>Ga0307443_1000943_pt1 | contig 18032 bp, 15 predicted proteins | sample SalMarSW160220MG_FD_202148 | JGI IMG/M metagenome (GOLD analysis project Ga0307443, IMG submission 202148) | Salt marsh sediment microbial communities from the Plum Island Ecosystem LTER, Massachusetts, United States - SW1601-220 | ecosystem: Environmental > Aquatic > Marine > Intertidal zone >... | reverse complement strand
GCCGCATGACACATGAACAACCGTGCTCCCGAAGGGGTCTACCGGTCAACCCCTAATCTGGTAACTGTTTCTGTCAAGTCAAGGGAGATATAATTAACTATTTATATACGAATATATCATAGGAGGAGGACACAGAGATTTCAAACTGTTGGTCTGTTTTAGAAAACCCACCAACCCACCCACGCACTAACGCACTAACTATAATAAATTTTGCCACGGATTCACACGGATTTACGGGATTTTTTGTTTGTTTTTTTTGCACGAAACTTTAAACTCGTAATCCGAGACTATGATTGGGGTGAAGCTACTTTTTTGTAAAATATATCTTAATTCAAAGGAATTAAAGCAATTGACAAATTGATTTTTTTTCCGTATAATATTACAAATAAGGAGGTTTTTATACATAATTTCATGAAAACTTTATTATTGTTAGTAATTATGAGTTTAATAAATACAAATTGCTCAATATGGAAGGATCTTGAGCCTCTCTCACGCACTAAGGAGCCATATAACGGCAATCAATTAAGAATAGACGGATATTACTATAGAAATATAAATGATATGATTTACGATATTTATTTCTTTTATTCTGATGGCATAGTGTTAAGTGTTAGTGGAAGCGAAGAAAGCCTTGAAGATGCTAATAATTATATTTTTGAAAATTTTATTAATAGCGAAGATTATAAAGATATTGCATATCAATGGGGTGTATTTAATATTAATGGGAATCAAATTGTTTTTGAACGTTGGTATCCATCAGAATGGCCTTATGCAGCATATTGTAGGGAAGGACATATTTCAAATGACACAACTTTTATTGTTACAGAGTCATACAAGCTAAAAAATGGTGAAAAAACCGAAGTTGATGCAATAAATGAAATGTACCATTTTAAGCAATTTAGCCCTAAGCCAGACAGTACGAACGAGTGGATAGAATGAAAATGAGAAAGCCGGCGCAACCCGGTTTTTGCTTATAAAGACGCAACTATTTTTTCGATGAACGGTTGAATTATTTCGATGAAAGGAGATAATTAATAGTTGGTCTGTGGGTCCGTTAGACCGTTAGTCTGTTAAAAAAACACACAGAGAGCACAGAGAATTAAGGCAGTCATGAGTCTTGTGTCATGAGTCTTGAGTCAAAAAAATTCAAACAATAACAATTAAAAGGAACAACGAATAGTACGAATAAAGAAATTTGTTTTAACTAAATCCTAAATCCCAAATCCTATATCCTAAAATAACTATTTGACTATTTAACTATAGCGATAGCTATTGTAAAGAGATTCAAGAAACAAGACCAGTCCCCTTTATGTTCAACCCCAAAATCCCATATTCTAAATATGGATTATTTATTCTATCTTTATGTTATCTAATCCTTATTACTTTCTTTGAGATTTTAATATTTTCTGATTTCAATATACCAAAGTACAATCCTGAGCTAAGTTTATTTCCTGAATTGTCACTTCCGTCCCATGAAATAGTTGTTATAGAAGAGTTATTATTGTCTAAGGAAAAGGATTTTACCAGTTGTCCGTTTACATTATAAATGGAAAAAATGGCATCTTCTTTATCGTTGTTATTTGGAAGATAAAAAACAAATTTCGTTCTATTGCTGAAAGGATTGGGAGATATATTAAAACTTAGAGGTGTTGGATTGTTTACGAGCTCTTCTATACCTGCTGCTTGATCCTGAAGTACCCAGACAGTCCCATCTTTATGACAAATTACGTAGATTTTGTTTGTTTGTGTATTTACCCCAACTCCCCAGGGGCTATCTCCGATTCCGATAGTGGCGATTACGGAATCTAATGTTCCGTCAATTACACTGACAATATCGTCATATTCAATTGCTGCAAAGATGTGGTTTGTCTGTGGGTTTACACCTAATCCTTTCGGCCAGTCTTCAAGTATTACAGAATCGATAAAGGAGTTAGTAGCTCCATCGATTACAAATACATTATCGTATCCGACATATATCTTGTTTGTGATGGGATTTACGCAAATGCCCTCCGGCCAGGTTCCGACCATAATAGTATCAATTACGGAATCGATAGCCCCATCGATTGCAATAAGACTATTATTATCCGAATTTGTCACATATATACGGTTGGTTTGCGGATTTACTCCAACTTTTGCAGGCCAGGTTCCGATTGCAATAGTATCAATAACGGAGTTAGTAACCCCATCGATTACGATAGCGCTATTGTCAATCACATATATCTTATTTGTCTGGGGATTTACACTGATTTCTTGTGAAGATAGCCCGGGTGCAATAGTATTAATTACGGAGTGAGTAACTCCATCGATTACAAAGATACTATCGGATATAACATATATCCTGTTTGTCTGTGGGTTTACGTCAATTGCTGTCGTATAGGTTCCAACTGCAATGGTTTCAATCACGGAGTCAGTAACTCCGTTGATTACACTGAAATTGCTGTTAGTTCCATTTGTTACATATATCCTGTTTGTTTGTGGGTTTACTGCAATATCGATTGGTTGGGCTCCAAGTACGATTATAGCAGTAACGGAGTTGGTATTTCCCTCAATTACACTGACATCGGAGCTCCAATAGTTCGCCGTATATATCCGGTTTGTTTGCAGGTTTATGCCAATCCCCCGTGGTTCGTTTCCAACCCATATGGTATCGATCACCGAATCGAGTGTTATATCAAATACACTAATGATGTCATCACTGTTACTTACCGCGTAAAGGAGGTTATCTTCTGGGTTTAGTTCAATTCGGTATGGTATATGTCCGACTGAAATAGTATCGATAACGGAATTAGTTATACCATCGATTACGAAAATGTCACTTCTGCCATAATTGGCAACATAGATTCGGTTTGCTATAGTATCTACCTCAATTCCGAGAGGTTGATCTCCGACATTGATAGTATCGATCACGGAGTCGGTAGCCCCGTCAATCACGTTAACATTGTCATCACCCCAGTTTGTCACATATATTCGCTTGGTTTTTATATTCACGTCAATTCTAATTGGCATGTTTCCAACCGGGATATTAGCGATTAAAGAGTTAGAAGTGCCATCGATGACGCTAACGTTGTCTTCACCTTCATTTGCCGTATAGATGAGGTTAGTCAGCGGGTCTATGCAGATTCCAGTAGGTGAGTTTCCGATTGCAATAGTATCAATCACGAAGTTAGTAGTACCATCAATTACATAAATATTATCTGTGGACGGATGTGTTGTATAAATCAAGTTTGTCTGGGGGTTTACACCGATTGCTTTAGGGGAACTGCTTAATTCAATAGTGGCAATGACAGAATTGGTTATACCGTCAATAACGGAAACATTATTCGTGAAGTAATTCCCGACATAGATACGGTTTATTTCGTCGTTTACATTAATTGTTGTAGGCCATATTCCGTTTCCCGATTTTGGACCAAGCCATATTGTATCAATAACCGTAACCTGGCCCAGTCCGATGATTGTAAAACAAAAAAGTAAAACCAGTAATGTAATTCTTTTTAAAAAAAACATATACTCCTCCTTATTATCACAGAAATATATTATGTTATGCTATGATGTCAACCATTTAACGCTTTGACTATTTAACTATAGCGATAGCTATTGTAATGAGATTCAAAAAACAAGACCAGGCTCCTATCCTTACATATAAAATAAATTCTTTCATATTATGGGAAGATTAACATAAACTTTATTAAGATGCAAGCATTTTTCCGATGAACGGTTAAGTTTTCCCGATGAAAGGACTAAAATACAGTCAGGAGTCATGGGTCGCGAGTCATGAGTCAAAACTAAATCCAATACACAACCTCAAAACTAAGAGGAACAACAAATCACACGAATTACACGAATAAAGAAAAATTTTATTTTGTTTTGACTAGGACCTGGGAGCAGGTATCCGGTATCTGGTACCTGATCTTTATCGCAGCTGTCAGCCGAGAGCTTTTTTAAATCCTTGACTAAGAAAATCAATTTATTATAATTTTAAAAAATAAAGGAGTTTATTATTATGTTTAAGGAAAAATTTACGATTATATTTGTTTTTAGTGTATTAATAATTGTGTTTCAGTCCTGCAAACTAAATTCCGTCCCCGCGCATGATATTTTAGCAGCAAGTACTGATCTGGAAGACGTTCAGGCGGCTGTCGATTCGGCGCAAAGCGGTGATGTTGTGCTGATTCCCGAAGGCAGTAGTGTCTGGACGTCTACACTGCAAATCCCCGATGGTAAAAAGATAACGTTATTGGGTAGCGGAAAGGAAGAAACCGTTATTTCATCCGATACATTAGTCCCAAGCAGCTTAATTAATATGGGTGCTTCCGGTTCACGTATTACCGATATGGGATTCAATCTTGCTAACGATAACGGAGTAGGTATTACGGTCAGGGGAGAAGGCTGGAGGGTCGATAACTGCCGGTTCGATAATGAAATCGATAACACCATAGAAGGTGTTTCCGTTCGGGGATATTCAACGGATGATGGATGCCCTGTAGGATTGGTCGATCATTGTGAATTTAATAATATCCGGGTGATAGTGACCGGTGATGCGAGTCTTATGGCTCACGGTATCTGGGCTGAACCTCTCAGGATAGGAACAAATAACGCACTTTTCGTCGAGGATTGTGTATTTAATTTTACTCAATTTGGCAACGTGATGGACGCGAATTATGGCGGCAGATACGTATTTCGTTACAATATTGTTAATGATGCTTATATCGAAGCCCATTCTGTACAGGGAAACAATAGAGCTACACGAAGTTGGGAGGTTTATGGTAATACTATTAACCAGGTTGAAAGAGATATGTGGGCGCCGTTTTTCCTGCGAGGCGGAACCGGTGTCGTTTTTGATAATACTGTAACCGGAAGCTGGTCTTCAGGACCGACAATCATTGTCGATAACCGAAGGACTTTTCAGGATCTGGGTGATGGCGGTTTGGCTGATGGAACTTCGCCATGGGACGGGAATGAAGACTCAACAGGGTATCCAGCCCGCGACCAGATTGGCCGCTCGACTGACCAGTGGCTATGGACAGATGAAAATCCTTATCCTCCGCAGGAATACGATCCCTTTTATCAATGGAATAATACACATGAGGGGAGTAATATCGATGTCTATGTTCATAACAATTGTGGTGTTCATATTCAGGAAAATAGGGATTATTATAATAATGTTGAAAGACCAGATTATACACCCTATACATACCCTCATCCGTTGATTGAGGAGTGGGGTAGGGAGTAAATCGTTAGGACGACGATTTAGTTATTAGTAAAAAAGTTTAAACTAATATACTAATCCGAAGGATTTATGGGATTCAAAAAACAAAACCAGGCCCCTTACTTTTTTTAGAAAACCCACCAACCCACTAACGCACTAACTATAATAAATTTTGCCACGAAGGCACTAAGACACTAAGATAGTAGAACGCAGATAAGCACAGATTAACAGGATTTTATTATTTATTTTTTCTATTTAACAATTCAACTATTTAATAATTCGACTGACCCAAAGAGTCCCAAAAAGCTATTTGACTGTTTTTTAATTTTACTATTTGACACCGAATCGAAGAATCTACGTAAAGAGCAACAAATCACACGAATAGCACGAATATTTTTTGTTTGCCAAAAGTTAAGATGAGAGCCTAAATACAATTTATACTGTTAGTCGGCACTAGCCCAGAAACAACCGACTTCCCTAAGCAAATTGCCTTCTTCAGCAGCAGATGAAAGAAAAAGTCTTGCTTCTCGCAACGTGTAATGATCTGATGCCGTTAACATAAGGTCTGGTTTATTGTCCCGGTCAATATCCGCAACCCAGTTCAATTCTGCGATCGCGTCAGATGCCTTTTGATAGCTGCAAAGGAGTTGCTTTGTATCTTCATGAGCAATGTATATGCTCATTTGTTTCCAGCCCTCCGACTGTTTTACTTCTACCCATATCTTGTAGGTGCGTCCTTCAAATTCGAAATTGACGGATCGAGGTTCCGTGGGAGGGTTTACGAAATCGTGGACTAACCTCTCATTTATATCGAGAAAGGAAATATTTCCCGGAGTTAAATTCTCTACCCCTGTAAAGAGTAGGATTGTCTTATCCATGTCGGGAGATAGAACAATTACTCCGGTAGTATCATCAGGGCCATCAATAATCGGGTTCTGTTCTTTGCCTAATTGGACTTGTACTTTTTGAAGTTCGTACGACTTATCGTTTTTTAATATAGCCCACACGGTAGTATCTCCCAACCCGGAAGAAGGGTAGAAGTATCCCCAAGCGGGAAATATCTTCACGGGTAGTGGTTTGCAATCTGTGACAGATGCTGTTACTACCAGGGGTAGAAAAATTGAGAAGATAATGTACATAGGCATCATTTTTCTTAATAAATTAAACATCATACCTCCTAAATATTGATTTCTGTACTTACATTGTAAGAGAGATTTTAATATTTGTCAATCGGAAAAATTGACCACAAAGACCACAAAGCCCCAAACCGCAAACCTATTTTTGTTTTTTCCTATTTAACAATTTGACGATTTACTATTTAGATATTTGTTTTGTTACCTTTTGTCATCCGAAAAAGTAGTAACGCACATATTCATATTTTTGGTATTTTTGGGGTCAAATCTAGACATTGGACAATTCCTTCCTGAAAATATAAAACCTTTTTTACTTATATAACATAGTGTTTTTATAATCATAGTATAAGGTAAAAAGACGTAAAAATAAGTCAAGTCCTTTTACCGCCCCGGGTCCTAGATACCAGTAAAAACGGAAAACATTTCCAATCAATCTTTTGTTTATACATTGTATTGTCCGTTAGGTTTTTTTGGTTAAGTTGTAAAGCGGTTAGCCGTGAGCGGACAGCCGATAGCGTTTCATGTCCTTGGACTGATAAAAAATCGTATTGACATGATAGCTTTTTTTAATATAATTAAAAGTAGTAATATTATTGGTAAAGTTTGGAAAATTAATTTAAAACGGAAAAGGAGGAATGTTTATGCGTAAAATGTTAGTAGTATTAATGTTAGTGTGTGCGTTGGGTCTACTCGCACAGATTCCGGCAGGCACAAAATCCGTTGCAGTTCTTACTGGGGGAACCAGTGATCTTCTCGCTGACGATATTGATTATGGAATTGAATTAAATGTCGGTTACTTTATGATGGACGCTCTTGAGATAGATGCTATTCTCGGCTTCTCGAATACAACTGTATTAGGAACAGATTTTGATCTTGGTATTGGTGCTCTTTACCATATGCCGCTTAGTCCGATGCTCGGCCTTTATGGTGGAGCTGCATTCACCTATAACAGTTTCGGAGATGGTAGTATGGCTATTCCAATCGATGCTGGTTTGGAACTCTTCATAACTCAAAACAATGCCGTCAGAATAGCAAATAGATTTACACTAGAGATGAAAGAAGGGATGGATAATACCGACGAAATTATGATCGGTACAGTTCACTACTTTCAGTAAGTAAGGACAGAAATTTACTTTCGGCACCATCTGTTCTTTATTGCTTAAAGGTAGTTAATATAAAAAACGGGATTTGAAAAAATTCCGTTTTTTTATTTTATCTTTCTTTTATATAACAAATCACCTAATACACCAATACAAGCTGATTGCATTAGTTAAGGGGGTGGGGATGCTGCGCATCAGCGCATCAGCAAATTAGTGAATTGGTAAAAAAGGAGAACAAATTACCGAGGAATCAAGGCTTTTTACCGGGTACCAAATACTTGGCCCCGGATCCCAGGTACCAGTAAAAACAAAAAATATTTTAAATCAATCTTTTGTTTATACATTGTATTGTTCGTTAGATTTTTTTAGTTAAGTTGTAAAGCGGTTAGCCGAGAGCGGTCAGCCGATAGAGGATTAAGACTTTGCGCTTAATTGTCCTTTACATCTGGTAAAATGGGTAATTTTCTGAATCTGATTCTTGTCTCTTCTAATATAATTATAGAACCTTTTATTTGTTGTTCAGATTGAGAATCCAGTAGTTTCTTTAAAGCATTATTTACATTCTTAGGAGAAGGAAATTTAAGACGAATAGTTATCACACCTGGATGGGAATTTCCGGAAAGAGCGAGTAAAGCCGAAAAATCAAGGTCCTGGGTTATAAGTATCATATCTTTTTTAGTTGTATAATTTAATATTTCACTATCTTTAGCAGAAGACATCTTAACATCTTCTGCATGTTTGGCTTTATATCCGTTTTCTAAAAGGAAAGAAACTGTAACTGGTGAAATACATTCATCGGCAAAGAACTTAAGCATTTATTAAGTAGATAAGGAGATAGCTTTTTCTTCTGTCAATAAGGCTGCATACTCGAGAGCTTCCCTTATATCTTCTTCATCAAGATAAGGATAAGATTCAAGTATTTCTTTAAAACTCATACCGCCTGCAACTAATCTAACAATTAGAGCTACGGTAATTCTTTTATTCCTGATGCAAGGTTTCCCTTCGCATACTTCAGGGTTTATAGTAATTCTATCAAACATTTTGCATTTCTCCTTTACTTAATATTAAACGGGAATCCTAATTAAGTCAAGTCCTTTTACTGAATACCTGGTCCCGGATCCTGGATACCAGTAAAAACAAAAAACATTTTAAATCAATCTTTTGTTTATACATTGTATTGTTCGTTAGATTTTTTTAGTAAAGTTGTAAAGCGTTTAGCCGAGAGCAGTTCATGACTTTGGATATTGGACTAACGACTAATTTAGGAATTTCTATGCGCGATTTCTTTCAGCATTTCCATCTGGATTTCCTGGATTTCCAGTAATCTTTGCCATTGATACATAAGTAGATGGTCGATTTTTTCATGCAATTGGCGAACTTCTAATTCGGCTTTTAAATTAACCCGATAATCGTATTCTGCCTGTAAGCGGTCTCTTGATGACTGACGGTTTTGACTCATAAGTATTACCGGAGCCTGGATTGCGGCTAGACATGAGAGAACAAGATTAAGAAGAATAAAAGGATATGGGTCAAATGGTTTTAAAATAAGTACTATAGAGTTTATGACCATCCAGATGAATATAGTAACCATAAAGATGGAAATAAATTTCCAGCTTCCGGCAAAGGTAGTCAGTCTATCAGATATGCGTTCTCCGACTGTTAACTGACGTTCAAATTCGATATTGATGTTTTTGGACAGGACATCTTGTTCTTTCAGGCTTTTCATAACTTCTTTTTCTAAAAGGGAAAGTTCGCCTTTTTCCGTTTCAAGGACATTCGTAATATATTCTTCTCTGAAATTATTGAGGTCGGTATTACATATATAACCTTCGGATGACCAATCAGGATATTTTTTTCTGATTATGTCGACAATTGGTTTTCGGATTAATTGTGATGGGACGACCTCTGCCGGTTTCTTTTTTTCTTTGCAGATTTGACATAAAACTTTTTTTTCTTGTTTCTTTTCCATAATACATTTACCTCATAATTATGATTGTTAAATTTGTTTTATTTTGTATTTATTTTATCTTTAAAAGGATTCAAAGTCAACTATATAAATTTCATTCTGTTGTCCGCCATCATCGTACTTTTCTATATTCGTGCAATTTGTGTGATTTGTTGTTTAAATTTAAGTAAATGAGTTGATGAGTGTATGAGTAGATGGGTTGACGGATTTTTACTCATTTACACATCTACCTATCTACCCATATACTCATATACCTACTTCTTTATGTTCTTTGTGGTTAAGGCAATATATAATTTTATTGCTATTTATTAATTTTAAGTTATAATAAACAAATGATTTTTTTTCGTATAATTTCAAAAGATTAAAAGATAAGTTTATGGTCTTGGTCAAAATTAACAACACTCCGGAGAATATAGCTCTTGGAGTCGCTATAGGAATTTTTATCGGAGTTACTCCTCTCTATGGATTTCACACAGTTATCGTAATAATAATGGCTATGCTGATTCCCCGAACCAACAAAATAGCTATATTGATTGGTTCAAATATTTCGATTCCCCCTACAGCTCCATTTATTAGCTGGGGCGGATATTGGATTGGTAGATTCATTCTTGGCAATCAATATCCTGCAATTGAGTGGACATATTTAAAACATTTCCGTTATAGTAACATTAGAGAAATTTTATTACCTTTGTTTTTGGGAAGTTTTATTTTGGGTTTGATTCTGGCAGTATGTTCTTATTTTGTGATACTCATCCTGGTTAAAAAATTTAAAAAAGTGGAATGAAAAAGAAAATTATAATTAGAAAATTTGAAAAAAAAGACAGAAAGTATGTCAGGCGAATAGCCTGTGACACTGCTTTTTGGAGAAGCTCAAGATATGAGTTCTTCGAAGATGATGAAATATTGGCGGATTTACTAACCCTATACTATACCGATTATGAACCTAGCTATTGCTTTGTTACGACTTGCGATGGTTCGGTTGTCGGATATCTAATCGGAACTAAAAATGTTCGAGTTATGAATAGAGTTTTCTATTTTCTCATAATTCCAAAACTATTTTTGAAAAGTATGTATAGAGGGCTTTTTTTTAAAAAAAACACAAATAGGTTTTTGTATCATTGTCTGATTAGCTTTTTTAAAGGAGAATTTTCTGCTCCGGATTTTTCTTTGAAGTATCCTGCTACATTGCATATTAATATTAACAAAGATTTCCATAATCTTAAAATAGGGAGTGCGCTTATTAGTAAATATTTGGATTTTCTCAAAAAGGAAAGAATAGGAGGTGTTCATTTTGGGACAACTTCCGAAGGAGCAAAAGCCTTTTTTACTAAGATGGGGTTTAAACTTTTATTGACTAAAAAGAGATCTTATCTTAGATATAAAACAGGTAAAGATGAGTTTTTTTACGTTTTTGGAAAAGAGATTTAACGATGAAATTGAAATATGAATCTTTAATTTTTTAAATATAATGAATTGTACTGGAGGTACGTCATGAATTTTATTAAACAAGTTATGCTTTTTATAGTATTGTTGTTGATTTCAGGATGCAAGAAAACATATCCAGAACAAAAGCACCTTTTTCCTGAAATTGTTCTCAGTGATAACGACCGCATTCTTATCCTGGCGCCGCATCCTGATGATGAGGTCTTAGGCTGCGGGGGTATTATACAAAAAGCTTTGGAAGAGAAGTTGCCCATGTCGATTGTATTCTTTACCTATGGAGACAACAATCAGTGGTCTTTTATGGTTTACAGGAAAAGACCCGTAGTTCTTCCTAAGGCGGTCCAAAAGATGGGTCTTATTCGTCATGATGAAGCTATAGCCGCGACAAAAGTTCTTGGCGTGAATAGCAACCAGTTGATATTTCTTGGTTATCCCGATTTTAGAACGCTGAATATCTGGTATTCTCACTGGGGAGATTCTCCTCCTGCCAGGAGTATGTTAACCAGGGTTAATAAAGTGCCGTATTCAAATGCTTTAAGACCTGGGGCTATGTATAAAGGAGAAGAGATATTAAAAGATTTAGAAACAATCATTCTAAAATTTAAACCAACCAAAATATTTGTTTCCCATCCTGTGGATCATAATCCGGACCATCGGGCTCTTTATTTGTTTACCCGTGTTGCTCTCTGGGATTTAAAAGAAAAAATAACCGCTGAGTTATATCCATATATTATACACTTCCCAAAGTGGCCCAGACCAAGGCGTTTCGTAAAAAACAGACAAATAGTTCCTCCTAATGCCTTAAAGGATAAAATTAAGTGGCAAGAGAATTTGCTGGATTCAACAGAAGTAAAGGTTAAATATGAAGCTATTAAGAAACATAAATCCCAGTTTGAGGTAGCTTCCAAGTTGCTTCTTTCATTTATTGCTTCAAATGAATTATTTGGGGATTTTCCGGTAGTGATATTAGATCAAAAAATTGATCTCCCTTATAGTCTGAATAAATCGGAAATGGATTCCACAAATATACCGGAAGAGCTTACGGAGGAAGAGACGAATTTGTTTGTTGGTATAGAAAACAGATATGTTAGTTTGGAAGGAGAGAATTTAGTTCTTTCAATAGAGACATCACGTTCGCTAACGGAAACGGTTAGTTTGTCGATATATATGTTCGGTTATAGAGATGATAGAAGTTTTGGAAAGATGCCCAAGATTCATATTAACTTTAGTACGGAGGGGTATAAGGTTTTCGATAAAGGTAAGTTACTAACAAAGCACGGTTTGAAAATCGTACAAAGTCGAAGAGAAAAGAAAATTTTAGTTCCGCTTGAATTACTGGGATATCCTCAAATTGTTCTTACTTCAGCCAGAACTTATACGGTAAAAATCCCTTTAGACTGGGTGTCCTGGCGTATAATTGAATTACCAAAGTAACGTTCTGAGCTTGTAAGACTGGCGTTGACATGTTTGGTAAATATCCTTCGAATCTAAGTTAAATGATTTTTTTAGGGGTTAGGATTTGGGGGTTGGGATTTAGTTAAAGAAACAAATAAATCTCTGTGCTCTCTGTGTATTTTATTTTTCTCTGTGGCCTCTGTGGTTCATATTTAGGATTTTGGATTTAGGAAAAACAACAAAATATACTTTTTTTACCTTTGTGGTCTCTGTGTCTTTGTGTGATATCAATTTGGGGTTGTGGGACGGGTTTTGTTTTGACGCATGACTCAAGACTCGTGACTCATGACTCTTTGTGTGTTCTTTGCGTCTCTGCGGTGAAATAAACATTGACAAAAGTCCTTTTTTTTCATATACTTCTAAATATTAAGGAGGTTTTAAATGATATTTAAGAATATCGGAAAAGTTTTGTTAATAGTAATTTTCTTTTCAATCAGTTTCTTTGTTCCTTCTCTCTATGCCGACTGGATAACCGACACAGTTTCTACCGGAGGAGGTCCATACGCGCTTTGCGTAAACCCTCAAACAAACAAAATATATGTAGTGAACCGAGATAGCAACAATGTAACGGTGATAGACGGAATGTCTCATCTTGCAACCAATATTGAGGTTGGCGATGGACCTCAGGCAATTGGTTTTAATCCCAGTACAAACAAGATATATGTGGCAAATTCGAGCAGCGACAATGTAACTGTGATAGATGGAGGAAACAATTCGACAAGCACTGTTTCTACCGGGGGGCTGCCTTATGCGATAAGCGTAAACTCCCAGACGAACAAGATATATGTGGCAAATCAGAACAGTGACAATGTAACGGTAATAGATGGAACAGACAATTCAACTTCCAATGTTTCCACCGGAGATTTTCCCTATGCTATTTGCGTAAACCCCAACACAAACAAGATATATGTGGCAAATCGTGATAGTAACAATGTAACGGTAATAGACGGAGTAGACAACTCAACCACTACCGTTGATGTCGGAGACGGTCCTGGGGCGATAAGCGTAAACCCCAACACGAACAAGATATATGTAGCAAATCAGAACAGTGACAATGTGACGGTAATAGACGGAGAGGACAATTCAACTGATACTGTTGAAGTTGGAAATTATCCTTTTTCAATAAGCGTGAACCCAAATACGAATAAGATATATGTGGCAAATTATCTCAGTGGCAATGTAACGGTAATAGACGGAGAGGACAATTCGACTGACTCTGTCTCCGCCGGAGTTTGGCCTCGTGCAATAAGCGTAAACCCCAACACAAACAAGATATATGTAGGGAATCAGAGCAGTGGCGATGTAACGGTAATAGACGGAGAGGACAATTCAACTGACTCTGTGGCGACGGGGGATGGGGTGGCGGCTATTTGCGTAAATCCCATTACGAATAAAATATATGCGGCAAATTATCTCAGCGGTAATGTAACGGTAATAGATGGGGCGTCGAATCTTACAACCAATGTTGATACGGGAATTCAACCTTATGCGATCTGCTTGAATCCGATCACAGATAAGATATATGTAGCTAATAATTACAGTGACTCTGTGACGGTAATAGACGGTGAGGACAATACGACTGAAACTGTTTCCGTTGGAGAGGGACCTTTCGCGGTAAGCGTAAACCCCAACACAAACAAGATATATGTGGCAAATCGTGACAGTGACAATGTAACGGTAATAGATGGAACAGACAATTCAACTTCCAATGTTTCCACCGGAGATTTTCCCTATGCTATTTGCGTAAACCCCAACACAAACAAGATATATGTGGCAAATCGTGACAGTGACAATGTAACGGTAATAGATGGAACAGACAATTCAACTGAGACTGTTGAAGTCGGGTATTTCCCTGACGCGATTAGCCTAAACCCCCAGACGAACAAGATATATGTGGCGAACAATAGAGATAGCAGTGTAACGGTGATAGACGGGCTGAGTAACTCGACTACCACTGTTGCCGTTGGAATTGAACCTTTTGCTATCTGCGTAAATCCCCAGACGAACAAGATATATGTGGCAAATCGTGATAGTGACAATGTAACGGTAATAGAAGGAGTAGACAACTCAACCACTACCGTTGATGTAGGAGAGAGACCTGGGGCGATAAGCGTAAACCCCAACACGAACAAGATATATGTGGCAAATCGTGACAGTGACAATGTAACAGTAATGGACGGAACAGATAATTCAACTGTTACTGTTTCCGCCGGAAATACACCTTTTGCCATCTGCGTAAATCCAAACACAAACAAAATATATGTGGCAAATCAGAGCAGTAACAATGTAACGGTAATAGATGGGGTGAGTAATTTAACTACTACTGTTGCCTCAGGAGAAAGCCCTTGGGCAATATGCGTAAATCCTAACACAAATAAGATATATGCGTCAAATATAAACGGTAATGATGTGACAGTGATAGATGAGGTCACCGAATATCCTTCTCCACTTGCGTCATCCATTACTCCATTGACCGATAATGAAACGACAAATAGGAAACCTTCACTTACGGGAACATCCGTTAATTCGCGAACTCCGAATAATTCCAATATTATGAAGGTTCTTTATCAATTTGAAACTACGCAGGGGCAGTGGGAAGAAGCAACGGTTACATCGGGCGGAGGAACGTCAAATGTAGGTTGGGCAGCGACAGCGATTGATTCTCTCGTAATCGGATTTCATTCCCTGTATGTGGTCGCACTCGATAGTACATCCGGAACAATAAATATGACGGAGAATTTTACAGGTGGAATTACTCCTTATTATTTTCTTGTTAGAACACCTGGATCAGGTGTTACGCTAGATAATAATCCGGAAAATCAAAGATTAATACTTTCCGTAGTTAATCCCTTTATTAATCCTGCAATAATAACTTATACAATACCCGGAGGTACAATGTCGCAGGAAGTAAACTTAAATGTCTACAATATATACGGTGCTCTGGTAAAGAAGCTTGTCGATCGGGAATGTATTCCCGGGACTTATAATGCAACGTGGAATGGCACAAATGAAGAAGGAATAAATGTTCCCAGTGGAGTTTATATCTACAATCTTGAAATAGCTGATATGAAAGCGTCGAGTAAGGGGATAGTTGTTAGATAGTCTTTTTTTGGATTAGTAGCACAGCAAGAAGAACAGCAAGGATTAAGAAAAAACTTATCCCTTAATCCATAATCCCTGAATTGCCAACTTGCATGGCTTCTAATCCTATTCTTATCTGTGTTCTCTGTGGTAAATTTTTTTAGTTTTGACTCTGGATGTTGAACCCTGGACTTTAGACCTTCAGTCCATCGATGTCTTCAATTCCTGTTCTTTATTGAACCTTTCGATTGCGAGTTGAATGAGTCTATCGATTAAATCTGTATAAGATATACCGCTTGCTTGCATAAGTTTCGGATACATACTGATTTTTGTGAAACCGGGAATAGTATTTATTTCGTTTACTAATATTTCGGTATTGTTGCGCAGGAAAAAGTCTACCCTCGCCATTCCCTGACAGCAGAGCACTTTAAAAGTTTTAACTGCATGCTCCTGTATCTTTTTTATGGTTTCTTCAGGCAGTTTAGCCGGAATTTCTAAAGTCGCGCCGTTTTCGTCTAAATATTTTGTTTCGTAGGAATAAAATTCACTATTTACGATTATCTCACCGGGAAGTGACGCAATAGGTTCCTCGTTGCCAAGTACCGAACATTCAATTTCTCTACCCATTATGGATTCTTCGCATATGATCTTTTTATCATATTCAAAAGCAATGTTTATTGCTTTTTTGTATTCGTCTTTGTTATTTACTTTACTTATTCCGACCGATGAACCTAAATTTGCGGGTTTTATAAACATCGGTGACCCGATTTTTTGGGTCAATTCTTTAAAACTTGTATTTTTTATGCTTGATTTATTAAAAACTTCGAATTTAGGAGTCGGTATTTTTGCGTCCCTGAGAAGCCGCTTTAAAACGTCTTTATCCATACCAACTGCGGAACCGAGTACGTCGGCACCTACGTATGGTATATTTGCCATTCTAAGCAACCCTTGAATGGAGCCGTCTTCACCGTAAGTACCGTGTAAAATGGGAAATGCTACATCTATTTTACCTTTGTTTTTATTATCTGTGATACTAATTAATTCGTTTGAGTTATTTGTCGGCACCAGAGCTACTTTTTCGTTGGCTTTGTTTATTTTTGCGAGTTTTGGATTGCTGCTTTCCAGAATAAATTTTGATTGTTCGTTAAGATACCAGCTCCCATCTTTATCAATCCCGATTGGTATAGGTTCGTATTTGTCTTTATCTATTGAATCGATTACGTTTTTTGCGGAGATAATCGAAATTTCATGTTCTGCCGACTTTCCGCCGAAAATAATTGCGACTCTGATTTTTTCTTTCAAATTATGAACCTCCTATTATTAGGATTGTTTCCTATTGAAATTTAAAGATTTTGATTTAAAAGTCAAGGATAGATTTAAGTAACCACAGATTCCACGAGATTATCACAAGATTTGTCTGTTGTTTGAAACCCAACCCACACCAAAACTGAGAGGAATAACGAATCACACGAATAGCACGAATAACTATTTAGTCCAAAGTTCAATGTCCAGAGTCCAAAGTCGAAACTAAATCCTAAATCCAAAATCCCAAAACACTTGACTATACGGGGTAATAATATATTCTTTACTTGATTAAAAAAATAGATAAAAAAATCTCTGCTTGCCCTGTAGAGAGAACTCGACCGTATCAGGGTGTTCTCTGTGGTTAATAAATCATGGGTGTGATTGTGTGGGCTCTGTGTTTTGTTTTTAAAAAAGGAGGTAATTCTGGTAAAGCTTAAATTCAAGGGCGATTTAATAGAATTAAAACCTACTAAAATCCTTGCTGTTGCAAAGAATTATAGGAAACATATAGATGAGCTTGAATTATCCCTTCCCGACGACCCGAAAATTTTCCTGAAACCGCCTTCAGCTTTAATTGGTAATAATGGTGTTGTTATAATACCGAAAGCTTCAAAAAGGGTAGATTATGAGGTTGAATTGGCAGTCATTATGAAAGAGGGATGTTGGAAAGTTTCAAAAGAAGAAGCATTGAATTATGTTCTTGGGTTTACGGTTTTTAATGATGTGACTGCAAGAGATATTCAGGCAAAAGAGATGAAAGAGGGTATGCCCTGGGATATTGCAAAGGGTTTTAATACGTTTGCGCCTGTTGGTCCCGAAATTATTCCAACGGATGATGTTGATTGCCATAATCTGAATATATGGTTAAAGTTAAACGGTGAGATAAAACAAAATAGCAATACTGAAAACATGATATTTTCGGTTGAAGACCTTATTGTTTACCTTTCCAACATTATGACCCTCGAACCTATGGATATAATAGCTACCGGTACTCCGGAAGGCGTCGGTTCGATTAAAGCGGGAGATTTTGTCGAGTCCGGTATTGAGGGTATTGGAATTTTAAAATTTACTGCAGAAGATGAAAAATAATTTTTAATATGAATGTATTAATTTCTTCTTTCGAAGCTGTTGCAATGCTTCTTTTTATAGGTGTAATTGGTGCCTGGATGATCACGAGGAAGATGGTAAAAGAGAACTTTTTTTCGCTTCTCTCACCGCTTGCTCTTGAGATAGCTCTTCCTGCTCTTATATTTACGAATATAATAAATAATTTTAATCCTCACATAAAAACTAATTGGTGGGTTTTGCCATTGTGGTGGGGTTTTTTTATGATTATTGCTTTT
>Ga0307443_1000942_pt1 | contig 18033 bp, 18 predicted proteins | sample SalMarSW160220MG_FD_202148 | JGI IMG/M metagenome (GOLD analysis project Ga0307443, IMG submission 202148) | Salt marsh sediment microbial communities from the Plum Island Ecosystem LTER, Massachusetts, United States - SW1601-220 | ecosystem: Environmental > Aquatic > Marine > Intertidal zone >... | reverse complement strand
TTTCTGGAGAAAGCAGGTCTAGCCGCGTCAGAATATACGCTAACCGAAGAGGAAAAACTGGAACCGGTTGAGGAAGAAGCCTCCTACTACTGGAGGGTTAAAACGGTAGACGGCGCCTCCAATGAGAGCGGCTGGACACATCCCCGACTGTTCTACGTCGGCTTTTCCTTGTCTTCAGTGCCGGTCTGGGCGTTTTATGTCCTCGGCGTTGTCGCCGCCACGGTGCTCGTCATGCTCGGCTACTGGCTGCTGAAAAAGAGAGTCAAAAGCAAAAGAACCATCTGAACCAGACGTCCGCCTTACACCTTCAACCTGACCTGAATCTCGTCGCCTTCTTCACCCACCTCCTCCACAACGGGCATCTTCTCCAGGATATCAAGCAAAGGGAGAGGCTCTTCGGCGGAGACGGCAACCTGGCTGCCCCCACAGTATAAGAGACGGGCAAAAACCTGGTCAATCTAGGACTTTCTTCCTATGACTATTCGCTCCCCCAATTAACCCATTTGGGTGATTGTGCGACTAAGTATGATAAGATATAGTAGTTGGTGTAAGGTTAAGGTAGTCTGAGAGAGGATGATTGGGAGGGCAACCTGAGGGAGGAGGATAAACTATGGCTAACTCTAGACGAATAGAACCTATGCTAACGACAAGCGACGTCGCTCGTATGCTCAACGTACATATCAACACCGTGAGACGCTGGAGCAATCAGGGAACGCTAAAGACCTACCGCATCGGGGCCAGGGGTGACCGCAGGTTCCGGCGTGAGGATATTGATAGCTTTCTCTCACCAGAAGCGAGCGTAGGGGGAAATGGGGAGAGCACCTCCACCGAAAAACCGAGCTCCATAAACAGCAACAAGGTATTAGCTAACTACTAAACGCAAGGCTTAATTAAGGAGGTGAGCGAGTGGATAAGACCAAGGTAATGGTAATCGACGAGCAAGAGTTCTTTCGGGCTGGCGTGCGCCAGTTGCTTTCTAAGCAACCCGACATGGAAGTAGTCGAATACGACCCCTCTAAAGACCCGTTCGAGCTAATCGAAGCCAATCTCCCCGATGTCGCCCTACTAGGCTCCGACCTAGCATCCCTCAGCGGGCTGGAACTGGGCCGGAAAATCACCCGGCTCTACCCCAACACCAAGGTAATAATGTTGAGCCCCAACCCCAATGACGAGGAGCTCTTCGAGATTATCAAAACCGCCGCCGTGGCTTGCCTCAACAAAAAGGCTTCCGCCGAAGATCTGGTGGGCACAATACGCCGCGCCAAGAATGGTGAATACCCTATTAATGAAAGCCTGGGTCGCCCCACGGTCGCCAAGCAGGTACTAAAACAATTCCAGGACATAGCCTCGATAGGCAAGGCTATGGAAGCTGTAGCCGCCCCCCTCACCAAAAGGGAGGCACAGATTCTGAACTACATTGCCCAAGGCAACTCCAATAAGCAAATCGCTTACATACTCGACATCAGCGAACAGACCATAAAGAACCACGTCAGCTCCATCCTGCGCAAACTAAACGCCAACGATAGAGCTCACGCGGTTGCCCTGGCCATGCGCAACGGCTGGCTCCTGGCCGAGGACAAGTCGTAGCCGTTTCTAAAATCAAGGGGGAAACAAAATGCAGCAGTCAACTATCAGCCCAACATCGAAGTCCCAGCTTAAAGCATATCTGGCAAAGCGGGGATATGAAATAACCGAGGGAGCTAAACTCACGGGAAAATCGGGGGTAGAGCATACCTTCGATATACTGGCTTATACCGAAACCGACGGAGTTAAGCGCTCACTGGGCATAGACTTTATGAGCGGCGAAAAAGAGATAAGTATGGAACAGGTCGTTGTCTTCGATAGCAAAGCCTACGAAACCGATATCGACGACAAGGTCATCGTGGTATCGCCGGGAATCAGCCCCCAAGCGCAGGAATTCGCCCAGCAGCAAGGGATAAAGGTCGTCGACGACAGTAAGAAAGACGCCCTCAAGGCTGTGCTGGGTAAAGAAAAGCCCAAGGCTCCTCAAACCAAGTCCGATAAACAACCATTAAGTCAGACTGTTCAACCCGAAGCCATGCAATCAATCCCCGAGGTGATGGCGAGAAGGTACAATGCCATACCCGTGGCTGTATCGGGCAACACGCTGGAAATAGCCATGGCGGACCCCACCGACATCTTTGCCCTCGAAGCCTTCTCCGCCCTGTGCCGGATGAGGATTAAACCCGTAGCCGCCGACGCCAGAGAAATCAGGGAAGCTATAGACTTCAACTACAAGGGCTACGGCGAGATTGAAAAGCAGATTTCCCGCGTCACCATCCCCAGTGATGTGACCGAGGAAAGGCTGGCTATTACCGCCGATACCGACGCACCCCTGGCGCAAGCCCTCAACCTTATCGTCGAAGAAGCGATCAAAGCCCGCGCCTCCGATATCCATATAGAGCCTGAAGAAGATAGATTAAGGGTGCGCTACCGCATTGACGGCACCCTTCAAGATATGATGTCCCTACCGCTTAACATACATCTAGCCCTCGTTTCCCGAATAAAAATCCTTTCCGACCTGAACATTGCCGACCGCCACCGCCCCCAGGACGGACAGTTCACCGCCCAGGCTAAAGGGCGGGAGATAGATATCAGGGTAGCCACCGCTCCCACCGTTCACGGGGAGATGGCTGAGCTGCGCCTCCTGGACAAATCGGTGGCTACGCTGGGACTGGCCGAGCTCGGCTTGTTACCCGATAGCCTGGAAACATACGAGAATATGCTCAAGGTTCCTTACGGCATGATTATAACCAGCGGCCCCACCGGCGCCGGCAAAACCACCACCATGTATGCTTCAATCAACTCCCTTGACTGCCTGGAAAGGAACATTATTACTATTGAAGACCCGGCGGAATACCGCTTTAAGGATATCAACCAGATTCAGGTCAATCCCCAGGCCGGCATCACCTTTGCCACCGGCTTGAGGAGTATACTCCGTCTCGACCCCGATATAATCATGGTCGGCGAGATACGCGATGCCGAAACCGCCAACATAGCGATCCAGGCCGCCCTGACCGGCCACCTGATGCTATCTTCACTCCATGCCAGCGACTCCACCGGCGTTCTATCCCGGCTCACTGACCTGGGTATAGAACCCTTCCTGACAGCCTCGGCGGTTATCGGCGTCGTCGCCCAGCGCATGGTGCGCCGCATCTGCCCCGATTGCAGCCACATGATAGAGGCTCCGATGATAGAGCAGATATCCTACGAAAAAGAAACGGGGGAGAAAAGGACCGAATTCAACTACGGCACCGGCTGCAAGTCATGTGCCTACACCGGCTATCGGGGCAGAATCGGTATCTTCGAGATTCTAACCATGAGCGATGCCATCAGAACGATGATCGTCAACCGCGCCAGCAGCAGCCAGATTCGGGCGCAGGCGCTTAAAGAAGGTATGGTAACCATGATGAACGACGGCATGCGCAAGGTAAAGGAGGGTATTACCACTCCCTCCGAGGTGCTGCGTAATGCCTACTCCACAGGCTAGCAGGGAGATATAAATGGAATTTCAATATGTAGCCTATACCGAAGACAAAAGACTGGTCAAAGGCAAACTTTCGGCTACCAACGAAGAAGCCGCGCTCAACCTGCTCAGCTACGGCGGCTACCAGACAGTTAGCCTTAAGGAAATAGTCCCCTTCTTCAACCTGCAGAAGATGGCGGCTCGCTTCAGTCGGGTAAAGCCGAGAGAAATAATAATGTTCTCCCGCCAGCTAGCCCTGCTCCTTGAATCGGGCACTGATATCGTCACCTCTCTGGAGCTCTTACAAAGCCAGGTAACCAATCACACCTTGAAGGTAGTGTTGGGTGAAGTCGCCTCCGACATTCGCGGGGGCAGCTCGCTATCGGCCGCTTTAGGCAAACACCCGCGGGCATTCCCCGAACTATACTCCCGCACCCTGGCCGCGGGCGAACAGGCGGGCAACCTGGAGGTAGTGCTCCGGCAGATGGCTGAATACCTGGAGAGGGGGGCGACCACCGAGAAGAAGATTAAAAACGCCCTCACCTACCCTGTTATCGTCGCCATCGTTGCCTTTGTCGTCATAACCGTACTCATCACCTTTGTCCTACCCGCCTTTACCGGCCTCTACCGCTCCCTCGGCGCCGACCTGCCGATGACAACGCAACTACTCATCAGCTTATCGGAATTTCTTATCGATTACGGGGTCTATCTCCTGCTGGGGATAGTAGCCCTGGCTGTTGTCGCCTTTTTCTATATCAAAACACCCACCGGCAAATACCAGCTCGATAAGCTAATGCTCACCGTACCCGTAATCGGGCGCATTAACCTCTTAAGCGAACTCGCTCGCTGTTGCCGCACCATATCCCTGCTCTTTAAGGTCGGCTTACCTCTACCCGAGGTAATGTCGCAGGCTATCCACGGCACCAACAACAAGGTCCTCGTCAAAGCACTAACCGAGGTCCAACAGGAGCTGATTAGAGGCGAAGGCTTATCCAAACCTATGGCTAAGAGAAATATATTCCTACCCCTCATGGTACAGATGGTCGGCGTCGGCGAAGAAACCGGCCACCTTGATACCACGCTGGCCACGGTAGCTCAGACCTATGAAGTCGAGGCTGACGACAGGACCACCTCGGCGGTGGGGCTCATCCAGCCCGCCATAACCGTCATCATAGGCGTAGTCATCGCCTTCATCGCCATATCGCTGGTCTCAGCCATGTATTCTATCTACGGGCAGGTGAACTTCTAGATGATAAAGCGGCTAAGAAAGCAAAGAGGCTTCGGCCTGGTCGAGGTGATAATAGCCTTAGGCTTGCTGGGTATAATCGGCATCGCCTTTCTGGGCGCGCTGGCCACTTCATCCAGCGCTGTCATGATATCCGACGAGCGGGCAACCGCCGAAAGCCTGGCCCGAAGCGAAATGGAATATGTTAAGAGTCAGGAATACAGCAGCACTCCCTGGTCTTACGAGCTGCCTTCCGGGACATCGCCTACCGGGCAGTTCCCCGAATGGTGGGACCCCGACCACACCCTCCCCCTTGGCTATGAAAACTACACCGCCACCGCCGAAGTTGAGTGGCTCGACCCCACGGGTGATGGCGGCAATAACGACGATGGATTGCAAAAGATAACCATAACCGTAACCTTCGTTCCTGAAGAGAAAACGGTAATCATACTGGAGGGCTACAAGACAGGTTGATGATGAAACGGATAAAATCGATAATAAAAGGCCAGGTTGGGCTCACCCTCATCGAGCTGATGATAGCCCTGGCTATCACCGGCATCATCACGAGCACCGCCACTATGATTACCTTCCAGGTGTTTGATGGGGAAGCCCGCGCCAACAACCACCTGGACGCCATAAGCCTGGTGCAAAATGCCGGGCGCGAGATCAGCCGGGATGCCGGCATGGCTCAAGCTGCGGTGTGGACCGAAGAAGACTTCCCCCTCACCCTGACCTGGACCAACTGGGAAGACGACACGACCCACCAGGTTGTTTACAGCATAGAAGCTAATGAACTCAAGCGAGACCATTATATTGATGGCGGCCTGAACGACTCCCATATCTTCGAACACGTTAATTGTGAACGCATCCCTAACGATGACCCTGAAGATACCAAGCTTAATTTTAAGCTGACCGCCACCGTCGGAGTCGGCTCGCAGCAGGTAAGCGAACAAAGGGTATATAGCATCACTCCCAGACCCAGCATTTAAGAGACGGATAGTAGTAAGATGATGAAAAAGATACTGAAAAAACTGTTAAGAACCGAGAAAGGGCAGGCACTGCCGATGGTCTTGATTTTGATAGCGGTGGGTGGTCTTATTCTGGCCCCCCTCCTCTCCTATACCAGCTCGGGGCTTAAAGTCGGCAAGACCTATGAGAGGCTAGCTGACGAATTCTATGCCGCCGACGCCGGAATCGAAGATGGCTTATGGCATATAAACTATAACCATCTAAACGACGTTATCGACACTTACCAGCGCTATGAATACGGTACCGAATACACATACCCCCCATCCTATCCTATTGAGGTAAATGACACAGAGGTAACCGTTAAGATAAAAAATATCTGGATTCCCAAGGATATACCCACCCCCGAATATGATGACGCCGAGGATCTTATCGGAGCCGGCAAACTGATAATTGCCGGCGGTGTCTCCGCCGAGCTGACCCAACAGGTCAAGATATACTATTATAAAGATGATGGCGACGCCACCCTCCTTGTCAACGAAATCGGAATATGGCTGCCGCCTGGCTTCAGCTATAATCCGGCAGGTGAGTGTACCCTGGAAACCTGGCTCGATGCCAACCCTGACGCGGACTACACCCGGGAATCCACCCCCCACAAAGGTGGCGAAGCTATCGTCTGGACTTTTACCGAACTCCTCCCCTTTAGCAGCCTCCCCGGGGTCAACGAGATGGACACTCCGATGACGTGCTCCTTCACCTTCCTCTTCCTTCCCGACGACCCCGCATCGGAGCGGATCCCCGAAGCGGTCTCCTGGATAACTACCACCGGCGTTGACGACATTCGCTTTACCTGGGATGCCGATGTCAGGGTGTTTCGCATTAATTCCCAGGCGGGCGGCACCACCATCAACGCCTATGCCATCAAGAGCGATTTGCGGCAACTGGTCTCCGGCACAAGCGGAGACTACCGTGCCATAGGCAACACCCTGATGCTAAACCTGCACTACGATCCGTACGGGCCCGTGCGAGATTACCTGCTTAACTCCAGCGATGCCACAACCGATGACATTCCCGCCAACGCCCAGGTAACATCCGCCCTCCTTTACTGGTCGGCCTGGATGCTGGGAGGCGGCCAGCAGACTACGATATTCTCCGAAAACTGCGATGACATCAATAACGGAAACTGGTACATTGGAAGCGATTGGAGTCAATACTGGAGCTGGTGGAGCGGTGTATATGCGTTTCAAGCGCACCATTATTCCGGGGAAGGCAGGGAACTGGAAATGGTAGCCCCGATAGAATTAAGCATCTACGATTCAGGAACGGTCACCGCCTCCTGGGATTACTGGATATCGGGCGATATAGAACCGACTGACTGCCTGCAGTACGCCTTCCATGATGGTAGCGGCTGGAGGGACTGGGAGAACGTCTTTTGCGGTGACGCCTGGCCTGATGGTGCCAGCACGTGGTCGCAAACCTTCGAGGTCTCCGTCCCCGACGAATGCCTGACCGATAACTTCAGGATAAAGTTCCAGATAACCAGCTTTGATGGTACAGGATGGGGTGGGGCCGAGACTTGCTATATCGACAATATTGAAGTCGCCGCCGAGTCGGAGAAATTAGCCGATACTGAAGTCACCTTCGAGATAGACGGCGAGCCGGTCTACTTCGCCGAGGATGAAAACGGCGACCTCACCGTGCCGACAGAAGGTATCGGAAGCATATATGCCAAAAACCCGAAGGTCCTGGAGAACGGGCCCAATGATTTCTCCTATTCCTGCAAGGCAGACGTAACCGCCCTGGTGCAGGAGTTCACCGAACACGGCAACGCCACCTACACCGTGGGCGATGTAGACGGCGATATCGACAGTCAGTGGTCCTATGCCGGCTGGTCGCTGATAATAATCTACACCAGCCCCGAGACCCAGAGATACCAGCTCTTCAGCTTCGACAACTTCCTTTACATTGCACCTCACAGCGGTGGATTGAGTTTCCCCGTTAGCGGCTTCCTCGTCCCCGACCCGATTCCCGGCGAGGTCAATGCCGCTAAGATTACCTGCTTCGTCGGTGATGGCGACGACTTCTACTCCGGTGACTTCATCGCCATTAACGCGCCCGAAGGACTTGAGGGTCACCAGATAACCAACTCATACAAGCTCTGGGACGGCATCACGCTCCCGGCACCCTCCTACCCCCCGTACATGCCCAATAACTCCAGCAGTCCCAACAACGTCTGGAACGGCCGTTCGGAAGGGTTCGGCGGCAGTTTCATAGATGGCGTGGATATTGATACCTTTTACGTCCCCTGGGGAGACCCGCCCAGCGACGGGCTGCTCAAGCCGGGGGACTCTTCGGCTACGATAGTACTCAACTTTGCCGACCCGAACGAAGATTATGCGGAGCTGATTAACTTCATATATATCATTATCTCCTTCCGCAGTAGAGCGGTCACCGGGGGCACTATTTCCTACATTATAGATTCATAGAAGGATGAAAGCCTTCGGGCAATACTTTATAATGGAGTGAGGAAAATGGAACGAGGAAAAATGAAATTAAGTAAGACAGCCTGGTGGATTCTGGGGATCGGCTTCTTCATTATCGCCTCGGCGGTCCTGGTTATGCTCCTTTCCCGTCAGTCTGGCGACGCCAGGCAGCTGGAAGACAACCTGTCGGTAACCCAGAACCTGCTTGCCAAGCTCATTTCGGAAAAGGAAGACCTGGACAGCCAGTTCGCCCTGCTGGAAAACAAGCTGGATGAAGCTGAATCATCGTCTATCATCGGTAAGGCGAACTTCTCCAAGGCAGTGATGAGCATTGAATACGACGAGGAAATATTCTCGATTGCTAACGACTGCAACCTGGAGATAATGAGCCTAACTTCCTCAGAGCCCCGCGACGTAGAGGTAGCGGAGATTATCTACGATACCACCCGTTTTGAGGCGGAGGTGCGGGGTAATGTGGCGGATATACTGTCCTTTATAAACGACATAGTCATGGGAGGGTATTTCACCACTGCCACCGTGGAACTGGTCAATTTGGAGGTTCCCGAACCCGGAAAGGGCGAGTCACCCTCCGCGGTAATCAAAATAATTATTTACAGTTATGAAGGTGAATAGCTATGGCAAAGAAAGTTACTACCCTATTTATTAGAGACGACGCCATTAACCTGCTGGTAATGCGGGGCGAGCGAGTGGAAAAGTGGGCTAGCTCACCCCTAGAGCCAGGTCTGGTTAGCCAGGGGCTGGTCGCTGACGAAGCCCAGGTAGCCGAAAAGCTCAAGGAGCTATTTAAGGAGCAAGATGAAGGCATGGGCAAGGTCATCGCCGGCATAAGCGGGCATAACTCGGTGTATCGTATCATAACCCTCCCCGAGCTGCCCGAGGCGGTGCTGCCCGAGGCGGTAAAGCGCGAGGCGAGAAGGGTGATACCGGTGCCTCCAGAAGAGGTCTACCTTTCCTACCAGTCCCTTCCTGCCACCAAGGGAGAAACACTCGTCTTCATAGCCGCTTTCCCCCGCACTACAACCGACGCCCTCTACAAAACGCTGCACCGGGCCGGTCTCCAGCCCCATATTATGGACCTAGCCCCCCTGGCCCTGTGCCGAACCGTGGATCAACCGCGGTCTATCATTGTAAACGACAGGGGAGACCACCTCGACATCATGGTGATGGTTGACAGGGTGCCCCAGCTAATCCGCAGGCTATCTTTACCCGGCGAGGCGGAATCGGCATCAGAAAGGCTGGCCACCATCACTGAAGAGATTGATAGAACCGTTGCCTTCTATAATTCCAGCCACCAGGAAGAGCCGCTGAATGTAACGGTACCTTTGCTTGTCTGCGGCGACCTGGCCAGGACAGAAAAGAGCTGGCAAGCGCTGGCGGATAAGTCAACGCACCCGGTATCAATACTGCCCGCACCGGTGGAGTCCCCTGAAGGCTTTGATGCTAACGAATTCATGGTCAACATCGGGCTGGGCTTGAAGGAGCTGCTGCCTGAGAAGGGAGAGTCTAACTTCTCTCTGGTCAATATCAACACCCTGCCCGATGTCTACCTGTCCAAGCCAGTCCGTCTACCCAACATCCTGGCCCCAATTGCCATCACCATCGGCCTGGGCATACTTGTCTATCTGGGAATTCTCGTTTACAATAAGTCTGGTTACATCGGCGTATTAGAATCTGAACTAACCCCCCTGGAGAACCGTATCGCCCTGGAGAACCTTAACATGGCGTCGCTGGAGGAGGAGATTGCGCTGATAACTCCGCAGATTGCCGAGCTGGAAGCCACCACCGCTATCTTTGATAGCACCTTCGCCGCTCTGGAAGAGACCCGCACCAGGATTAACGGAGATATGAGCCAGATTGTAAGCCTGCAGCCGGGTAATCTGTTGACTACGGTCAATCACACCGGTGACCTGATAACGGTCATCGGACTATCCTCGGATGAGGACGGTATTTTCAGCTATGCTCGGGCGCTAAGAAACAGCGGCAGGTTCTCTACGGTGGTTATCTCATCTATAGAAGCCATAGAGGAGGATGATGAGATAGAAAACTATGAATTTACGTTTCTTCTGAGATAAAAGAGTAGATATGGATATTTTGGCATTATTACGCACTGCTAAAGATAAGGCGGCTTCCGATGTTCACCTGGTCGCCTCCAGCCCGCCGATGCTGCGCATCGACGGCTCGCTGCAAGCAGTCGACGATGCCGCCGCGCCGCTGACTGGCGAGGAGATAAACCAGGCTTTCAATCAGCTGACCACCCCCGAGCAACAGGCCGAATTCGGCAAGAACATGGAACTCGACTTCAGCTACAGGATGCCTGACGTCGGCCACCTGCGGGGCAATGCCGCCCAGCAACGCGGGGCTATCAGCCTGGCTATAAGGCTATTACCGGCCAAAATCCCCACCATAGCCGAGCTCGAGCTGCCCGATTTATGCAAGCAGCTCGCCGTCAGGCCGAGAGGCCTGATAATCGTCACCGGCCCCACCGGCAGCGGTAAAAGCACCACCCTGGCGGCGATGATTACCCACCTCAACCTCAACCAAAGCCGCCACGTGATCACCATCGAAGACCCCATCGAATACGTCTATCCCAGCATAAAATGCGCCATAACTCAGCGCCAGCTGGGCAGCGATACCACGTCCTTCGCCACCGCCCTCAAGCACATCTTGAGGCAAGACCCCGATGTCATTCTAGTCGGCGAGATGCGGGACATGGACACAGCGGCGGCGGTGCTCACCATAGCCGAAACCGGCCACCTGGTCTTAAGCACCGGCCACGCCCCCAGTGCCACCCAGGCTATGGAAAGAATAATAGACCTGTTCCCCCCCGAGGAACGCCACCTCGCCCAGGCACGGCTGGCTTCACTACTGATCGGCGTGCTCTGCCAGGTGCTCGTTCCCCGGGCTGACGGCAACGGCCGGGTGGTGGCGGTCGAGATTATGCTGGCTAACCCACCGGTGAGGAACCTCATTCGTGAAGGCAAACTATACCAACTCCCCAACGTAATCCGCACCCACCGGGAAATAGGCATGATATCGCTGGATGAAGCCCTGGTCAACCTCTACCTCAAGCAAGTCATCACCGGTGAGACCCTGCTCGCTTTCTGCAACGAACGCCAGGAAGTAGAAAAACTCATCGGCGAGATAAAAATCAAAAACGCATAAACCCCACCACCTCACCCAGGTTTAATTCCCCACCCAATACCCACCCTATAAGGGTGGCACCCCTTTCTAAAATCCGTCCTGATTTGCCCTAAAAGTATCGCGCCCCTGTCACCCTGAGCCCTTCAGTGGAAGGGCGAAGGGTCTGGTTTTAGTAGATCATCCACAGATTCTTCGTCACTTCGTTCCTCAGAATGACTTTTAAGGCAAGGCCAAGTATGTCCTTAGAACCCCTCTATTTATCCCACCCTAACGCCGCGCATAAAGAAAGAAGCCCACTGGTAAGATAAACTTACCAGTAAGCTCCTTCCTTGTGCTTCGCTATGAGCTTGGGCTTCTCAGTTATTATTCAGCTGCAGGACACGAAGTCTGCGTTACTGTGCAGGCCGGATACTCGCCGGCAAAGGTGTAAGCACCCTGTATGGCGGTCGGGTCCTCGAAGTAAGCATCCAGGTCACCGATTGCGGTAGGGCATCCCTCGGTGTCGGAAGCAAAAGCTATGGTAATAGTAGATACCATTCGCTCTTCAATCTCACACGCCTCGGTCTGGCCTCTGCCGAAGAAGTTACCAAAGTTAGGTACCACGATAGCAGCGATGATACCCAGGATGGCAATTACTACCAGCAGCTCAATGAGAGTGAAGCCCTTCTCGCTCTTACGAAAGCTCTTTACCAATCCCCTCATCATTTCACCTCCTTTTTGTTATCTAGACTCAACTTAACCTAACTATTGTCAGGTATAATAATGATAGTGCCCATGCCTTTTAGGGTCAATAGTCCATTGGTAACACTTAGCAATGGTAATACGTAGTCATATAGGGCTATTTTTAAGAGGTTTTGGCTCCTATAGTCCTGTAGTAGGGTGATACTGGCACCAGGGCTATAGTCAAGATAAATAACCATCATTCAGCTCACAGGGCTAGTGATGCGGCCCCCAGGGTCCCCACGGCCCCCAAGGTCCCCACGGCCCCCACGGCCACGGTTCTGGCTCCGGGTCGGGCTCTGGCTCAGGGTCGGGGTCTGGCTCTGGCTCAGGGTCCGAGCCCCCGGGCAACTCTACCGAAGCCGGACAGCCGGTCTGTTCTACCGTGCAGTTCGGAAAAGTGCCAGCAAAGACGTAGCTGCCCTGTACGGCTCCGGCATCCTCGAAGTACTCGGAGAGTTCGCTGATATCCACCGGGCACGAACCGGTGTCGGTGGCATAAACCAGGGCAATGGTGGTCACCAGTCGCCCTTCAACCTGGCAGGCCTCGGATTGGCCCCTGCCGAAGAAGTTGCCGAAGTTAGGCACTACGATAGCTGAGATGATACCCAGTATGGCAATCACCACCAGCAACTCGATAAGAGTGAAACCCTTCTCGCCCTTGTGAAGGCCCCTGCTTAGTCTCTTCATTTTCGCTTATCACCTACTTCTTAATTTCTCTTTTGACTCGACTGAACCTGACTAGTGTCAGGTATTATCATAGTAGATGATAGGGCTAGTGCCTTTGGGGGGGCAATAGTCCATTGGTAACAGCCTGTGGTTTAAGGTCGGTTAGCAATAGTGATTTATAGTAATGTGAAGCTAGTTTTAGGCATCTTGAAGGGGACTAGTCCATTCGTAAGGGGAGACTATTACGAAAAGAATAAGCGCCGAAAAACGGGTAGAAAAAGTGAGAATTGTTGAGCCGAAAAGGGCTAAGCTGAGGCTTACAGCCCTGCCGCCTCGAAGACCTTGATTCTCTGTCGCCGGGCAAACTGGCGGGCTTCTTTAGCCAGCGCGGGGACGGCGATAAAGACCTTATCCAGAATACCGATGTCATAGGCTCTATTGCGGAAAGCCTTATTGACTTTATCGTTAGAAGCAGACAAAATAGAGGACAGAATGGAAGCTATCCTTATTATTATCTTCTTCATCCTCGGTATGAGCATAGCCAGTTTCCTCAATGTCTGTATTGACCGCCTCCCCGCCCACCAGTCACTCGTTTTCCCCCCCTCCCACTGCACTGCCTGCAACCGACGCCTGGCGGCAAAAGACCTCATCCCCATCTTCAGCTACCTCTGGCTGCGCGGCCGCTGCCGCTACTGCGGGGCGGCTATCCCCCGGCGCATACTCTGGGTGGAACTGGGAACCGCCGTCCTCTTCGGCCTGGCCTGCTGGCGATTCGGGATAAGCGTTGAGCTGGCCATCGCCCTCTTCTATATCTGCATCCTTATGGTGCTCATGGTTATCGACTGGGAGAAAGGGCTTATCCTCAACAAGATAGTCCTGCCGGCCATAGGCGCGGCGATAGTTATCAGCGCCTCCTTTAGCCTCTTCCTCCCCGATGTAGAGATAGTCCCCTTCATCGGAAGGGCGGCGGCGGGCGGGGGCATCGGGCTGGCGCTGTTTTTTCTCATAGTTATCGTCTCCAGAGGGGGTATGGGCTGGGGCGATGTCAAGCTGGCGGTGTTGATAGGCCTAGTTACCGGCTTCCCCCTCGTCTTTATCGCCCTGCTCTTAGGGGTAGTTCTGGGCGGGGTGGTGGCAGCGCTACTGCTCCTATTCAAGATAAAGAGGCGTAAGGAGGCTATCCCCTTCGGCCCTTTCCTGGCTATAGCCGCCATAGCCACCCTTCTCTGGGGAAATAGCATCCTAAGCTGGTATCAGGGGCTATTTTAGCCTCATCAGACAGCTTGCCTCTTGACAACCCCCCTTGACGTAGGATAGGATATAGCCCGATAGCATGGGGTAATAGGCTCAATGAAGCTCGAACGCCGCAGATCAAGTATTGAAGTTATAGCTGACATGTTAAGGCTCGGTGAAGCTGGCAAGACCGAGATAATGTACAGCGCCAACATGAGCTATCACCAGCTACAAAAATACCTCACTTTCATGCTGCAACTGGGGCTTATCACCAAGGTGACGGTGGGCAACCCCGTGGTGACCTACAGAGTGACCAGAAAGGGCCTCAGGCTTCTACGCAATATAGAGGGCATCCTGGAGACACTAGAGCTAACTGGAGAGGAATGACCGCAAGGGAGAAAAGTATGGCCGAGAAAAGAATGATGATAATGCCCGCGGAAATCATTAAGAAGATTGACGAGAACCGCGGCGACCTGAGCCAAGCTGAATTCATCAACTTCCTTATGGATAACCAGCTCAAAGCCAATGGCACCGAGAAACAGGCGGCCAGCCGGGAGGAGATTCTTACCCTTATTGACAGTCAGCTAAAAGAGGCAGCCAAGAAACAACAATACGCCACCCGGGAAGAGATCCAAGCCTTTGAGCAGGATATAAAGGTCCTGCTTAAAAGCTGCCTCGACTTCTTCCTCAGCTACGGGCTCGAGCTGGGCAAAAACTCGCCGCAAGAGGAATTCCAAGAACTAACCAGCAAGCTGGAAGAGCTGGAAAATACCCTCAGCCCGGAAGGCGAAAGCAAAGAAGCCAAGATTAAATGGAAATAGCCCACACGAATTAAATCTTTCCCCTCGTTTTTAACCCCTTCTCACCTGGAGAAGGGGCCTTTTTTTATCGCCACACAGGCGTAGAACATTATACTAGAACATTATACCTTCCCTTCGCGGGCGCAATCTGCCATAGTCGGAGTAATAAATTCGCTATTTGAAGAACGCGAAATACCGGCAGAGGAAAGCGCCAGCATGATTTATATAGCTCTAGGCGGACTCGGTTTCCTGATAATCCACCTCCTCGACATCGTTTCTATAAAAAGGATACCGGGCATAAAACCCCTCATCTGGCTGACCGGCAACGGTTTAGTGGTCTTCTCCATTATAATGCTGTGCCTCTCCCCGGATAAGCTGTCGCTGCCTCTCTGGTTGACCTGGCTGGGCTGGGTAGTGCTGCCCATCTCCCTCTTTATGCTGATTTACTCCCTGTTCATCAACCTCCCCCTCGGCAAGACCTATGTCGCCACTGGCGTCTGGGATACGCTGATAACCAGCGGGCTCTATGCTCTCGTCCGCCACCCAGGGGTGCACTGGCTTACCCTAGCCATGCTAGCTCTGATTCTGGTTTCAAGCTCGAGCCTCATGCTCATCGCCGCCCCGATATGGGTCTTGCTCAATATCGTGTTGGTATCCATTCAGGACAGGTTCTTCTTCGGCAAAATGTTTGCCGGCTACGACAACTACAGGCGGGAGACTCCGATGTTCATCCCCAATCGGCGGAGCATAAACGCCTTCATAAACTCGTTAAAGCAGACCGGGGCCTAAAAATCCCCAAAGGAGAGAAGGAAATGGCTAATGAGTCGGACCTATTCAAGCAAGGCAGATTAGACGATCTGTGGCAGAGATGCTGCGGGTTTATCGACCTGAGTCTAGAGGAATTCATGAGGATTCAGCGGCGACTACTCCTGGAGCAGCTGGAATTGCTCAAAAAGTGCGAACTGGGCAGAGTAATCATGGATGGCGCCACGCCCAGCACCCTGAATGAATTCCGGGAACAGGTGCCGCTGACCACCTACGCCGATTACGCCCCTTACCTGTTAAAGCGGAGGATGGACGTCCTGCCCCGGAAGCCAATCATGTGGCAATACACCTCGGGCAAGTCGGGGGAATACCCCTACATGTGGGCTCCGGTAACGGCCCGCCAACTCGAGGAGATACAGCCCCTATTATTCGCCCTTTTATTCTTCGCCAGCGGCACCCAGAGAAAGGAAATTACCTTAAGGGAACATGACAAGATTTTCTACGGCATGGCGCCGCCCCCCTACGCCACCGGTTCGATGACCCGCGCCTTCCCCCACGAACTGTTCAACTTCCTGCCGCCCATAGACGAGGCGGAAGATATGTCGTTCGAGGACAGGATGAAAAAAGGCCTCAATATGGCCGTAACCGAGGGCATGGACCTGTGCTTTGCTCTGTCCAGCCTGACCATAGCCATCGGCGAACGCTTCAGCCAGAGCAACGGTAAAACCAACCTCAAACCCCTACTCTCCAAGCCCGGGACTCTATTCCGGCTGGGCAAGGGGCTGATTAAGAGCAAGCTGGCCCGCCGCCCCATGCTGCCCAAAGACATATGGTCGCTCAAAGGGCTAATCACCTTCGGCATCGACGGCGAGGTATATAAGGAAAAGATAAAGGAAATGTGGGGCCGCTACCCCCTGGACTTCCACGGCTGCACCGAAGCCGTGATGATAGCCACCCAGACCTGGGACCACCAGGGCATGACCTTTATCCCCAACCTCAACTTATTCGAATTTATCCCCGAGGAAGAATGCCTCAGGTCGATGGAAGACCCCCTCTACGAGCCGCGCCCCGTCCTGCTCGACGAGGTCAGGCCCGGCAACTACGAGCTGGTCATCACCAGCTTCCACGGCGGCCCCTTTATCAGGTACCGGCTGGGTCACCTGATTAAAATACACTCGCTGCGCAATGAAAAGCTCGATATTGATATCCCCCAGATGTCGTTCATCTCCCGCATGGATAATATGATTGACATCGCCGGCTTCACCCGCCTGTCCGAGAAAACCATCTGGCAGGCTATCGAGAACACCGGGGTAAACTACAAGGGCTGGACGGCGCGCAAGGAAGTCAAAGAAAAGCCGATGCTGCACCTCTACCTGGAAATAAGCGAAAACGGCCATCTCACCGGTAAGCAGGTAGCGGCAGCGGTGCACGAGCAGCTCAAAAAGCTGCATAAGCCCTATGCTGAAATGGAGGATTTCATCAAGCTGCAACCGCTCAAGGTCACCCTGGTGCCCGAAAACGCCTTCCGTAACTACGAACAGGCGAGAAAGAAGGCTGGCGCCAGGAGCAGCCAGCTGCGGATACCCCACATCAACCCATCTAATGACGTAATAGATTTACTAGTAAGTGGGGCAGGGAAAGCAGAAGTAGTAAGAGAAAAGGAAAAGGCGAAAGCCTAAAAGTTGGTTTTCTTACCACTTAAGCAGACTTCTTAATATCTTATCCAGACCTTGGATTAGCGAGGTAACGGTAATTATGATATATATTGGCATAGGCATTTTGGGTTTCATAATAATACACCTTTTTGACCTGGTGTCTCTGAAAAAGATTCCTTTTGGCGTAAAACCACTTGTCTGGACGGCTGGCTTTGCTATATTGTTCTTCTCGCTGATAAAAATGTGTCTTGAGTCCAGCAACCTGCCGTTGCCTGATTCGCTGGTCTGGGTAGGTTGGTTTTTACTCGCTGTTTCGGTGATGATGATAACATTTGCCCTATTTATCAATCTCCCCTTCCGTAAAACATATGTTGATACCGGTGTTGGCGACAAACTTATCAAGACCGGACTGTATGCTCTGGTCCGCCACCCGGGCGTCTACTGGGTAGCCATGTTCTTTTTCTCGCTGGTATTTATCTCAAGGTCATATATTATACTTATAGCGGCGCCGATATTTGTTGTTCTGAATACAGCGCTGGTCATTATGCAGGACAAATATTTCTTCCCCAAGATGTTTGAGAGCTATGATAAGTACCAGCAAGAAACACCGATGCTGGTGCCCAATAGACGGAGCCTAAAAGCCTTTATCAACTCGCTGAACCGAACCAAAGGTTAAATACCCGTCCTAGGAGGTAGTTTGGTGGACAACTTTCAATACCAGAGGAGTTTCTGCCGAAATATCGGTATCTTTACTGAAGCCGAGCAAGAAAAACTGAAACAAACAACCATAGCAGTGGCTGGTATGGGTGGGGTTGGTGGTCTACTGGCTGAAAGACTAATCAGGCTTGGAGTGGGTAATATCAAGATT
>Ga0307443_1000939_pt1 | contig 18061 bp, 17 predicted proteins | sample SalMarSW160220MG_FD_202148 | JGI IMG/M metagenome (GOLD analysis project Ga0307443, IMG submission 202148) | Salt marsh sediment microbial communities from the Plum Island Ecosystem LTER, Massachusetts, United States - SW1601-220 | ecosystem: Environmental > Aquatic > Marine > Intertidal zone >... | reverse complement strand
GGGCGTAAGGCAGAATAGTGCCCGATGCACCCATGAGCCTGAGCCATAAGTCGGGATTCGATAGACCAGCTACCGTTAGTGCAACGGAGATTATGATGGTAAAGGTCAGAGCGTTTCCCAGGGCATGCTCTGCTCTGGGGGTATTACGAACTCCAATTAATCTGGAGACCAGCGATGCGCCACCCATTCCCGTCATCTGCCCAATCCCCATTGTCAGCATTTGAATGGGGAAAACTATAGAAAGCCCGGCAATACCGAGGGGACCAACGTAGTGTCCGATAAAAATCGTATCGACCACGTTGTAGAGAGTCATGACGAACATGCCCGTAAATGCGGGCAGGGATAATTTCAACAGCAACCGACCGATTCGGTCATCGTCGAGCACGTTTGCTTCCCTATTATTCATAGAGCTAGACCTCACGCCTGTGAAGGTTACTTGAGTTCCAAGTAGTTAACCCTGGTGTAATTTTGACAGTATAACCTGAAGTTCTCTCAATGTACTAGATAAATCTCTCAAGTTTTCGTCCGTTCAAATATCTGGGTATCATATCCATTCATTTGCATATAACAACCGGCAGACAGCCCTGCAACACCTGACCCTACGATTGTCACACTCTTCATAGTCCTTATGTCCACATGCATATGGAGTTGGCTGTATAGTAGCATAACTATTTCAGGACAGACCATCTATAACAATAGGAACGACGACGGTGATAACAACGATAATACCTAACCAGACTTGGTATAGAAATCTGCTTGTTTTAGTGAAGTCTGAGGATGGCTTGAGGCTTTATCAGGGGATTGAGCAACTTTTGGTGGTATTCCGGGGCGTAATACCTGATTTGCGGCAGGCCTAATTGGTATGGTGTCCCTGGAATTTGTGTATTGTTTGGCATACTGAGGGCGAAGGCTCAAATCTCCCCACCCCCGCGCTTTCAAAGGATGCACTGTTGACATTTGAGACAACAAGTAATATATTACTATCCATATTATACTCTTAATATTATATTTATGGTAATATACCTTGATGATTGAATGGGCTATATGGGAATAATCACCATAATCGGTTACAAATGCGAGAGATGTAAACATGAATGGGTACCAAGGGATAGGACCCAAGAGCCACGTGTGTGTCCTCGGTGCCATAACCCATACTGGAATATACAGAGGAAGCACCCCCCACATAGGAGTAGGAATGAACGAGATACTAAGCAAATTACCTGAACCATACTACGGTACAAGATACGGCGTAGCTTATTTGGGCGATGCTCTCAAACTAAGCAAATCTATTCCTGATAATTCAGTCAACCTGATTGTGACGTCGCCCCCATTCGCACTGAACAAGAAAAAACCGTATGGTAACGTTAGCTCAGACAAATACGTAGATTGGTTCAAGCCCTTTGCTAAGGAGTTCTGGCGTGTACTGACTGATGATGGGAGTCTAGTAGTACATATTGGCGGGAGCTGGGAAAGGGGCAGACCAACACGCTCCTTATATCACCTCGAGCTACTTGTAGATTTGTGTCGTAATGGTGATAGAGTTTTCTACTTAGCACAGGACTTCTATTGGTTTAACCCGGCACGCCTTCCTTCTCCAGCACAATGGGTCACAGTAAAACGCGTACGAGTTAAGGATGCAGTTGATCCTATATGGTGGCTCTCGAAGACACCACACCCTAAAGCTAGCAACCGAAAAATACTAGCTCCGTATACGAAGGCTATGAAAAGGCTATTAGAGCGAGGGTATAACGCGGGTCTTCGGCCATCGGGTCATAATATCTCTGACAAATTCCAGCAGGACCGGGGAGGCGCCATTCCCCCAAATCTTTTGGCTATTTCTAACACAGAGTCCAATAGTGATTATTTACGCTCCTGTCGTGCTGCAAGCCTTCCCTCTCATCCTGCTCGGTATCCGGTTGAGTTGCCAGACTTTTTTGTTAGGTTCCTTACGGACGAAGATGACTGGATCTTAGACCCATTTGCTGGAAGCAATGCCACCGGCCGGGCAGCTGAAAACAACCTTCGTAGATGGATTGCCTTCGAGAAAGAGGAATCCTATCTAAAAGGTTCAAAGTTTCGTTTCCCGGGATTAAGCGCTGACACCAAAGACTAACTCATTAAAAGGTACCAACTAACTTTGACCTCAATTTTTCATTCATCAAAACATTCTCCGAATACAACATTGCTCTATTTCTTAAATTACACTATAACCTGTTGATAATCTGTTATTGACAGGTAGACTTATAATTGTTATGATATGTTAAAATATCGTAAACCTATATGCAACCAGTTTTACTCTGATAGGAGGTAGCAATGGCAAACAAAGAATCTAAACAGGAAAGATTTCGCCGGTTAGCCACTCAAAGAACTAATGCGGTTTTGCATAAACTACAGATTCTTGGTCATTGTGCAAACCCACAGCTTTATGACTATAGTGAGGAAGATGTGAGGAAAATATTCCGTGCTATAGACTCAGAGGTGAAGACAATAAAGGCGAAATTCAGTAATTCTAGCAGATCCGAATTCCAGCTGTAAGGCGTTCAGTATGATGGATTTCGCTCAAGATTTAACCGTAGTAAGATAAGGGGTGGTGATATGTCTTACAATTTGGTGTCATATGAAGTGTCTAAACTCTTTCAGATTAGAAAGCCAAGCGAAATAATAACTTTCTTAAATGATCTAGAGAGTAAGGCTAAGGGTCAATGGAAGTGGAGGTCTCTCGGGGACCGGGTTGCTAACGCAAGCAATGTTCATGTCCTTACAGAGCCAGGGCCTGCTGTTGTCGAACGGATTACCAATGGGATTGATGCTATGCTAGAACTTCAGCACAGTGAGGCTGGGAGTCCTATCCCAGGTCCGCCATCGCCGAGACAAGCTTCTGAAGAATGGTTTGGCATTCAAGGGGGTACATTAAATCGCGATAAAGATGACCAAGCCATCAATGCCTTAGGGCCAAATGTGAGAGTACACGTATTTGATTCAGGGCAACCAAGGCGACCATCCATCGCCATTACTGATCGTGGTATTGGTCAACACCCCTTTGCCCTTCCTTCCACTATTCTCAGCCTTGGGGCGAGCAACAAAATTGGAAAGCAATACTTATGTGGAGCTTATGGTCAAGGGGGGTCTGCAACTTTCGCTTGGTGTGAATATACGATCATTGTATCTAGGCGTAGACCTCAACACAGTGATGGTAAGCTGGACTTAGTAGGCTGGACTATAGTCCGCAGATATGACGATATTGACCTGAAGTTATATACATACCAGTATCTTGTTAACGAAGCTGGGGAAATCCCAATCTTCGCACCCTCAGCACTTTCAGATGCCGACTTTGAATTTGGTACCTATATCATCCACATTTCATATGAACTTGGTAGGCTGGCGGCGTTGTGGAGTATAGTTGGTTACAGATATCTGAACAATTTATTATTTGATCCTGTCTTACCTTACACTATCCATGATCACCGTGAGCCGCAACCTCAAGACCGATATATGTATGGCTCTAGGGGGCGGCTTGTAGCAGTCTCTGTCGAACACTACAACGAATACGTGGCTGATCTCGGACCAGATGGTTCAGTTGCTATCCGTTACTGGGTCTTCCGTGAAAGAAACAAAAATCAAGAGAATGATGTCAGTGAGACTAGTGTAAATATCGATTCCTATTTAGAGTCTCACGGGTCTAGTCGAAACATTGTCGTTACTCTAAATGGTCAACGCCATGCTTACCTAGACCGGTCGTTTTTAAAGAATACTGTTCGATATCCACTACTTGCTGATACGCTTCTAGTACAAGTGGACTGCGATAAACTTTCTCGCTTGAGGAAAAAGGACCTGTTCCCCGCTACAAGGTCTGGGATTGTATCAGGTGAGGGAAGACTAGAACTTGTCGAGCACTGTGTCGAGGAAGCTCTAAAAACAGATAAAGACCTAAGTCGTTTGGAGCATGAGCGGATCCAAAAACGGTTAGCGACGGTTGATGAAGAAAGTGAAAGGAAAGTGAAGCGATTGCTAGACCAACTAATTTCCATCAGCAAACCAGTCGTTGGGCCAGGTGCGGATACCAAAGGTGGAGTTGGGCAGGTTCATAGTGGTCAAAAAGAGTACAAACCGAAAGACCCACCTACTTACTTCAAGTTCGCCGAGGAAAAGCAAATCCTTCATATTATGGCAGGTAGTAAAACAATAATCGACGTAATTACTGATGGTCCAGATGACATGCTAACCCGTAAGAAGCGAAGAGGCAATTTGACCCTTGAAACATTAGGAGACCAAACCATTACATTACGAGCAGGCACATTACACGAAGGTCGCTTGGGAGTTAACGTCGCTGCAGATGAGACTGCCAACGTCAGTGCTATTTGTCAGCTAAGGGCGGTATTAGAAATGGACGGGGGTGTATATTTTGTGACACAACGGCCTTGTGCCATTGCATCTCCACCACCCCCGTATGTTGGTCAAGAACCGCCTGCAAAACTTACCATCGCAGCACCAGGTGGTACAGTCAAGTTGCGCCGAAGCAGGACCAGCCAGGTTACGATTGATACCGACTGTAAAGATGACCTTCTGTCCAGGCCTATTAATCCGGGACAATTTGAGGTTGAAACCACAATACCTGGTGTTATACTAAGCGCGAGAAGGGGGCCACGTAACGGAAGAATTGAAGCTTTTCTAAATACACCGGACGAAGTTGGTTCTTTCAGCGATACAACTCAGCACAGCATTACGGCGCGTTTGACTCTCTTTGACGGAACGTATTTGGAAGATACCAAGCCATGTGTAGTGGTAGAGCCACCATCTGAAGACCAACAGGAAGGAAAGAAAAAAAGGCCACAAGCAAACTATGAGATCATTGAAGTATGGCGTGAACCTCCAACGGAAAAGCCCGGCGCTTGGACTTGGGATAAGTTGAGCTGGGGAAAGACCGATGTCGGTAAATACGATCTTACCCAATTGGAAGGCAATGACTTCTTACTTCTGTACGTTAATATGGACAACGAGGATCTGGTAAAAGAAAGGGAACGTCGTCTTAGGAAATCAGGTGAAGGGGCGAGGCGTAGACTAGAAATCCGCTACAAGGCTTATATCGGTCACCATCTCTGGTTGCACAGCCAAGGTGGTACAAAGGCTGCAGTCTTATCAGGCATAGGAGGCCAAAATAATCAATCCGATCAGGAAGACTTGTCCGAGGGGGGCACCAATGATTATTTACAGGCAGAAGCTGAACTTCAGGAGGAAATGCGTAGGGTTGCTAAGACTATTATTCTCGCTATGAGGTCTGAAGCGGACATTTTTAGTGAGATTGAAAGGGAAGAACTGGAGGCCATATAAGTACTATAGATCCTCGAATACTTTTGGTGCTTGTTCTTTCATTATCCTCCGAATTTCGCCAGCTACAGACCTCATTTCCGGTAAAGCCCTCTCGCTTGTCCTTAATTTAATGAAATGTCTCAATTCCCTAAAATTCATTGTCATCACTATTTGAGTCTCACAAGCATTGGGCAGGACATATCGAGCTATTTCTGGCTTAACTCCTTTGTTGAGTAGTCCGTTATAAGCTGACCAAGCGTATTGCATCGCTCTCTTAAATATATTATTCTCAGTTGTACCTAGCTTTGGTGGAGTGATATATCTAGGTTTAGATTCTTCCACGTACCTTTGACTTCTTTGGCTGTAACTTGCTAATCTGTGGCGAACCAGCTCATGGGTAAACGCTCTGCTGGCTCTAATATAGAAGGTTGCGGAGGCATGCTCAATAACTGACTCATGGCCCACTTTTATCCAGTCTTGAATGCGCCTAGGGTTTGTTTCAATCTTATCAACAGTATCCCAACATAGCCTACCAGCATACTCGATTAGCCCTTCACATTCTGGCCCCTTTAGCTTCTCGCTTAGGATTGTTTCTAGCCCTACCAAGCCGGATATCGCTAGAAGTTTTACTTCTACATCATATCCATCTATCATAGCATTGAAATCTTTTGTACTGTTTTTTACTCTTTAGTTGATCCTCAGGGGTATCTCATATGACCAGGAGTACCAGCATTTTTGTGTTGTTATGTTTGCATATTCTGTGGGAAGAGGATATACGATTCGTACTGAAGGATGAACCAGAGCAAATAGGCATGCTCCTAGCGCCATGGGTTTTGTTCCGATTGGCGCGACGTTAATAAACGCCGATGAATCTCGCTGAAAGATATGTTCTAGCAAATTGAATGTTTCAAAAGGGTTATTAGCTCGTGAATACAAAATTGATTCGCGAGGTATCGAACTAAGCAATTTTTCATTATTGATCAAACTAATATCCTTAAATTTTGGTGCATATGCTGGAAAACCATTGATGACCGTCGTGTCATTTGGAGCCACTTCGTCTGTGATAAACGAAGAGAGTTCGCCATCAAAGCCTAGCAAGACAACGAGAGTCTTTCTTGTAGTTCTAATATCATTACCAGGGAATCCAGGTATCTCCATTATGGAAAGAGGGCCAGATGTGGAATGATATGAATGGAAAAGACCTTCGGCGAAAACGTAAGACATCGGTTCTGTATAGAGAGCTGTTATGTGATTGATCTTGGCCTGTTCCTTGAGGTATTTCAATATACAAAAGGAATAAGGTTTTGTAAAACAAGAGATATCCAAAGCCACCGCAGCGGCATCATGCAAATTCGGCTCAGAATCATGTAATGCCTTCACGCATGTGGATGGATCTTTAATTGAGCACGTAACCGGCTTAATGTTGAGAGCCAGTTCTTCATAAGACTGGTAGGCCTTGCGCATCTCCGCATCTGCATAATCATGCCTTTCTTCAAAATCAAAGATTAGTACATTCTTGAATGTGATCCCGAAATCCTTTGACTTCCGCAATGTTTGATAGGCACGATAATCAGATCCACATGCCACGAGAACATAATCGTATTCTCTGACATCGTTATGGTATTCACCATTGAGTGGTCGCATATTGTATCTTGTTGCCTGAATTCTCATCGCACTTTTCTTTCAGATATCAGATCAAGCGTCGTTGAAGACTTTCTTTTGGCTCCGTCTTCCTCTTGGGTGCCTTCTTCCGAAGTCTTACACCATCCTGAGTCATCAACGCTTTAAGATAAGAAGCATCGAATCTTTCAGAATATCCTCCCCTTGTTCTATAAGAGAGATCATACATGGGAGAAAAAACCCTGTTCAAGGTGTAGATATCAGTTTTCGGGCCACCAGGAGTTTGTTGCTGTAAATAAGACTTCTGTTGAATAATGGACCACTGAATTGCAGTTTTAAACATATCTTCAAGCTCCAGGTCTCCGCCAAAAGAGGCATCGACAGTGAATTGATTTGTCTCTGGATATCTGATTAAAGGGTCTTTTTGGAATTTCTCAAAGATATTTCCTAGATTCTTCGCAAAGAGATACAGGTTATGGCCGTAGTTCTGAATACGGTTGACCATCTCCAATTCCGAATGGGCTAGATCTCTAGCAGCTCTATTTTGAAGAGCACTACGGATTGTCCCTTCATTTATGAGAGTATCGGGGTCTTCAAAATATGCGTATTGGAAGCTTCTCCGGCAAAGCTCTATGAAAGTGCCAACAATTCCAGAAGAAAGGAAACAAAAAGTATTGAAACTGTAATACATCTTAGGCTTATGGTACTGTGATGCCAAGAGAATCATTAAAGAGAGTTTATATTTGTCTATGTAATCCAAATGGTATTTCTTTGCTAAGGGACTAGAGACCTTACCACTTAGATATTCATTCATGGCTTTCTTGGTCATCTCTGGTTCATTGCCTCGTGCTACCCATATGATATTTAAGACTTCGAGCAAAGGATTTTCGGGTTTTGCTATGATACGCTGGATCTTCTTGATTGCGTCACTATCCAATTTACTCTTGAATAATTCAGAATGCTTCAATAGATCAAAATGCCTGGTCTTGCTCTCTTGGCCTCTTACTAGATCAGCAGCTTCACTCTGCAAATCCTCTCTTTTCCCTAAGAAGCGCGAGATATCGGTAAGATTCCGTTCCTTAAAGGCTGGAACAGTTTCCAGTCGCCTTGCAGCAACACGAATTAAGAATTCTCGGTAACGCCAATCCTTGACTAATATGTCTTCAAAAACAAATCTAGTGTAGTCTCTTCCCTCCTTAATAAATTCTTTTGGTGATATGGTATCATACGTGTGAAATCCCTCTAGTCGCATGCCTATACGAAAAGTTATTCCGGGTTTTACGAATTTCAATAGTGTGTTCAGGATCACCTGTTGTCGCTTGAGGTAGTTCTCATATTCATCAACCAAAATCACAAACTTAATGCCATTTCTGAATTCGGGAATGGTTTCCATCGCTATTTCAACGATACCAAAGCTGAGGTCTTGTGCCACAAAAGGCTTAGAGGGCACGAACTCCGTTTTGGAAAAGGCGATCTTTTCCCTAAATGAAGTTATGTCTCCAAGGGCATCTTCAACTGTATTGAAGATATCTTCAAGCTTAACTCGTTTACCTAGTCGGCCAAGTTTCTTGGCAACTCGAGGAACAAATTCCTTCTCAATCCCTTCCCTCGACAACTGTTCTCTATTTACCAAATCGAGAATGACCTCAATGTACGACTTGCATACCTGTAGCTCAAAGTAATGAGTAAAAATTGCGTCCCATTTCTCAGGTTCTAACCCTTTTCCTTCAAAGGAACGAAGTACTGGACCGTCAAATCTCAAATAGAATCCTATCCCCCCATTGGATTTTAGGAAGGACAAAGTGTTTCCATGACCTCCACCGGACATCTGGTTAGCGGCTTCGCATTGTACCGGGTAAGAAAAGTATTTCAAAAACATTGTCTTACCTGTCCCACGTCCACCCATAAAGACAATAGGCATGTCATGTTGATAGATATCTCTTTCTGATATACGCGATTTAAAGAGAGCAAACGGACTGCACCAATAGTCTAGAATCTTCTTGGAATCCATACTATTTGCGTTATAGTCCGAGAACGGATTCCTAAACAAATCTTGGGTATTCACGATAAGTAACCTCTTTAGTTTTGCCGTGTCTTCTCATTATTGGGGTCCAATTTTTGTTATCCGCCCAGAAAATTGGAAGCGTATTGTCCGGCGTGTTATAGAAGAAACCGAAAGCGTACTGGCCGTTCTTGTATCCGAACGGGTCAACAGGATTCTCTTGATAAGTCATGCTCTTTCTACCATATTCCTCTGCGAATGTTTTACAATCGTCAAAGCTATCTCTAAAATCTAAATATAAAGTTGCTTTGTCAGAGAAGCATCTACTTCGTTCATCCAAAACAATGCAAGATATGACCTGAATATCTTTGGCACGCAAAGCTTGAATTGCTTCCTTCGTAGAAACGAATGTGAGGAGTACATTGGTCTTCTCTTTATCGGCCACCAACAAATAATTTTTCGCTTCGTCACCTGATATCGTCACATCATCAACATATACCATAGTCTTCGCAAATGCTGGAGACTGGAGTAGATGCGGTATTTGTATTGTTGCGATGTCATTCTCTTGTCGGAAATAATATAGTATAAGAGCTCCGCTCTCTCCCGGTTTCCCCAAGGGACTAAAACAGGATGTGGTAACAATAGAATCTAGTTTTGACTTAAGGTCTGAGCTATTTCCGTTTCCTTCTCTGAGCAACATGAAGTGTAAGTAATCACTAAAAAGTGTCCTACAGAGATGCCTCACTTCTCTCTCATTGTAGTAAACAAAATTGGCAAGTAGATACAGGGCAAGTTGTCTTTCGTAGTCTAGTGATGAAAAGACCAATCCATCGAAATTGGAGAGCCATTTTTCTATGTCTTTGCTGGAGAGTCTATTTCCCCATACATTTTCAGCTGTCAACATTATCTGTTTGAGCAATTCTTCTACAGGAGGAATTGTCATCTCTACGAAACCTTCCTAATTTCGCATCGCATCATACGTACTCCTATAACAAATGATGCTGCTAATAAAATACTAGCACAATTGATTGGTAGTTGGTAGTTAACAAATTTAGAATATAAGTGTCAGATGCTTTAAATTAATGACTTCTTCCATGAGTCTTTCCGGATAGCGCGCAGCTTTGCTTCGAGCAGGTGCTCCTATCTCCCAGACCGGTGTCTTTATATATAGGCGACCAGATACACAGACGCTCGCTTGACGCTGGGAAATCACTTCACCACAATATAGGAGGGAGTCAGTATCTACCTCTGCGGCTCGATAATCACGTTTAGAGAATCTTGAACTTGGACGAGATTGCCAAGTTGCCTGCGGTTCCTCGCAATGACAAAGAGGAGATGGCAGCTTTTTCTTATTGTGACAACAACGTTGCCAGCTTCTGGAGCACCTCCGAGATAGTCCCGGTGGGCAAGGTGCATATCAATTCTGCATTTCGAGCGCCCCAATCTAAACTCTTGAGCTGATCAGATAGGATTGCCCCCGCTACTGGTAACCTCGCCGGAATAAGAACTTCGAATGGATAACCCTTGATTTGACTGGTAATAGGACAAAAGATAGCCAGCCCCACCTTACCGTTATAGCTTTGCGGTGAGATTACTACGGCGGGACGACGTCCCGTTTCTTCGTGGCCTGCTTGCGGATTCAGGGTTATCCACACCACATCCCCACATCGAGGGACATAGGCGCAAGGATTTACCATGTTTCCTTCCCTACGGCGGGACCGGTATCAACCTCGTGATGCAAGTTTCCTTTTGTCACTCTTGCTAGAAGTTGTTTCAAGGTCAGCTTCGGTTCAGCTACGGGTCTGATAACGAGTCCCCCATCCGCCAGCGATATCTCAACAGGTGCTTCTTTCCGCAGCCCTACTTCAGCAGCGAAAGATTTGGGGATGCGCAAGGCAAGGCTATTGCCCCATTTCTGGACACGTGCTCTCATATCAAACCTCCATTCACAGTATCTACATTGAAGATACACCCTGGGCAGGTATTTGTCAAGCTCATCGACAGCATTTAGTAATGTCATTCTGAGGAGTCCCGATACATCGGGGCTTCTTTCATAACTCCCCTAGCCCCTCTTATGTTAAGAGGGGAAGAAAGGATGGTTCTCCTGTTCACTGCGAGATTGCTTCGTCACTTCCGTTCCTCGCAATGACAAGAAGGGAAAAGCTTCCAATTGACAACAAGGAAACTGCTTGCTATTCTTGTATCAGAATCACGATGAGAGGCCATCCAAAGGGTTTCATCCCGCGGTAATGCCTCTCTTTTTCATTTACCCACGTTATTGTACTCCAGCACGCGGCTACCTCTGCGGCTCAATAATCACTTTTAAAGAATCCTGAGCCCGGGCGACAAGCTGGAATCCCAGGCCTGTTTCCGCCAGCCCCAGCCGATGGGTAATCATCTCTTTCACACGTATTTTGCCAGCCTGTATCAGTTCCAGCGCTGCGGCATAATCCGCAGGGCTGCCACCATAAGAACTGGTGAGCGTTATCTCATTACGCCAGAACAGGTCGTTCACCGATATCGGAACGCTAACGCCCGGCTCTGTGGGGGCAAAGAAGAGAACAGTGCCTCCCCGCTCCACCGACTCCAATGCCTGGCTTATAGCTGGTGTCGCCCCGCTGCATATTACGACAAGGTCAGCGAGACGACCATCGGCTGCCCGACGTAGATAGGCCGGGGTATATTCTTTAGCCTGAACGGCAATATCGGCTCCAAATTTTCGCGCTGCCTCTAGGCGATAATCAACGATGTCCGTCGCCATAATGTAACCGGCACCCGAAGTCCGGGCCAGTTGTATATGGAGCAGCCCGGCAACGCCGCTGCCGACAACGAGCACACTTTGCCCTGGCTGTAGATGGGCTAATCTTTGCCCGCGCAGGACGCAGGCCAGCGGCTCAATAAAGGTCGCCTCCTCAAAAGATAGCTCGTCAGGTAAAGGAAATATGCCCTGGTCGACATTGATGCGTGGCAGCCGCACATATTCGGCAAAGCCGCCAGGGTCGAAGTTCGTCCGGCGCAGGGTATCGCAAACAGTGTGGTGTCCGCTGAGGCAGTAATGGCACGTGTTACAGGGGACATGATGAGCGGCACAAATCCGATCACCCACTTTATAATGTTCCACCCCCTTCCCGACAACCGCAATCACGCCGGCAACTTCGTGACCTAAGACTAAAGGTGCTTTGTGCAGGCGATACCATTCCAGCAAATCGGTGCCACAGATGCCGCTGGCCTCCACCCGCATCAGTACCTCGCCGGGGCCAATCTGCGGCACAGGCATTTCCTCCAACCGTATATCCTGATTGCTGTAATACATTGCTACGCGCATGGTAGTTTCCTCTCTGCAGACCATAAGGCGGGGATAAACCCCGCCACTACATCTATGCACATATCACCCTTCACCGAGATTGCTTCGGCCGGTCGAAGTCGGCCTCGCAAAGACAGGAGGGGTATCATTGCGAGCCCTTCCTTTTTTAAATTTGTCACTGCGTGCCTGCGCTTTACGGAGTGCGAAGCCCCTGTCAGGCGATGTGGCGACATCGCATGTACCGAACCTGCGAATCACTTATCCGCTATGCTTTTCGTTCGTCAACGGCTCATGTTTGCTGTTTAGGCCATCTCCATGCGAACCAGGCAATCAGTCCTGTAACCACAATTGTTGAACCAACAATCAATATCTGGCAAGCAGACGGCGGTGACAAATGCTCGGTGAAATGAACGATGTTAAGAATTGTAAAGACTATGCCCAGAATGAAGTTTGCCCAGCGGTTTGCTGAGTCTTTCAATGTCAGGGATAGAACAGCCATCACCAGCGGTACCAACCAGAAAAGAGCCATAAATAACATCATTCCCTGTCCCATCTCCGTCTCCCACATCTGCTCCACAGCTTCTCGTCCCATAAAGGACAATACAGCGTGGGCTGACATAGCCACCGCCATAAAGACCCACAACACCGCAATTCTTGTCTTCCATCTCAAGATTTCCATAATTTATTCACCTCCTTCTATTTTTTGCCGCCGTTTCGCCTAACTGGTTTCGGCCGGCCGAAGGGCAAGAGGGCGACCACATGGCGTCATGATTGACCACCTTTGCTGCTCCTATTGCATTGGCATTAACAATTCGTTCTCGTGACTCACGATGCATGCGTCTGACTTCGCCATGAGCTGCTGCCTCTCCGGGTCTGTGAACATCTTCTCCAAAAAGGCTTCCATTGCCGCAAGGCTATCAAACTCGGTGTCATAAACGAGGGTGTGCGCAGAGTCGCCACTAAGGCAGCCGTAGCGCTTCCAGGGAGACCCTCCCGCCCGAATTGCGATAGCTTCGCCCTTTTTGTCAACCTCCATATACTCTGCCATCTTTCCAGGAACGACTTTTACAGTGGTGCGCATTAATACTTTCATTGTACTCTCCTCCTTTCTTTTAGCGTTCCACAGCATTCATTATTTCTTTTTAAGGCATGGCCTGGCGGAAAGCGCCAATGCCGCTATCCACATCGCAAAGAGAACATACATGAAGGGGAAATACGGAGCCCAGAGAGCAAGGCCGAAGCCCAGACCAATTCCACCGAAAACCAGGATTGAGAACCACGCCCACTTCTCTGCTCTCCTGAGTGGAATCACGGCAATCACAGCTAACAATGCCAACGCAATAAAGTGATATACGGCATAGAACTTAACCGCCAGCGTCAGAAGTGTTGACCCACTGGCAGTTGTTCCCATCATTTCTGCCCACATTTGAGTGAAGCTTTCGGTGGCCGCAATTCCCCAGATGAATTGAAACACACCAAACGCTCCAATGATGCACATCAAGACAGCGGCAGCATTCAACTTTTTCAATTTAAGCACTTCCTCAGATTTCGGGTAGTTGAAACAACACCAGCTTCTCCGCCGTCCGGAGGCGAAGAAGCTGGCTTTCGTTTAGCATAGACGTCACCATTATTCCTTCCCGCTCTTCACATTATCGTATATTTCTTGGGCCTGCTCAGGAGTAGCGTTCCCATGGATAACGGCGCGTATGGCTTTTATCATGGCCACGGGGTGCTCATTTTGCCAGATGTTTCTCCCCAGATTCACGCCTATGGCACCTTTCTGGATGCCATCATAAACAAATTGAAGTACTTCATATTCTGTATTTACTTTGGGCCCACCAGCAATGACTATGGGAACGGGGCAGCCCTGTGTAACCTTCTCGAATTTTTCACAGTAATAGGTCTTTACCACTCGAGCGCCCATCTCTGCAGCAATACGACAGGACAGAGCAAGATAGCGGGCGTCACGCTTCTTCAGTTCTCGACCCACAGCCGTAACTGCCATTACCGGGATGCCATACCTTTCCCCTTCATCAACAAGCCTGGCTAGATTTAACAAGGAATCGTGCTCGTAATCAGTCCCGACGAATATGGAGATGCCCACGGCACAGGCATTGAGCCGGATGGCTTCCTCCATAGAGGTAGTTATCCCCTCATGAGCCAGGTCCTTTCCCGCTACGCTGGTGCCGCCAGATACTCTAAGTATAATTGGCTTCGCCTTGTCAGGGTCTAGCGATGACCTCAAAACTCCCCTGGTAATGAAAATCGCATCGGTGTAAGGGAGAAGAGGTTCGAGAGTTTTACGCGGGTTCTCCAATTTTTTGACAGGACCCTGAAAATACCCATGGTCCACGGGCAGAAATAAACAGCGACCATCCGCTTGAATTAATTGTGCCAAACGGTTTTGCATCCCCCAATCCATAAGAGCAAACCTCTCCTATATGAGACTTTAGAACTATTATAGCACAGGAACGCAGCAAATCGTTTCCCCAGACGACCCACAAAGTTGCATGTTCTTCCGAGAATAGGCTATACTTAATCAGAGAGCTTTCTGGTGACTTTAGCGGAATGGAACCACCCGTTCTCATCCCGAACACGGAAGTGAAACGCTCCAGCGCAGACGATACTTGAGGGGCAACCCTCCGGGAAAATATGTCGTTGCCAGGAAGCTTTCATTTTTGCTGCTGAAGTCAATCCTTCTGCCATTAGACGTCATTGTTCCTAGGACATTAAGTGTAGTATTATTTGTAAAAAGAGGGGGGTGGTGAAGAAATGAATGCAGTACAAACCTTTAAGCTCACCAAGAGGTTTAATGGCTTAGTAGCGGTAAACGGCGTTGACCTGGAGATAAAGAAGGGCGAGCTTTTCTCCCTCCTCGGCCCTAACGGGGCAGGGAAGACTACCACCATCAGGATGCTATGTTGCCTCTTAAAGCCAACCAGGGGGACAGCTTCTGTATTGGGCTATGACGTAGTTAAAACACCTTTTGCGGTTAAAAAGCTCATTGGGGTATCGCCACAAGATACCATCCTCTCTGAGCGCCTTAACTGCTGGGAAAACCTGGCTCTGATTGGCAAGGTCCATGGCCTGCGCTCTGATGAAGTAGCAAGGCGGTCGAAGGAGCTACTGGAGACGATGGGGCTTATGGAAAGGTCTAAAGACCAGGTGCGGAAGTTTTCCGGAGGGATGAAACGCAGGCTCAGCATCGCCATGGCTCTTGTTTCTGACCCCCAGGTATTATTTCTGGATGAACCTACCCTTGGCCTTGACCCCCAAGCAAGAAGAACCATCTGGGAATATATAGCCGAGCTTAAGGGAAAGAAGACGACTCTTCTCACTACCCATTATATGGAGGAGGCGGATTTCCTCTCCGACCGAATAGGGATTATTGACGAAGGAAGGGTTGTAGCTCTGGGTACGTCTCAAGAGCTAAAGACAAATCTCCTTGAGATGCGCAGCATGGTCGTCTCAACAGAAAACCTCACCGCTGAGGTCATAGCAGATTTACAAGGCAAATACTCCAGGCTGGAGATGGCCAAGGGGAGGCTTAAGATTTACCACAAGGACTTAGACTTCAAAGGGATCGTGGACTATCTCCATTCTCGGGGAGTTACCGTTCATTCTGCTGCCTTGGAGCAGCCGACCCTGGAGGACGTCTTTATCCAGATAACGGGAAAGAGGCTTAGAGACTAGAAGGGAGCTGAAGGAAATGAAGTTCTGGGAAATCGGCAAAAGGAATCTGAAGGAGATTTATAGAAACCCTGTACTTCTAGGCTTTCTCCTGGGAATGCCCGTTGCCTTTATGCTGGTATTTTGCGCCGCCGCCGGCGGGGGACAGGCCGGCCCCATTGCGCTGAGCATAGCAGACGAAGACCGCTCCCAAAACTCCTCTGCCTTTATACAAAATCTTGGAGGCATAGAGGCTATCGACCTGAATGAGCCGATATACAGTGAGGAATCTCAGGCCCAGGACGACCTGGAGAACGGCAGAATATCATTATATTTACTCATTCCCTCAGGATTCGGGGAGGCAACACGAACCCAGCAAGCTATCAACTTGGAGTTAGTCTACAAGGCAGCAGACCCGATGATAGGCCTACAATTAAAACCTATAATAGAGGCTGTCGGCTCTGAATTCCTGGGAGTGGCTCCTCCTTTAAATGTTGAGCTAAAGGGAACAGAAAGCAAAATAAAGAATATGGCTGTCAATTTCTATTTTCCCGGGATAGCTGTTTATGGACTCATGATTTTAATTTCCACAGCGGCGGGGATAATTGCCGGTGATAGGGAAAAGGGCTTTCTGGCTCGAATGTTCACAACCCCGGCAATGCCCTGGGATTTCATTCTGGGTTATTCCTTGCCCTTCATCCCGGTGGTCATCGTCTCCACGCTGATTTATCTTGGCGTGGGGATGGCGCTGGGGTTGACTATTGTCGGCAATCTGGGGCATGCCTTTCTTCTTTTCTTCCTTATCGGGCTTTGCTCTATCGGGATAGGCATGATAGTGGGCAGCCTGGTCAAAAGCGAGTCCCAAACGGGTGTTTCCTGGATCTTCATCGTTCCCATGGCCATGATCTCCGGGGCGTGGTTCACAGTGGAGCGTATGCCCTCGACTATTAAAAGCGTCGCTGGGGCCCTTCCCTTCATCCATGCCATAGACGCCTCCCGGGCTGTTCTCAATGGCTCCTCTTTCTCAGCTATCATACTCGACTTTTACTGGCTTATTGGCTGGGCAGTAGTCTTGTTTGCTGTTGGGATTGTATTATTTAGAAGGACGATGGTGAGTTAGAACTTACTATAGTAGAGCTTGTATCCTATCATCTCTCTAACTCCGCCCACGAAAATCTTGCGATTTTCGTGGGAACCCGGTTAGGCTTAAAATCAATTTCGTCGGGCTCCCCAAAAAGTCCGCAAGACTTTTTGGGGTCAATCTAACTGCGCCAGGTCGAATTTCATGCCATCTCTGGCAGCGATGACCATGATTCCGGTCTCCTCGGTCAATTTCTTGGCCAGCTCCCAGGGTTTAGCCCGCCACATGGTCATGCCAAAATGAGTAAGTATGGCTATCCTGGGCCTTATTTGCTCGATTATGCTCCTGGCTTCAGGAAGAGCTAGATGGTCAATGGGAGCTCCGGGATCCAAACGGACTACATTGATAATCAGTAAATCGCCTTCATAATGACTGGCTAAATCTTCGAAATATCTGGTATCAATAATCCAGGAGAAAGTATGCCGCGGAGTTTGGAAGATAAAGCCATATGTTTCTACTGGATGCTTGTGCCTGACCGGGGTCTTAAAAGAAACGTCGTTAATTACATAAGACCCTCCTTCAGTTAAGACCTGGATACTCTGGGGATAAGACTGCAAATAAGACAAGATAACAGGGTCTTGCTTCAGGGCATCGGAGGGGGCAAAGACCATGCCGCGTTTCTTCGTACCTCCGTCGGTCATAGCTTCAATCATAATATTAATATCCCCACTGTGGTCTAAATGTCTATGAGATAAAATAATAGCCTCCAGTTTCGTGGGATCGAGTTTCCTCTTCGCAGCCTGAACCAGGGAACCAGGACCGGGGTCAAGGAGTATTTGAGTGTTACCGAGAGTAAGCCAGACACCTCCGGAAGCCAGAAATTGGCGAGCCACTACAAACCTGGCGCCGGCAGTACCCAGAAAGGTGATTACGTCGCTCAATTCAGCCATTGCTGAATTATAGCAAGGAAAGCTGCTAAAATAATAAAGTGGAGTGATAGAGAGACCTATGAGCTACGGGACAACCGGCAATCGCTTTGCCATTCAAACATTTAGCCTTTCCAGGAAATTCGGAGATT
>Ga0307443_1000917_pt1 | contig 18352 bp, 13 predicted proteins | sample SalMarSW160220MG_FD_202148 | JGI IMG/M metagenome (GOLD analysis project Ga0307443, IMG submission 202148) | Salt marsh sediment microbial communities from the Plum Island Ecosystem LTER, Massachusetts, United States - SW1601-220 | ecosystem: Environmental > Aquatic > Marine > Intertidal zone >... | reverse complement strand
GCGTCGCCCGGGCCACCGTCGATCCAGCCACCCTGGCCGGACGCATGTGGGCCACCGGCGTCAATGTCCCGGTCCGGCCGACGTAGGCGACGATGTCCTCGATGACCGTCTCGACCTGCTCGGGCGGAAACTTGTAGGCCACGGCCCAGCGGGGCGCGCGGGCCACCATGCCCAGGCGCTCCTGCTGGTCGAAGCGGTCGACCTTGACCACCACGCCGTCCGTCTCGTACGGCAGTTCGTGGCGCTTCTCGCTCCACTCGTGCAGGAAGCGGCAGACGCCGTCTATGTCCAGGCCCTCGGCCCGGTCGGGGTTGACCGGGAAGCCGAGCGACAGGAGCCGGGCGAGCGCCTCGGACTGGCTCGACACGGTGGGACGGCCGTCCGGCCCGTCCTCAAGCAGCTGGTAGGTCCAGCTCGAAAGGCGGCGTTCGGCCGTCACCTTCGGATCGAGCTGGCGCAGCGAGCCGGCGCCGCTGTTGCGCGGGTTGGCGTAGGTGGGCAGACCGGCCTCCTCGCGCTCGGCGTTGATGCGGGCGAACTCGGCCTTGGGCATGTAGATCTCACCCCGGACCTCGCCGCTGAACGGCTCTCTGGCCTGGCCCGGCAGCGCCGATACCGTGCGCAGGTTGGCGGTCACGTCTTCGCCGGTCGTGCCGTCGCCGCGCGTGGCCCCCTGGGCGAAGCGGCCGTGCTCGTAGCGCAGCGAGACGGCCAGGCCGTCGATCTTGAGCTCGGCCACGTAGCGCAGGTCCGGGGCGGGCTCGGGGGCCGGCAGCAGGCCCAAGCCCTTGCGCACGCGGGTGTCGAACGCCCGCAACTCCTCTTCGTCGAAGACGTTGCCCAGCGACAGCATCGGCCGCTGGTGGCGGACCTCGCCGAAGGTGCCGACGGGGGCGGCGCCCACGCCCTGGGTCGGCGAGTCGGGCGTGGCCAGTGACGGGAAGACGGTCTCGATGGCCACCAGCTCCCGCATCAGCTGGTCGTACTCGGCGTCGCTCATCTCCGGCGCGTCGAGGCGGTAGTAGGCCTCGTTGGCCCGGCGGATGACCGGGACCAGCTCGTCGCGACGCCGGCGGGCACCCTCCTCGCCCAGCTCCCGGGCGGCATCGACGGCGGCTCCGCCGACGGGCAGCCCTCCTGCCTCGTCCCCCGCCCGTCCGATCGACTCGCCCATCCGCCTCTCCTCCCGCTGCCGTCAGTGCCGCCGATTCTGGCGCAGCGCCGCCGCCCGCGTCAGCCCCTTACGACTTCCTCCACCAGGCGGCTCATGCGATCGAAGTGGGAGCCCTGCCAGTAGACCGAGCCGCAGGCGCGACAACGGCCGAAAGCCTCGAAGTACCGCAGGGTCCGCGGCTCGCCGGCCAGTCGTTCGGCCACCTCCGACCGCTCGACGAGCTCGATCTCGCCGTTGCAGCGAACGCAGCGGCTGAACGGCCGGGCTCTCTCGGCCAATCCGTAGCGACCGACGATCTCCACAAGCTGTCGGCGAGGGTCGTCGTCGCGGACCAGGTAGCCCAGACGTACGATCGAGCGCTTCAGCAGGCCCCTGTCGCGGGTCAGGAGGATCCGGCCCTCTTCGGCCGAGACTCGCGCCAGCTCGTCGTCGGCTGCCGCTCGATCGTAGGCGGAGTCGAAGCCGAGCATTCGGAGATAGCGGGCCAGCCGTCCCAGGTGCCCGTCCAGCACGAAACGCCGCGGATCGGGCGGAGGCGGGATGAGACCGGGCTGGGCGGCCGGCTGGTCGGGCCGATCGAGCCCGAAGACTTCGATCCGATCGCCCGCCCTCACCCGGTAGTCGAACCCGACCGATCGACCGCCGGCCAGCATCAGATCGACCTCCGGATGGGGCACCCCCAGCGCCTCGATGGCGTCCTTCACGCCCGGCTCGGCCTCGAACCGGTAGGCGATCTCCGCCTCCCGCCGCTCGGCCGGCAGGAAGTAGTTCAACGACCCGCGGAATCGGAACGTGGCCATCGGCATCCGCCGATCCTACAGCCGGCGGCCCCTAGCCGATAATCTCCAGGTTCGCTATCGAGGCCAGCAGCTGCTTCACGCCGCCGCCGTCCGAGAAGGCGACCGTCACCTCTTCGTCGTCGCGGGTCAGCTTGGAGGTGACGACGATCCCCTCGCCCAGGCGTGGGTGCCGGACGCGGTCGCCGTCGCGGAACTGGCGCTCGCCGGGGATACGAGGCCGATGGACCGCCGCCGGCCGCGACGCCGCGCCCTCCGCCCCGTAGACGTCAGGCCCTTCGGAGGCCCTCCTCTCGCCCCGGCGGGGAGCATCCAGGCTGCCCGAGCGGGCGCCGGATTCATGGGCCGCCCGCCGCGCCCCGAGGTCCCGCGTCGGGCGGAATCGCTCGCCCGCCCCCGGAGCCCCCGGGCGGCCGCTGCCCGACCGCCATGCGCCACCCCGAGCGCGGATAGGGCTGCCCAGCCGGGAGGTTCGCCCCCGCCCAAAAACCAGGTCCGGATCGAGCGCCTGCAGGTCGTCGTCGAAGTCGCCCCGGGCGAGCTTGGGCCCGGTCATCAGCCTTTCCGGAATCTCGAACAGGAAGCGGCTCGGGACGGACATCGTGCCCTGGCCCCAGGTTGCGCGCCGCACGGCGTGCGACAGGAAGAGCCGTCGCTTGGCGCGGGTGATGCCCACGTAGGCCAGGCGGCGCTCTTCCTCCAGCTGCTTCTCGTCGTCGAGCGAACGACTGTGAGGGAAGACCCCCTCCTCCAGCCCGGCGATGAAGACCACCGGGAATTCGAGCCCCTTGGCGGCGTGGAGGGTGATGAGGGTGACGGCGTCGGCGCCGGACTCGTAGGAATCCTGATCGGCCACCAGGGCCGTCTCCTCCAGGAAGCGATCGATGGCGTCTTCAGGCTCCAGGTCGTCGTAGCGGGTCGTGACGGAGCGCAGCTCGAGGAGGTTGGCCCAGCGCTCCTCTCCCTCCTCCGAGCCATCGGCCAGCATGGCCCGGTAGCCCGTCTCCTCCAGCACGGCGTCGAGGAGCTCGGGCAGGGCCAGCACGCCCACCCGCGTCCTCAGCCTGGCGATCAGGTCGGCGAAACCGGCCAGGGCGATTCGGGCGCGCGTGCCGAGACCTTCCAGGCGCCCCTCCCCGGCAGCCACGATGGCGGCCCAGTAGGTAGCAGGCAGGTCGCCCGTGCCGCCGTCGACCGAGCCTTCGGCGGCGTTGCCCTCGCCGGCCTGGACGGCCGCCCGCAGCTCTCCCAGGCTCTTGTCGCCGATTCCTCGGGAGGGCACGTTGAGGATCCGCTCGAAACTGACCTGGTCGGTGTCGCTGCGCAGGACCCGCAGGTAGGCCAGAGCGTCCTTGACCTCGCGGCGCTGGTAGAAACGCGTCCCGCCGACCAGCTGGTAGCGGATGCCGTAGCGCAGGAAAGCTTCCTCAATAGCCCGGCTCTGGGCGTTGGTGCGGTACATCACCGCTACGTCGCCGCGGTCCCAGCCCTCAGGCACGTCGTCGGCACGCCGGGTCAGGATCGTGCCCGCGCCCGTGGTCAGCTCCTCGATCTTGCGGGCGATCCACTCCGCCTCTTCCTCCTCGTTGTAGGCCTCGAAGCGGCCTATGAGCTGACCGCCCGAGTTGTCGGTCCAAAGCTGCTTCTCCTTGCGCGAGGCGTTGTGAGTGACCACAGCGTGGGCCGCGTCCAGGATCAGCTGAGTGGAGCGGTAGTTCTGCTCGAGCTTGATGACCGTCGCGTTCGGGTAGTCCCGTTCGAAGTCCAGGATGTTGCGGATGTCCGCCCCCCGCCAGGAGTAGATCGACTGGTCGTCGTCGCCCACCACGCAGACGTTGTGGTGGCCGGCTGCCAGGGCGTTCACCCACAGGTACTGCGGCCGGTTCGTGTCCTGGTACTCGTCGATGTGGAGGTACCGCCAGCGATGCTGGTAGCGCTCCAGGGCCTCCGGCGCGTCCTGGAACAGGCGGACGGCCTCGAGCAGGAGGTCGTCGAAATCGAGTGCGCCGGCCGCCCGCAGCCGATCCTGGTAGCGCGCGTACAGCCTGGCGATCTCGCGCTCCCGATGGGTGTGGGCGTTCTCGGCCAGGAAGCCCGCGCCGATCATCTCGTTCTTGGCCCGGGAAATAGCGCCCAGGATTGCGCTCGGCTTGTACTCGCCGGTGATCGGCAGGTCCTGTTCCCGCAGGATCTGCTTCATCAGCGACTGCTGGTCGTCGGCGTCATAGACGACGAAGTGCGGGTCAAGGCCGATGGCCCGCCCCTCCCGCCGCAGGACGCGGGCGCACAGGGCGTGGAAGGTGCCCATCGCCACCTCGTGGCCCGCCTCCTCGCCGACGAGGCCGGTGATTCGAGCCCGCAGCTCGGCCGCGGCCTTGTTGGTGAAGGTCACGGCCAGGATCTGCCACGGCCTGACCGCCTTGACCCCCACCAGGTAGGCGACTCGATGGGCCAGGACTCGGGTCTTGCCGCTGCCGGCCCCGGCCAGGATCAGGACCGGCCCGTCGGTGGTCGTGACGGCGCGCTGCTGCTCGGGGTTGAGGCGAGCCAGGATTCGGGCGGCCAGGGCGTCGGCCGCCGCCTGGCGCTCGGCCAGGGCGGCCGGCTCGGGCTCGAAGGGAGAAGGCTCGTGAGGCTCGACCCGAGGGCCGTCGAAGGCCTCGGGCGGAGCTTCGTCGGGCGGTGGCAACTCATCGCCCGCCACGGGCAGCCCGAGGGGACCGTCCTCGAAGGCCGGCTCACCGGGCTCATGGCTGCGTGACTGGCTCACCCGCAGATTGTAGGAGGGCCCGCTTCACCGGGCCTTGCTGCGGCCGATTGGCAGGCCGCCGCCGCTACTCCAGGCCCGGGATGTCGAACTGATCGGGTTCCGGGGCCTTGATGGGCTCGATGGCATCGTGCATCGACAGCACCAGGCGCGCCGCTCCAGCGCCGACCTCGGAGTCGTTGGTGTGAAGCTCCGCGCGCAGCAGCTGGAAATCGCCATGGCGGATCCAGAGGTCGACCTTGGCGTTGCCGAGGCCTTCGCCGCGCAGCTGGAAGCCCTCCTTCAGCGTCTCCTCGGAGGCGTACACCTGGATGTGGTAGGCGGTGCCCCCCTCTTCCTGACTGTCACCCAGGAGCACGGGGTTCAGCCTCGGGTCAGCGGCCGTCACGAGGATCTGCCCGACCCAGCTGATCGGGGGCTGGGTGGCGTCGGCCGGGTCGAGCTGCAGGGAACTCTCGCCCATCGCGGTGAAGATGTCCTGTCCGGGGGTCCGCACGTAGGCGTAGCCGTGGACCACGATGATCTCGCCCGCGAAGTCCGGGACTGTGGGCAGGGTTCCAGTGACGTGAGCAGCCTTGTTGGCCAGGTCGATGTCGCCCCAGGCATGGCCGCCGTCCAGAGTCACGAAGATCGGGGCGTAGGTCGGCGTGGGGGTGGGCACGGGCGTCGGCGTGGGCACGGGCGTGGGAGTCGGCTCAGGTGTGGGCACGGGCGTGGGAGTCGGCTCAGGTGTGGGCGAAGGCGTGGCCGTGGGCGATGCGCTCGACGAGGCGGAGGCGCTCGCCGACGCCGATGAGGTGACCGTCGCCGTGGGCTCGGGAGTAGCCGTGGGCTCGGGAGTAGCGGTCGGAGTAGGCGTCGGCTCGGGAGTAGGCGTCGGCTCGGGATTGGCGACCCAGATGGTGAGCTTGCCGACCGCAGTCAGATCGAAGTGGACGGACTTCGTCGCCGCGAAGGCGTCGACCGCCTTGGCGAGGATCTGCCGGGCGTCGGTGAGTGGAGCGGCGGCCGTAGTGCACCCGGCCACGAGGCTTGTTGCCAGGAGCAATCCACTGGCTGCCGTTACGACCAACTTCCTGATGAGCACGAGCTACCTCCTCACGAGCCGACGGCCACAGACTGTATCGCCTGTCGGCTTCTCGCGCACGGCGGCCGTGTCCGGGGAAGCCACCCGGAGCCCGGCTAGCCCACCTGGCTCGCGTCCGGTGGCGTGATGGTGACCGGCTCGCCGTAGCGGGAGAAGACCACCTCGGCCCGGAGATTCCCCGATTCCCCGGCGTCGGTCGTCAGCTTGAGCCTGGCCGGGAGGAGCGTATCCTCGAAGACCCAGTACTCCAGGAAGATCGACTCGACCTCGATACGGGCCGTGTAGCCGCCCGCCTCCGAGAGCGCGGCGTTGAGGCTGTCGAGCGGGATGGTGATCGAGGCGTGGTAGTAGCTGCTGCCGTCGACCACCTCCATGGGCCTCATGACGGCCGATATCCCGGCGTCGTCGAGGCTCGCCCGCAGGAACTCGATCCGGCGCACCCGCGCGGCTTCGGATCGGGCTCCGGGCTGGAGGGCAGCGGGCAGCTCGCCGAACGTCGAGCGACTATACGTGCCGCCCAGGACGCTGATCCTTGTGTAGACGTAGCCGTCGGCCACGATGACCCGGCCGTCCAGGCCCGTCGGGAAGCGCGGAACCTCGAACGCAAGGTCGGCCGCCTGAGCGGTCACGTCGACGTCCCCCTCGACGTAGCTGCCACCCAGGTCGACCGAGGCCCCCAGCGCCGCCAGGATCGATCCTTCGCCGACGAGGATGCTCAGACTCGCCCGCCCCTCCATGTCCGCCCGAACGTGGAACGACTCAGAGCTCAGAAGAGCGTCGAGCGACCGGACTATCAGGTCTTCAGGGTTCCTGATCGGCGTGGGCGAAGGGGTAGGCGTCGGGACAGGCGTCGGGACGGGCGTCGCAGCCGTGCCGCCGCAGCCGGAGGCCAGCAGCCAGGCAACGCTCAGCAGAGCCAGCAGCGGCCCGACGCGAGGGATCACGAGCTACCTCCCGAGCAAGGAAGCCCCGGGCCTGCGGCCCGGGGCTTCCTGCCTGATTGCAGGGATATCGAGCCCAGAGCCGCTAGGAATCCGTGTCGTCCTGGATCTGGCTCGGATCCGGAGCCTTGATGTCGACCTTCTGGTCGTACTTGGTGATTACCACCTCGAGTGAGGCCTGGCCGGTGATGTCGGCCCTGCCGCTGGCGGTGATCTTGGCCGGGCGCAGGTTGTCCTTGTAGACGTAGTAGTCGAGCTGGGCGTCCTCGATCGTCACGCTCGGCGCGGCCTCGCCGGCCTCTCCGATGAGCTCATCCAGCTTGTCGGCGGGGATCTTGATCGAGATGTGGTAGCAGTCCTTGCCGTCGACTTTGGCGTCGCCCTCGAGCGTGGCCTCGAGGCCGGCATCGTCGAGCTGCTTCTTGATCTCCTCGACCGCGGCAGCGATCTCTCCGCTGCCCGACGCCCCGGGGCTCGGCAGGTCCACGGGCAGATTCTCGCCAGCCTCGCTCTTGGTGTACTTCTCGCCCTGAAGGCTGATCTGCGTGTACGAGTAGCCGTCGACGACGATGATGCGACCGGAGAGCGCCAGGAGAGCCGGCACTCCGAACTCGAAGTCGAGAGCCTGGTTCGCGACGTCGACGTCGCCCTCGAGATAGGTACCCGACAGCTTGATGTTGCCGGAGAGCCCGCCCGTGATCTCGCCCAGGCCGCTCATGTCGAGGCTACCGTCGACGGTGACCCGCACATGCAGCGAGGTCGACTTCTGCACCTCATCGAGCGACCGGGTGATGATCTCCATCGGGTCGCTGATGGGCGGAGGCGTGGGGGTGCCCGAGCTGCCGCCGCAACCCGCGGCGACCAGCCCCGTGATCGCCGCGGCGGCAAGGAGCGGCTTGAGGAAACGGAACACTGGTTACCCTCCTGAGCATGTGGCCGATTGGCAGATGATCGGGGCGAAGGCAATCCGAGTCAATCGCACCGATCTATCGGGGCCGTACCGCGAGTCTTCCGCAACAGCCGGCGCCCCGGAGTTGGACTCCGGGGCGCCGTTCGGGGTTCGGGTTGGCTGTGGGCTAGAAGTCCATCTCGCCCGGATGGCCGTGGCCGCCGGCGTTCGGCTCCTTCTTCTCCGGAATGTCGGTGACCAGGGTCTCTGTCGTGAGAACCATCTTGGCGATGGAGGCCGCGTTCTCCAGGGCGGAGCGCGTGACCTTGGCCGCGTCGACGATGCCCTTCTCGAACATGTCGCCGTAGGCGTCGGCCAGGGCATCGTAGCCGTGCCCGACCTGCATGTCCCGCACCTTGTTGACCACGACCTCGCCGTGAGCGCCCGCGTTGTCGGCGATCTGGCGGATCGGGTACTCCAGAGCGCGGCGAACGATGTCGATGCCGACCTGGCCATCGGCGTCCGCGCCCTTGAGCTTGGCAAGGACAGCCTGGCAGTGCAGAAGCGTAGCGCCGCCACCGGCGACCATGCCTTCCTCGATGCCGGCCCGCACCGTGGACAGCGCGTCCTCGATGCGGTGCTTCTTCTCCTTGAGCTCGACCTCGGTCGCGGCCCCGACCTTGATCACGGCCACGCCGCCCGACAACTTGGCCAGGCGCTCCTGGAGCTTCTCGCGGTCGTAGTCCGAGGTCGTCTCCTCGATCTGGGCCTTGATCTGGGCCATGCGGCCCTTGATGGCCTCGGCCGTGCCGCCTCCGTCGACGATCGTGGTGTCGTCCTTGGTGGCGACGACGCGTCGCGCTTCGCCAAGGTCCTCGACCGTGACCGAGTCCAGCTTGCGGCCGATCTCCTCGCTGATGACGGTGCCGCCGGTCAGGGTGGCGATGTCGCGCAGCATCTCCTTGCGGCGATCGCCGAAGCCCGGCGCCTTGACGGCGAGCACCTGGACGGTGCCGCGGAGCTTGTTCACGACAAGCGTCGCCAGGGCCTCGCCGTCCACGTCCTCGGCGATGATGAGCATCGGCCGGCCCACCTGGACGGCCTTCTCGAGCGCCGGCAGCAGATCCGGAACAGCCGAGATCTTCTTGTCCGTGATCAGGATGCGGGGGTTTTCGAGGACCGTCTCCATGCGATCGGGGTTGGTCACGAAGTAGGCCGAGATGTAGCCCCGGTCGAACTGCATGCCCTCGGTGTATTCCTTCTCCAGGCCGAGGGACTGACCTTCCTCGACGGTCACGACACCGTCTTTGCCGACCTTGTCCATGACCTCGGCGATGATGTCGCCGACCTCCGGGTCGGCGGCCGAGATCGTGGCCACGGCCGCGATCTGCTCGCGGGAGTCGATCGGCCGGGACTCCTTCTTGATCTCGGCCACTGCGGCCTCGACGGCCTTCTCGATCCCGATCCGGATCTGCATCGGGTTGGCGCCGGCGGTGACGTTGCGGATGCCTTCGTTGATCATCGCCTGTCCCAGGACCACGGCGGTCGTGGTGCCGTCACCGGCGACGTCGTCGGTCTTGGTGGCGACTTCCTTGAGCAGCTGGGCGCCCATGTTCTCGAACGGGTCTTCCAGCTCGATGTCGCGAGCGATGGTCACGCCGTCGTTGGTGATCGTGGGCGCGCCGAACTTCTTGTCGAGCACGACGTTGCGGCCCTTGGGCCCGATGGTGACCTTGACGGCCTCGGCGAGGCGGTCAACGCCGCGCTTGAGTGAACGACGAGCGGTCTCGTCGAAGACGAGCTGCTTAGCCAAAGTGAGTTTCTCCTCTATCTCCGCGCCGGGCTCGGTGGCCGCGGGCTAGGCTTCGACGATGGCGAGGATGTCCTTCTGGCTGACGATGAGGAGCTCCTCCTCGTCGACCTTGAACTCGGTGCCGGCGTACTTCGAATACAGAACCCGGTCGCCTTCCTTGACGTCCATCTGCTCGCGCTTGCCGTCGTCGAGGATCTTGCCGGGGCCGGCCGCGAGGATGATCCCTTCCTGCGGCTTCTCCTTGGCCGTGTCCGGCAGGACGATGCCGCTCTTGGTCACTTCCTCACGGGCGACGGGCGCGATGACGACGCGATCGCCGAGGGGCCGGAGCTTCTTGCTGGTCGCAGTGGCGGTTGCCAACGCGCAATTCCTCCTGATGACGGCGGCACCAGCCCGCCGTCTTGCTACCTGGATTGACCCGTGGGGACCTCCGCCACGCAGCAAGCGCAACGAGGTCACCCAAATGCCTTCCTCAGGCCGTCAGCGACCGGCGAGCCTGGTCGCGGGGGCAGGTCGCCCGACCTTCGATTAGCACTCTACCAATGAGAGTGCTAAGAGCCTAATCACGGCCGGCTTGGCTGTCAAGGCCGGGGCCGCTGCGGGGCGCGCGGCGGACGCGTACGATCGCCCGAAACGGAGGGAGAACGAGGATGCGCGAGCCGGATCTACCTGAGCACGTTGCGCGGAACAGGGCGGCCTGGGACAGCTGGGCCCCCAAGTGGGTCGACGCCGGGGAGCGCTCCTGGGCGGCGGCTGAGCCGGCCTGGGGCGCGTGGGGCGTCCCCGAGCAAGAGGTTCGGATGCTGGAGGACGTCGCCGGGCTGGACGTCGTCGAGCTGGGTTGCGGCACGGCCTACGTCTCGGCCTGGCTGGCCCGCCGCGGGGCTCGGCCCGTTGGGATAGACAACTCCCCGCGCCAGCTGGAGACGGCGCGCCGGCTGCAGGTTGAGCACGAGCTGGAGTTCCCGCTGCTGCTGGGCAACGCCGAGACCGTCCCCTATCCCGACGGCTCGTTCGACATGGCCGTCTCCGAGTACGGAGCGGCGATCTGGTGCGACCCGTACCTCTGGATACCGGAGGCCGCCCGGCTGCTGCGACCGGGGGGAAGGCTAACCTTCCTGGCCAACTCCTTCCTGTACATGCTGTGCGTCCCCGATGCCGACGACGAGCCGCCGGCCGACCGGCTGCTGCGCGATCAGTTCCGGCCGTACAGGTATGAGTGGCCCGACGACGAGTCGGTCGAGTTCCACCTGCCGCACGGCGAGATGATCCGGCTCCTGCGCGAGACCGGCTTCGAGGTCGAGGAGCTGATCGAGATCCAGGCGCCGGAGGGCGTTTCGACCCACCACCGGTTCGAGTCGCCGGAGTGGGCGCGACGCTGGCCGAGCGAGGAGATCTGGAAGGCTCGCAAGCGGCCCTGAGGGAAACGGGCGGCCAGCACCGCCCCTTTCAGGGAGTGAGCGCGGCCCCGCAGGGTCAGCGCTGTGTCGGCTCTTGCGTTGTGGCGCCGCCGCGTGTGACAGACGGCGCAACCGCCGGCAACTGGTCCAGGCCAGCGCCAGGCGTTGCATGCTGCGTCCCAAATGCAATAACTCGTACATATGCATGGCTCGTGGCGGCCTGGTGCCTGTACCCTCGCCGCGGCGCCCGAAAGCCTGAGCTCAGCCCTCGCGCGGCTAGGCCTTCTCCACCTGGCCGATGTGATCCAGCCGGTGCAGCGAGCGGTCGAGCTGTCGCGGCAAAGAGGCCTGGATCTCGGCCACGGGGACGTCCGGCGGCAGGCTGGCGACGATGCCGTCGATCTCCTCGGCCGCCGCCAGGACCTCGGCGGCGAGCGCCTCCGGCGCCTGGGCCGCCATCGCCTGCCAGGTCGGCGCCAAGGCGTCGTTCAGCAGGTCGGCCACTTCGTCCGACATGTGCGGCGGCCGCGCGCCCGACCCCTTCGCCAGCGCCGCCTTCCAGCGACTTGCCATGAAGCGGTCCCAGAAGGCCAGGTGGCCCAGTGCGTGGCCGATCGTCCAGCCGCCCTTCTCCGTCTCGCGCATCAGGTCCGCGGGACCCAGCCCGGCGGTCAGCTGCCGCAGCCTGTCCAGCGAGGCCTGGTTGCGCTCGACGTAGGAGAGATCGGGTGCCTCCGCCGCAGCGGCCGCTTGACCGCGGATCAGCGCCCGCTCGATCTGGTCGATGTGCTCGTTGCGGTGGCTGTAGCGGTGGAGCAGGTACTCGTAGGGCGTGCCCTCCAGGTCACTCACCAGGTCGTCGGGCGCGCCAGCGACGAGGTCGTCCAGGCGGGCGGCCGTTTCCAGCGCAACGTCCGGAAGCCCGATCGAGGAGACTCGCGGCCAGAACAACTCCATCGTCTCGAGGGCCAGGTGCTCGGCTTCGCGGACCGATTCGCTGTCGGCGGACCACTCGCCGGCCAGCATCCGTTCCCAGCGGGCGGTATGCCAGCGGTCCATGAACGCAATGTGGCCGATGGCGGTCGCAACGGTCCAGCCGCCGCCCACGTCTGTCGCCAGGCGGGACGGGGTCATCGTCTCCATCAGCTCAGCCAATCGCTGCCGCGACTCGTCGTTGGCCTGGATGTAGTTACGGTCCGCCATATCCGCCCTCCCCGGCTGTCGGGACACCGCGGCCCGCCCCTCAGCCCGGAGAGCGACTCCGGAACGTGGCGTCGTAGGCCGCGACGAATCCCGCTCCAATGCTATCCGGGGTCGCCCCTCGCCGCTCGCGGAGCCACTCCCCGGTGACGCGGACCCACTCCGGGGAGTTGCGACGGCCGGAGAAGCCGGGCCCTGCATGGCGCGGAACGCCCGGCGGGGCGAGGTACGGCGAGTCGGTCTCGATCATGAGGCGCTCCGCCGGCACCAGGACCGCCACCTCCCCCGACGCCTCTTCGCCCCCGCGGAAGACCAGGCCGCTGAACGAGATGGAAAGGCCCATGTCCAGCGCGGCACGGGCGTAGTCGACCGGCCCCGAGTAGGAGTGCAGCACCGCCGGCGGGCGGTCGCCGAAGGCACCGCGCGAGGCCGCGCATCCGAAGCCGGCCGCTCGCAGCTCGGCGATGAGATCGTCCTGCGCGTCGCGCCCCCCGGGGCCGGAACGGCAGTGCAGGATCGCCGGCTTGCCGCTATCGAGGGCGAGGCGCAGGTGGCATCGGAGGTTGGCGAGCTGCGCTTCGCGGGACGAGTGCATTCGGTCGTAGTCCAGCCCGGTCTCACCTATCCCGACGATACGCGCCTGCCCGACGAGCCCGACTATCTGGGCCCAATCGGCGTCCGTTGCCGTCGCCGCGTCGTGAGGGTGGATCCCTGCGGCCGCATCCAGCCGGCCGTCGGCCTCCGCCATCTCCAGCGCCCTGGCGGACGAAGGAGCGTCCCAGCCCGGCACCAGCAGCCGTTCGACGCCGGCTGCAAACGCCGCCTCGACCGTCTCGGGACGATCGCGATCGAAGGGGTGGGCCTGCAGGTGGGCGTGGCTATCGATCAGGCGCACGGTCGAACTCCCGGCAGACGGGCGGGCTACCCGGCGGCCGGGTCCCCGTCCTCGATCTCGATGCGCGGAAAGAGCGGCTCGGCGGCGCCCAGACGCCCGGCCTCGCCGGCCTTCGCGCCCCAGCTCAGCTCATCGAGGATCGCCGGACCGCCATTGCCGTCGGCCCCATATTCGTAGCCATAGCCGAGCTGGGCCAGGGCTTTCGGCGTCGCCTGGGGGATGAACGGCGCAGCCGCCAGCGATACCAGCCGGCATGCCTCCACCAGATCGCCCAGCACCGCGCGCAGCCGCTTCTCTGCCTCCGCGTCGCCTCCCTTGGCCGCCTTGGCCAGGACCCACGGCTGCTCCGAATCCACCAGCCGGTTCGAGGCTCCGACGAAGTCCCACAGGGCCGCCAGCGCATCGTGGAGCAGGCAGCCCTCGAGCTTGTCTCGATAGGCGGCCAGGGTCTCGTCCCAGGCGCCGGCCAGTCCCGCCTTCGGGCCCACCGCCGGCCGTTCCCCCTCGAAGTAGCGGTTGGCCATCGACACCGTCCGGTTCAGCAGGTTACCGAAGTCGTTGGCCAGGTCGGCGTTGTAGCGGCGCACGAAGGAGTCCCAGCTGACGTCGCTGTCGCGGTCGAAGGCGACCTCGCGCAGGGTCACGTAGCGCGCGCCGTCGGCGCCCAGGGAGCGGACGACGTCCAGCGGGTCGAGGAAGTTGCCCAGGCTCTTGCTCATCCGCTCGCCCTGGGTCAGCAGCCAGCCGTGGACCCAGACCCGGCGAGGCGCCTCCAGGCCGGCGCTCCAGAGCATGGCGGGCCAGTAGATGGTGTGGAAGCGGGCGATGTCCTTGCCGATGACGTGCAGGTCCGCCGGCCACCACTGGGCGAAGTCCTTCTCGTCGTCGGGGAAGCCGGCGCCGGTAACGTAGTTGACCAGGGCGTCGTACCAGACGTAGATCGTCCCGGCATCGGGATCCCAGCTGCCGTCCGGCCGCTGCGAAGACGAGCCGTCGGTCAGGATGGGGAACGGGATGCCCCAGCTTGCCCCGGCGCGGCTGATGGAGAAGTCCTCCAGGCCGCCGCGGATGAAGCTCAGCATCTCGTTGCGGCGATACTCCGGCTGGACGAACTCCGGGTGTTCCTCGAAGTGCTTCTCCAGTCGCTCCTGGTAGGCCGACAGGCGCAGGAACCAGTTGTGCTCCGACAGCCACTGCAGCGGGACCGTCGGGTGGTTGGGGCAGCGCGCGCCTTCGGGCGTCTCGGTCACGTCCGACGGAGCCTTGAAACCCTCGGCCGGGCAGTACCAGCCCTCGTAGGTGCCGACGTAGATGTCGCCGTTGGCATGAGCCCGCCGGACCATCTCCTGGGCGGCCTTGATGTGGTCCGGGTCCGTGGTTCGGATGAAGCGGTCGGGGCTGATCAGAAGCGCGTCTTCGGCGGTCCGAAAGAGCGCCACGTTCTCGTCCACGAACTCCCTGGGCGTCTTGCCCAGCTCGGAAGCGCGCTGGGCGATGTTGACCGAGTGCTCGTCCAGACCCGTCAGGAAGCGCGTCCGATCGCCCTTCATGCGGTGCCAGCGGGCCAGGACGTCGGCGCCAACGACCTCGTACAGGGTGTGCAGGCCCGGGCGATTGTTGGCGTAGGCGATGGCGGTCGTGATGTAGTAGCGATCGGCGCTCATGGCAAGGAATGGTAGCGGACGGACGGATGGATGCGGCGCCCGCTACGCCGGACCCGGCATCGTGGCCCGCCGCAGCATCAGCACCAGGGCTGCGCCCACCCCGAAGGCCGCCGCCGCCTCCAGGGCCGCCATGGCGACGATCATCCCGGCCAGCGACTCGGCCGCGGCGCAGAGCTGCACCGCCGCAACGGCCAGCGCCGCCGGCAGCGGCAACCAGGCCGCTCCGCTCAGCCGGATCGCCCCCCTCTCGGCCCGCCCCACCTGCGCGAGCGAAGCGGCCGTCATCCCCAGGACCGCTCCGCCTCCGAGCAGGGCGGCCGTGACCGATCCCTTGAGCATCAGGTTCGTCGTGACCAGGAAGAGCACCACCGCCACGACCGGCCCGCCGGCCCCAACGGCCACGGCAAGGGTCGAGTAGCGTTGTCGCCGCCTGATGCGCCGGGCATCCCACAACCCGGCCAGCAGGGCCAGCACGGCGCCGAAGACGGCCACGAGCTGGTACTCGTTCATCGCTCGGCCTCCAGCGTACGGTGCTGCATCTCGCTGGAGAGGCTGCGGCGGGTCGCGCCGGCCGCGTAGGCCTGCTCGCGGAGAGTCGTGATGCGGCGTTGCAGAGTGCCGGTGAGGGCGTCGTAGAAACCGCTCCAGCGTTCCAGGCCGGCCAGAGCCTGGAGGACGCCCATGCGGCCCCCCTCGAAGCGATTGGCCCTGGCCCACTGGGAGAAGCGCAGGCTTCTGGGTCTGCCCGTCGAGGCCGAGCCCTTGCCGGCCCCGGCCGCCTTGCCCTTCCCGGCGGGCTGAGTGCCCGGGCCTGCTCCGGCGGTCTGCCCCGGGGCCCCGGCCATGCTGGCGGCGACGATCGCCGAGGCGCGGGCCATGGCCGGGCTGCTGCGCAGAACCTCGGCCATTCCGGCCGCCCGGGCCTGGGCCCGGCTCTCCCGCAGCGCGGCCACCATGAGGGCCGGGTCGCCCGCCCGGAACCAGCCCAGGCCGTAGCTCAGGGTGTCGCCGAGATGGGGCGGTACCGAGGCCCTACCCGACTCGTCGAGGCGGGCCAGCAGGTCGTTGACGGCGTCTATCTGGTGGGCAAGGTTGCGGCGCCGATTGTCCAGATCGCCCATATCGGCCTGGGCCTCGATGAGGGCGTCGAAGAGGACGTCGGTGTGCGCGGCCCAGGCGGCGCGCAGCTCGCGCAGGTCCTCATCGGACAGGGCCGCCGGGTCGCCCGGAGAACGCAGGGCGGCGGGGCTTCCACCGCGCGGCGCCCCGTCAAGGCCGGCCAGCTGTCCGTCCAGGGCGCTGATGTTCTCGTCCAGGACGCCCTGCATGTAGCCGAGCTGGCCGAAGCCCTGGCGCAGCCGATCGAGCACCTTGCCCGCCTGCGCGTCGGTCGCAGTCGCGGCCCCGGTGCCCGCCAGAGAGACCAGGCCGGTGGCCGGGGCAAGGATCGTGGCCAGGGCGCCGATCGAGGCCGCGTCTCCCAGCAGCTGAACCAGGTCGCCCGAGCTGTAGCCGGTCGCGTCCGGCTCGTCTGTGAGGCGCTGCACGGAGCGAGCGATGCTCAGGCCCGCCGATACAAGCTCCGCGCGCGGCAGCGGCAGGCCGGACCCGGCGGACGTGGTCAGTCCCCCTGCGACCTGGAGTGGAAGTTCGAAAACGGTCGCCACAGGCTCCCCGGACGGAGCCACGCCCAGGGCGGCAGATGCCTCGCCTCCTCCGCCGATGAGCCCTATCGAGCCGGGCCCCCCGGCTCCCGCGGCCCCGACGGCAGTCGCGCCCTTCGCGGCCGTGCCCAGGGCCGAGCCGGTGAGCAGAGCCGCGCCGGCAGCCGAGACCATGAGGGCCGCCGTGGCGGCCAGACCGCCGATGTCCGAATCCTCGGGATCCGGCAGCACGGGGTCTCCTTCGACCAGCATCCCGGCCAGGTCGTCCAGCGGCCCCGTCCCCAGCGGGACCGGGACCTGGCCAGCCCACTGGTCCGCCTCCTCGGGGGTTATGCACTGGATGAGGTAGTAGACGTTCGGGTCCCGGCCGAAGCTGTTCGGGCCGGGCGCCTGAACCATGATGTACGGGTCGCTGCAGATGGCGGCCCCGGTGTAGCCGTATCTCGCGTCGGGCGGCAGCTGATCCTGGACGCAGCCCACGCCGCTCAGCGGCTCGAAGTGGAAGCCGTCCGGGCATCCGTCCGGGTTGGGGCTTGCGGCCCGGGCGGGGCTGGCGAATAGGATGAGCAGCAGGGCCAGTGCGGTCAGGCCCGCGGCGAGCGCCACGAGCACAGCCCATCGCCTGGTCAGCGACCCTCCGCCGGTCACGGATGCACTCTCCCAATCACCCCGAGCGTCAGCGATGCGGGCAGTCTACCCTGCCCCAACCGGCAGGCAAGAGGCGGGCGTCCGGCCCCTCAGTGGCGGAAGTGACGGACTCCGGTGATGACCATCGTCGCCCCGGCCTTCTCGGCGGCGTCTATGGCCTCCGCGTCGCGGACCGAGCCGCCCGGCTGGGCGAAGGCCGTGACGCCGACCTCCAGGCAGACCTCCACCGCGTCGGGGAAAGGGTAGAAGGCGTCCGAGCCGCAGGCGGCGCCGCGCAGAGCGTCGGGGCCGTGGAAAGCCATGGCCTTGGCCACGGCCTGGCGCGCGGCGTCCACCCGGCTCGTCTGGCCCGAACCAAGGCCGATCTCCATGCCGTTCTTGACCAGCAGGATGGCATTGGAGACCACGCCCCGGCACAGGCGCCAGGCAAGGTCTAGATCGCGCATCTCCTGCTCCGTCGGGGCGCGGCTGGTCGCCACCGTCCACCCCGCGGGGTCGTCCGGCAGGACATCCGGGGACGTCACCAGAACGGATCCGCCGGCCGTGCGCAGCGAGGCCGTGGGCGAGGGCGGCGGCGCTTTCTCCTCGGCCCCCAGCAGCGGGTCCTCCAGGAGGCGCAGGTTGGCCCTCTTGGACAGGATCTCCAGGGCCGCGGCGGAGTATGACGGGGCCACGATCACCTCCAGGAAGATCGAGGCCAGGCCGGCCGCGGTGGCGGCGTCCACTTCGCGGGTGAGGGCCACGACACCGCCGTAGGCGGACACCGGATCGCCCGCCAGGGCGTCCAGCCAGGCCTCCTCCAGCGTGGCCCGCTCGGCGGCGCCGCAGGGGTTGGTGTGCTTGACGACGACGCAGGCCGGACCGCGCAAGGCCCGCGCCATGGCCACGGCGCCTGAGGCATCGAGGACGTTGTTGTAGCTGAGGGCCTTGCCCTGCAGGATGGCCCCGCCCGTGGCGAAGGGCCCCGCCCAGGGACTGGTCCCCGGCCGGCGGTAGCGCGCAGCCTGCTGGTGCGGGTTCTCGCCGTAGCGCAGGGTCTCCACCTTCTCCAGGCCCACGACCAGCGTCGGCGGGTAGGGATCGGTGGCCCCGGGCAGGCCCGGCTCGTCGGGCAGCGAGACCCCGGCCGCGGCCATGCGGCCCGGCAGCTCGGCGGAGATACGGGCGTCGTAGGCGGCGGTGTGCTGGAAGGCCTCCACGGCCAGCACCGAGCGCAACCCCTCGCCTACCTTGCCGTCGCGTTTCAGCTCGGCCAGCACCGTCTCGTAGCGGGTCGGCGAGGTGACGATGGCCACCGAAGCGTGGTTCTTGGCCGCCGCGCGGACCATCGACGGGCCGCCGATGTCGATCTCCTCGACGAGCTCGTCGAAGCTGATACCGGGCTTCTCGGCCGCCGCGGCGAAGGGGTAGAGG
>Ga0307443_1000916_pt1 | contig 18366 bp, 36 predicted proteins | sample SalMarSW160220MG_FD_202148 | JGI IMG/M metagenome (GOLD analysis project Ga0307443, IMG submission 202148) | Salt marsh sediment microbial communities from the Plum Island Ecosystem LTER, Massachusetts, United States - SW1601-220 | ecosystem: Environmental > Aquatic > Marine > Intertidal zone >... | reverse complement strand
CCTTTGACGATGAGCTACAAGCCTCGCCGGAAGACGATTGGTTGGCCGGCGGACCGGGTAAGATTTCTTGAGAAAAGAATTTCCTCTTTGGAAATTGAGCTGGCGATATTGAAAATTCAGATGGAGAAGGACTATGTCTGAGAAGCTGGATAAGAATGTTATCCTGTTGCTCCTGGCCCAGGCGGACAGCAAGTGGTACACCAGCCACTCCGGACCCATCAATTATAGGGAGCATTTGGAGTTCACCGCGGAGTACATCGCCAAGAACTATAATAAGGAAGCGAAAAAGGCGAAATAAGGAGGTGTTATGAAACTTACCTGTCTGCAAGAGAACCTTGACCGGGGCTTGAATATTGTGAGTCGAGCGGTGGCCACCAGGTCGACTCTCCCTATCACCCAGAATATCTTACTGGCCACGGATAACGGGCGTCTAAAACTGGCGGCTACTAACCTGGAGATTGCTATCAGATGCTGGCTGGGAGCAAAGGTAGAGGCAGAAGGCACCATTACCCTGCCAGCCGGTCTCCTGGGGGACTTTATCCATTCTATGCCGCATGATACCGTGAGCATTAAGCTGCTGCCGGCAGCGAAGATTGTAGAGATGAAGTGTACTCGTTTCGAAGCTCGTATCCATGGGGTAGATGCCAAAGACTTCCCGCCAATCCCCGAGGTAGGGGAAGGTCTGAATACTCGAATTGATGTCGAAGCGTTGAGGCGGGCGATTCCCCGGGTAGCCATAACCGCGTCGACAGAAGAAGCTCGTCCTGTGCTTACCGGCGTTTCGGCCAAGTTTAAGGGAGATACTTTGAGCCTGGCTGCAGCTGACGGTTATCGCCTCTCGGTTCACACTGTACCACTGGCCGAGGCTATCGAGGAAGATGTCGAGGTCATCATTCCAGCTAAGACGCTCAGGGACCTCAATAGTCTGTTGGCTAATGTTGAGGAGCCGGTGCAGGTTACCATTAACGCGGGGAAAAACCAGATCCTCTTTCGTTCGAAGGATCTGGAGGTTGTCTCTCAGCTAATCGTAGGAAGTTATCCTGATTACTTAAAACTTGTTCCCGAGGGTTTCAAAAGCAAAATGACTGTTGGTGTTGAGGAATTCCGGCGAGCCGTAAAGACAGCCTGGATATTCGCTAGTGAGGGTAGGGGTACCATTCGGGCTATCCTGGAGCCCGGTGAGGACACTCTTCCCGGGAAGGTTACGCTGTCGGCTAACAGTGAGGAAGTCGGGGATGATAAGGGTGAAGTGGATGCGGTGGTTGAGGGAGCCGGACGGGTCGCCTTTGATGGCAGGTATTTGAACCAGCTATTGAGTGTTGTCGGTGATTCCCAGTTGAGTATGCAGATAGGAGAGGAACACACCCCGGTCCTTTTCCGGCCCGTTGGTGACGAGGACTATATACATATAATCATGCCGCAGATGGTTCAGTGGTAAACAGTAGCAGAGTACTGTACCTGGCGGTAAAAAAACGGAAAGGAGGTCAAAATGTCCACTGGAATTCATCCACACGGAGAGCACATTTGTTATTGCCCGTCTTGCGGTTTTGAGGAAACCGTGGATGAGGGTATCAAGTGCAACCACCGGATCTGCCCGAAATGCGGCGCTCAAATGAGAGCAAAAGAGATCGGCGAATTCAGAAGCCGACAGTATTAGTCTATTAAGGAGGAAATCGATGCAAGGATATTGTGTGAAGTGCAGGGCTAAGAAGGAAATGAAAAACCCCAAGGCCGTAACCATGAAGAATGGTAAGCCGGCAACCCAGGGGGTATGTCCAACCTGCGGTACGAAGATGTTCCGGATTGGCAAGGGCTAATTTCTCGACTCAGCTCCCCAGCGTTTCTATAGAGCACCCGTTGGGGGGCTGGAATGGAGAAATTAGTACAGTATTAGCCTACTATGGAGGTTCGACTTGGAAAAAATAATAACTGATAAAAGTGGCCAGGACTGGTATGTCGAGAGTCCGGAGAAAGTGGTTGTCAAACAATGCCCATGTTGCGGGAAACCGCTTCAGGCAACAACGCTCGAAGCGTCCCCCTCTGTTTCCCATATTATATTTCGCGGTGCAGAGGGTCAAATACTTGGAGCATTCGATATGGACGCTACTAAGATACCTCTCATGGGGTTGGATATTGTGACATGCCAATTCTGTGGCTATAACAAAAGGTAAAACAGTATCCGTATACTGTGAGGATTGAATGAAGCCATATTATCAAGAAGATGGAGTGACAATATATTGTGGGGACTGCCGAGAGGTATTACCCGGGCTTTCTGAGCTCCAGCTCGTGGCCACTTCTCCACCGTATAATGTTGGTCTTGACTATGACGTTTATCATGATACTATCCCATGGCCGGATTGGTATCAGATGTTGGACCGCTTTTTGGCGGCAGCCCATTCAGCACTACACCCGGGTGGTATCCTTGCCCTGAACGTTCCGTTTGTTGCCAATCAAGGTGAACTAGTTAATCGCAGCCGAAGGGAAAGGAGAACTATATCCCGAGGGGAGCCGGTGTTTGCAAAATCATGCCTTAAAGTGCAGGAGGCCGGTTTTCTCCTTCGAGAGCCATTGGTTTGGGCAAAATCACCTTATGAAAATACTGCCTATGCCGTTGGCACTGGTATCGGGAGCGATAACAATCCGTATCTCCGTATGGCAGCTGAAGCATTTGTTTTTGGTTCAAAGGAGCATTATCACATGCCCGGTGGAACTGGCAAACGAGGTAAGTCACATTCTAGGCCGATGGATTGGTGTAAGAATATCTGGCATATTCAGGCCGGCTGGCAGGATGGCAAATTGAAAGGCAAGCATCCGGCTCCATGGCCATGGAGCCTTTGCGACCGGCTACTGCTGATGTTTAGCAACCCGGGCGATATAGCCTGTGACCCATTTATGGGCACCGGTAAATTTTTGTTGAGGGCGAAGGTGCAAGGCCGGGAAGCTATCGGCATAGAGATATCTGAGAAATACTGCGAAGCGGCAGCCAATCGATGCCGGCAATCCACTATGAAGCTAACTGCACAGTAGAGTAATACTGGTATCGAGAGTGAAATGAAACGGAAACCACTGGACAGAAGATTTAAAAATGCCAAGAAGCCATGGAGCCCCGAGGAAGTGGATTACCTTAGAGGGCACTACGGGATAGTAGCAATTGAGGGCATGTCTACTCATTTAGACCGCTCCCCCATTTCTATTGAGTTAGCCATATATAGATATCTCGGCGGCAGCAGGAAATTAGGCCGGTGTTCGCCCAATATGATGGGAGCGCATTTGTTCTGGACGGAGCAAAGGACTCTCGATGCCCTTAAGGAAGTAGTGAAGGAGCTGAAGATTCTCCCAACATCGGATGATTTGTACAACTCTCTGAAAAAAGGTCGGTTTGAATGGCCGTCGGCATGCTATATCTATCGATACTTCAAGACATTCCCGAATGCGTGGGCCATTGCCGGGGCAGGTAAAGCGAGAATCGACAAGGCGAATGCCAAATGGACCGAGGAAGAGGATGAATATCTTCTTGATCAGGCTGGTAACATTAAGCTGGAGAAAATTGCCAATCGGCTCGGTAGAAGTTATGGCAGTGTTCGGGGGCGGCTGCGGTGGCATGATCATCTTAAAGCTCGGCATAACCAAGGATATCTCTCAGCTGCAGAACTTGCAAAATATTTTGGTTGTTCTTACCACAGGGTACGCAAGTTACTGTTGGATGGGTTAATAAAAGGGTACAAGAGCAAGGTCAGGAATGAGTGGCAGGTTGATCTCGCTGATATCGATGACGAAGCCAAGGCGAGACTCAGTAGAGCCAAGATAACCCACAAGCAAAGTCCGGTCGACGTTGGTGATTATAGCTTACGCTATGGGCTATGCCGGCGGAAAATAGATGGAAGGACGCAGCGCGTTCCAGTATTAGCATAAACAGTAGTTGGATACTGTGCATAAGGAGGCTATTGGAATGATAGATGTCATCGAGATGAAGAAGGAATTGGCCGACAAGCTTATCGCGTCCGGGGTCCCGGAGGATGAAGCGAACCAGGTCGCCTCTAAAGAGGTTGACTCCTTGGGGGCCGTCAGGACTTCGACCGGTCAATGTCCCCTGGGTCATGCAAGCCCCATGGCCTGCATGTTCTGCCAGTACGGTCACATGACGAACTGCCATTACCCGCTGAACTGCGAGGAAGCCGATTGCAGTCATCATCAGGAAGAGACAAGGGACGCTGGGGAATATGCCGGCCTCCTGGAGGAGGAATAAGCGATGAAGGCGCTTAGCGGTTATGCCGAATGGTTCTGGCTCATGGCCAAGAACTGGAAAGATGTTGAAAATAGGAATTGGCCGCTTACCAGGTATATCAAGCGGGATGAGCTGCCGGTCCGTATTTTCCTTCATGCCAGTAAGACACCTGCAGACAAGAGCGATATCGCCTTTATCCAGAGGAAGCTTACCCCCGAGCAACGGCAGGAATTCGACTCAGTGGACTGGGGGAGGTACCGCGGCGCCATTATCGGGGAGGTAACCATCACTAGTGAGATAACCATGGACGACTGGGGTATGCCGGCTACTCATTCCAGGTGGTTTTTCGGGAGGACGTACGGTTTTGTAGTCGAGGATGGGGAGCTGTACGACAACCCGCTCCCCTGCAGGGGGCAGCTCGGCTTTTTCGAGGTAAGCCTTGAGGGGATACCTCACTAAAAGCTTACCAGAGCCCCCAAGATGGCAATTGGAGAGGGTATGAGCGGAACATCGAGCAGGACTACTATAATATCGCTAAGGCTGCCTAATGAAGTGGTGTATACACTAAAGCGTAGGATAGACGGCAGGCGCACCCACTGGTCAAGTGTGGGGGAATACCTGCAGGAGCGGATAATCTATGACACGCAACGAGAGCACAAAAGAACACGTATTAAATAGTATGAGTGTACTGTGGAGGTGAAATATGAACTAGCAAGTCATGTTTTTGCAGAGTTAAAGTAAAAAGGAGGAATACAGGCGATGGCAAGAGGTGCATCTGTAGTAGAAAAAGTGGAGATACAAGCTCCTAATCTAAAAGTTGTGATTATAGATATTACTGGTTCGAGCCCGTTAGTGGAAAATAAGTTCTCAGCTAAGGCGAAGCAGGAGATGATGGCCAAACAGAGAGCAGGGTCCACTTCCCGCTCCAAAAAAGTTAGGGAGAGTAGGGACTTCGATAAAATCTACGAGGATGCCATTCACCAGGCAAGTGAAGGTTGGTATGGTATTCCAGCTCCGGCATTCCGCAGCGCTATGATTTCAGCCTGTCGGCTGGTGGGCTACGTTATGACTCGGGCGAAATTGGCTATTTTCGTTCTACCAGATGGCTTTGATAAAGATGATAGGACGCCGCTTGTAAGGATAAAAAAAGGTAAGCCAAGACGGTTTGATGCTGCCGTGCGGCTAGAAACCGGCGTCTGCGATATCAGATCCCGACCGATGTGGGAGCCCGGTTGGGAAGCAACTGTCCGGATAGAGTATGATGCCGACCAACTCACCACCAAGGACATCTATAATCTGCTCTATCGTGCCGGGAAGCAGATTGGTATATTGGAAGGCAGACCCGACAGTAAGAGATCTAATGGCCAGGGCTGGGGACTGTTTGACTTGGTGACTAAATTACCAGAGGAGGTAAAGTAAATGGCGATGCAGATGGTTTCAGCTGTTAAGGAAAGATTATCTAATATTATCGCTTTGCAGGAACTGGAGAGAATCCGCCAGGAGCATGGCGGCATACTTAGAGCAGAGGATGTGGTCGAAGCCGCGGAGGAATCGTCAAGCCCACTGCATAATTCCTTTGAATGGGATGATACTGCAGCTGCCGAGCAGTGGCGGCTTCAGCAGGCCCGGCAAATAATCCGGTCTGTCGTTGTGGTCTTGCCGAATTCTAGCAAACCAATTACTGCATTTGTGTCTCTACGGGATGACAGGACCCAGGAAGGTGGGGGATATCGCACAATAATAGATGTCATGAGTGATAAAGACATGAGGGAGAGATTTGTGGAAGAAGCCCTTGCTGACCTTAGACACTGGGAACAAAAATATAGCCAACTTAATGAGCTGAGGCCAGTCTTTGAGGCCATCACCAAAAGTCGGAAAAAACTCAGTAGAAAATAGCCTCTGGTATGGCAGGTTAGGTAGTGTGCGGTCGGGTAGTGAGGGGTTTGGTGCGTCCAGGGGCGGTAAGGCAGGTAAGGTGCGTCTAGGTCTGGTGAGGTCCGTTGAGGTGAGGTGTGGTAAGGCGTAGCAGGTAAAAATGGAATTAAAAAGTAGGGTAGACAGTAGACTGATACCGTGTGAAGGAGGTATATCGTGCGATTAAATAAATTTGTCGTGAGCGTCTTGGGTGACAAGGTTGGGATTCAAAATCCACCAACGGGGTATCTTTCAAGGGAAGATGCCTTAGAGCTGGCTGCCTGGCTGGTCGCCCTTTCCACCCTAGATTACGAGAAGGAATTTCTACCAATTCTATCCGAGATCACAAATAGTTAGACAGTAGCCAAGTACTATGGAGGTTGAAATGGGTAAATTCTTCTTGGGAGCTGTGACTGGAGCTATTCTAATGGGTATCTTCATGCAATACCCTTGGTTGATATCTTGGATTTAAAATGACAGTATTCCTATACTATTACATAGGTGATGCCATGATAAGAGTCAAAACGAAGATTTTATACAGTGATAGGTACAAAGATGGGGACAGTTTTGATGCGGCTATAGAGCGGTGGATTGAAAAAGGCTGGCACCTAGCAGATGTTGCTCAGGACTTCGAGAATTGCGGTGACGCCGCAGGAGCGATACTCTGGCAAACGGATTTAAAGAACAGTAGGTGAATACTGTGAAAGAACATACTTTTTGTCCGTTGGAGAAATGCCCTCACTACTGGGAGGCTACAAAGCACCCGAGAAAATGCTACTATGAACCACAATGCTGGCGGGGGTGGTTAGATTCAATCATTCTGCTAATCAGGTTACGGTTCATCGGAGGAAAGAAGGAGAGATGAGCAATTCCAAAAGAGCTAAGGAGCGAAGACAGCACCGGTCGAAGCTTAATAAACATCAGTGCGGCATCATGGCCAAACAGCATTTCGGTGATGCGAATTCTTGTAAGAGGCAAGACCAGGCGGATAGAGATAAGAGCTTGGCTGAGAAGCTAGGCTTAATTAAACAGTAGAGGGATACTGTGAAGGAGGATTAAATGAAACATGCAAGGCCAGACTATGACAGAATTCAGGATCCGCTGGGGAAGATTCCAGAAGATGAGCCCGTCTTCCTGCTCCGGGCGCAGGACGCTGTAGCCCCTGGGTTGGTTGAGGCATGGGCAATAGCCGCCCATGCAGCCGGAGCTCAGGACGATATCGTGCAGCACGCCTATGAGCATGCCCAGCTCATGAGGAAATGGCAGGCAGGGCATGGCAGCAAGATTCCGGATATGCCCAATTAACAGTAGTGCAATACTGTGGAGGTGAACATGGATATCGTTATTGATCATGAAGGCACTGGCCATCAAATCGTCATAGTAAAAGACATTGAGGGCGACATGGGAGAGGATACCCGCCTGCAGCTGATTCAGCAGCCGGATGGCGATGTCATTATTACATTGTTCAACCAGAAAGCCGGCACCATTGACAGCATCGAATTTTGCACAAGCAGTGGCGGTGGCCGACGGCCGATTATCGCTCAAAGACTGAGAGACCTCATCCGCGACCTCATGGCCGGCGGGCCGCCCAGGCCGACGTTCACGCAAATCGACTCGGAAGAAGCAAGTAAGCTCTGGCAGTCCGGTGAGGGGATGATGAAAAATCCCATAAGGAAGGAGTAGAACATGACAAAATTTGGGATATACCTTGAGGAGGATGATGCCGGCAACGAAACTGGGAGATTTCAAGTTGCCGAAGACGCTGGGGATGATGGTTTTGTATTGGATACCTTCGATACCGAAGAAGCAGCTGAGAAATATAGGAAGGACTTACAGGATGAGAGCGACCGCAACGACAAGATTGGAGCCGAGTATCTCGAATGGGAGAAGGCTTGTATGGCCCGGCATCAGGTTAGCCAAGATGATCTCCGGGTTTACCTGGTAAATGTTGTCTGCGTATAGGAGAAAAACGCACAGTACAAGGGTACTATAGAGGTTATGTGTGAAACAGTTTGAATGCTCACAGTGTCCCTTTCGGATGGACAATACGACTTGTCAGCTTCCGATCGGGAAGAAGGGAAAGCCGAAGTCTCCTCAAGAACACTATCGACAATATTTCGGCTGGCCATGTCATAGAATAGGACTCACTGAGCCTAACCAAGAACGAAAGGAGGAAGCCGATGGTCAATTGCCCAAGAGTTGAGATGCAGAACATAGACAAGTTGAGCATATCCTTTAAGAAGGGTGTTGCTCGGGTATCCTTTGAGGTGCCGACACCTGGTCATGAGATATTGAAGCTCATCTATCTTCAGGGGACGGCCAACCTACTTAATGCCGTCATCGAGTCTCCCCAGGCCGAGTTTGACCTGCAAATCACGCCGATAAATCTCAAGACTGGGGAGGTCATGAGCTGATGAATAGAACCTCCATTGAATGGGTAAAGAATCCCGATGGATCCCAAGGATATACGTGGAATCCCATAACCGGATGTCTTAATCAAGTGAATGGTCTGTGTCAAGGCGGTGGCTTTCCCTGCTATGCCTACCGGCTGGCACATGGCCGGCTCCAGAGCCGATATCTATCCAATACAAATATCGGCGGAGAATATCATGAGCCTATGAGCGACAGGCTAAAGGACTTTGCAGACCCCTTCTATCCGCGCTTCTGGCCGGATAAGCTAGACCAGCCACTTAAAAGAAAGAAACCTGCCGGCATCTTCACCTGTGACATGAGCGACCTCTTTGGTATTGGTGTTCCTGAACAATGGACTTGGAGTGTGTTGAACTTTATCAAAGAGTGTCCTCAACACCGCTTCTATCTGCTCACTAAGCAACCCCAGAACTTGGCGAAGTTCTCGCCCTTCCCGGATAACTGCTGGGTAGGTGTTACGGCCACAAATTATGAGATGTTCAACGATGCCGTATGGAACTTAATAAATATTGAAGCCAAAGTGAAATATCTTTCCCTTGAACCCTTATTAGCACTAATCACGGCCGGCATATTAGCCCAGTATCATAATTGGCCTGTTATGCATGGTAGTATTCTTCATAATATTATAGACTGGATCATCATCGGTGCCCAGACCAAACCGGCAAAGAAGCCGGAATTGCAATGGGTGAAAGACATCATCAAGGCCGCCGATACGGCTGGCATACCGGTCTTCCTGAAAGATAGCCTCTATAAGCTGGCCATGGACCGGCCAGTCGAGGATCATGACCTGTACTGGGAAGACATGTCTACTCTGAGGCAAGAACTTCCGGACAGGAGGGTTGCAGTATAATGGCCAATCGTTTCCAAGTAAGACAGCACGATATCGCCTATAAGTTTATCGCCGCCAGGGATGGCGAGTACTGCCTTCAATGCAAGAGGAAGCCGCCGGTCAAACTACAGATAGACCATGCGGACAATAATCCGGACAACTGGGATCCCGAGAACCTTCATCTGCTTTGCCAGAAGCATAACCTTGAGCTGCGCGGTAAGCCTGTGGCAGAGCACAAAAAGGCAATTCGAGACTATAGTGCTAACAATGAGAGAGAGAGAGCGAGAGAGAGAGGGAGAGAGAATACCCACCTGGTCAAGGACATGGTAGACTTCAGAAATGCCTCACCGGAGATGAAGGCCAACTCCTACTATGAGACACAGTTTAGGGAATGGTTGCTTACTGTCATAAGGGAGCAGAGGCTCATCACCAAGGTAGAAGCAGCTAACTCTGGTGCAGAGGTTGTAGGGTGCTCACCACTTACAGCAAACCGGTACCTGGCTAAGCTCACCAGCTCGGTAGGTCCATTAAGGGAAAGTAAGGATGCTACTGGGACTATTATCATAAGTTTTAAGTAGACAGCTTGACAAGAGACGCTATAAACGCTATAATGGGGAATAATGGCTATGGGGACTGTAAAGAAAGAAAAAGAGGCAATGACCACGATTCAAGTTAAGAGGTCAGTTGCAGCACAGTTACAGGGCCTGGGGAAATGGGGCGATACCTATAGCACGATTATTGAGCGTCTCTTGAATGGAAGTAAAGGAGACGCTCATGAAGACAGGGGAGCTGCAAGAGATGAGCCTACTGGGAATAGCGATTAGGAAACAGGATAAGAAGGACCCGAGAAACAGCATCTATGTGGAATATCATCGGTGTGACCGGTGCGGAGCTGAGTACAGGGTGTATCTCCGCTCGCAGAAAGAGGTCGAGGAGGCGTACCATGCATTCGCCAAGATGTTCGGCAACAAGGCCGAAGAGGAAGACCTCTGTTACAATTGCCAAAGCCAAGTTGTTTTCGACCAGCCGATGATGCCTCTGGAAGTCTGACGGCGTGGGCACCTGGTAGAGCACAAAAAAGGGGCCTGGGGGAAGATACCCCCGGGCCCTCTCTTTTCGACGGTAGTCTAGTACTGTTTCAGTCCCGCTGGTCGGCCACCGGAACTGTGGAAGCATCAACTTCGTCGATGGCATCTTCGATAAACATGTCTATCTTCTGGGACATATCGCTGAAGTCCATCGCCTCAATTTTGTGGATGACTTTCTCCACCACTTCCGGGGTCAACTCGGACTCGTCGCGGTCGCCGTTCTCGACCGCCAGGTAGATATCCTCGACAGTGATACGGTAGATTGTCTCGTTTCTGTCTCTTGCCATTGTCTCTAGTCCTCCTTTCATAGTATTAAGATACTGTATTAGTCTTGAAGCTCTCCTGAGCGTATTTCGAGGTTCAGTATTTTTGCGGTTTCCTCAATCTCGGCGATGTATGATTTTGCCCTGGCCATTACTTTATCGTCCTGCTCTTGGTTGATTCTCCAGATATCACCGCAATACTTCTCGACCTCGACGAGTTGGCCGGCAACGGAGTAGGTACCCAGAACCATGACATGGTGAATGTTGGGAGACATTTTGGAGACTATGTAGCTCATGGTTGTCCGGACAATTTTGCGGTCGATGTCCCCATCGTCCTTTTCCATTTCGGCGCAGAATTCAGAGGGCTGATTGAATTTCACTTTGGCCATTGTTATCTCCTTTCAATTTACATTTGGGGCAGAGGGATTTGAGTCCATGCAATGCCTTGAGTTGTCGCTCCCTGGCCCGGGCCTCGGGTGTAGTGTCGTAGTGCTCGGTGAGGACACATTCAAAAGAGTTGCCATGGGCTAAGGCATAGGCCACCAGTTTACTGCCGTTGCCGGCCAAGTGCTGGCGGATCCGCTCTTCGGCGGTAAACTTGGTATAGCCTATATAGTGCTGGGCTTTGCACCAATAGGGGTGCTCAAAGTGTAACAAATAGACGTCTGCCATCGCCACCTCCTTTCACAGTATCGGGATACTGTTTAATTAGCTTAACTATATTTGATTCACCAAATTTTTCGTAGCTAAACAATCAAGGGCATATCCTGCACACCCACTAATAATTTGAAATTTCATTGTGACCTATAATATCGTAGTCATACTTCCTCCAAAAATTAATTGCATCTTTCATGCTGTATCCACTTACCCTCTCTGCTCCCCACTCTTTTATTCTACGCTCTGCCAGTTTTACTAAATCCCTGCCTGCACCTAGATTACGTGCCTGCTCAGTTATATAAATGTCTTTTATCCTTCCGACCTTATCGCCAATATAAATCTCATAGTATATACGACCAAAACCACTGTCATATTTCCTTTTTTGGAGTGTCTTTCCAGCAATCCGAGCATCATAGACTCGAATCTCGCCTGATACTGTCTTTTGTTTAGTTAAGCCAGCTTTAACTTCTAGCCCCTTTCCCTTAATATGATGAGTATAGGTACTGTTATCTGCTTTCTCATAAATATCAAAGACTAATCCTCCAATCGAGTATGATGATGTGTATAAAACCTTACCTTCTACCCATTCTTTCATCTTTACCTTCCTCTCCTTTATTATCAGGTGGCCATAGGGTATCGTGGAGTGCCCAACAAAACACGAAACAGCAAGCCCACCCCGTTGAGAATCCAATTAAAATGATACTCCAGTTCAATCTCTACCTCCTTCACTTTCCCGAGGCTTAAATTTTGGGTTTGAAAAAAGTGTGTGTATCTGTGATGCTTCCATTCGGTTAAGACTCACCAAGTAGCCGGAATCAGTTACAATGCGAACTCCTAAGTTTTGCTCTTTAGATATTGCGGTGAAGTTACCCTTGGCGATGATTCTTGATTTTCGTAAATCCACAACCTTCATATTCTACTAAGTTTCCTCCTTTCAGTTTCAATTTCCTCAAACCAGAGACCTGCGAAGACCGTCCATCTTTCAATAAATTCGTGTTGTGTATCAACTTGGAGAAAGATATTAGCCAAGTCGCGGCATGGGGAGTGTTTGCCGCCCTTATGGCTATGATAGAGTTGTTGTTCAATCAAGTATTTAATGTTCGGGGTACGGCCTTGCTCCCAGAGCCGGTGAAAATAAGCTAAAACCTCTGGTTTAAAAGCGCTGGTTATTATCGGTATTACGAGTTGCTTTAGGATACCCTGGACTCCCACCTCAATTAAAAGGTCTTGGTTCACCTTCATATAGGTGGGATTAGTGCTATTAGAGTAGGATTTTAGAAACCCGCGTGTTTTGAGTTCCTTTAGTCTTTCTGGCTTATTGGTAGCTTCCAGGATACCCCAGAGGAAGGGGCTGGCATTAAAAATGTACCTCTTTAGTTTTTCGTCTCTAAACTTTTCCAAATACGATAATTCCTCCTTTCATATAATCTAAATAACAGTTTATGGGAAATAGAGATAAATGTCAAGAGGGAAGGCGCTCCTTTTTGATATCCGGGTTGAGTACAGCCTTGAGCGCTACTTCCCCGGAGTCGGCACCGATAATCTCGGTTAAGCCCTCAGCGGTTCCACCGATGAAGTTCATCCGTATTACATGGGGCACAGTCGAGAGCGCGTCCTCAGCGTTCACCGCTGACACAGGATACGTACAGGTCACTTTTACCACATATTTGGGCACAGAAACCACCTCCTTTCTTTCTGGAATTGAGATACTGGCAGGGCTACATGAGGGACTGCTGCTCGCCCTGCTTCTGTTTTACCTGGTCTGACTTGAGGGCGGCACTGGGGATGTTATCTCGGACGTGCGCGATGCCGGCCTGGATACGCCCGACTGGAAACCACTGGCTGCCGCCGATTGCCCTGTCAATATCGCTGACGACACGGTTGAAGCCGTCGCTGATATACTGGGGAAGGCTGTCGATTTTAAGGGCTTCCCTGGCGACGTTACGGGCGCACTCCAATGGTTCGACGGCCTGGTTGAGAAAGTCCTCGACCATATCCGCCGCCTCGGTCACTTTCAAGGTATTCCATCTTATAGGCACAGCTTAGCCTCCTTTCTATTGTAGTATACTCCAGCCACAAAAAAGGGGGTTACAAGCTCCCGCATAGGGGAGCATAACCCCCTTAAAAAAACAAAAAAGGGCGAGTAATTAAACCCGCCCCTTTCTGCGTGGCTGTTTTGTGTGTTCAAGCGTTCAGACTTGATTTTATTATACGGCTACTGGTTGCTTTACCTTGTGCTTCTGCTTTGACTTGCCGTTGCTTCCCGCTTCGGTTGCCACTATAGGCTCGGCTTCCGCTTCGGTTGCTTCGGCTGCTTCCGCTTCCACTTCTGGCTCAGCTTCTGGCTCTGGCTCGGTTGCTTCCGCTTCCGCTTCTGCCTTGTCTTTAAGGATGCGGGAAACTTCGTCAACTTCAGCTTGAGAAACATCAGCATCGGTTTTGTGGCTGGTCAACATCGGCATTGTAACAAGCTGGTATCCGTCAACCTGAAAGAGGACTGGCGACACTGCGTCGGTGAGCTTCAAGTCCACCATGCCGTTACAGGCTCTCAAGGCGTCTGCCAGATACTTGCCGTCAAGCCTTACCATGTTTTGCTCACCATCTATGTCGGCAGGTATAACCGCTTGCCCCTTATCATCGGGGCTAGACAGTATCACCATACCGTCATTCGTGGTGAGGTCAATCGGGTAAGAGTTGCTATCGGCCAGCACCTTAAGCGAACTTACCGCTTTGACTGCCTCAACGGTGTCAAAGTGAATAGCGGTTTTTACCTCAGTCGGGATTAGCTTCTCATAATCGGGGAAAGTGCCATCGGCACTTATGAAGCTATACCGTATAGCTTCGGTGTCAATGATTAGCTTCACTCCGTCAAGGCTCTCTCCGCTTGCCTCAAAGCCCAGGTTGACACGGCGGGCTTTCCGCAGGGCGTTGGCTATTCCCCACAGGTCATCACGCATTATCAGAGCTTGCCCTTCACCATCAAAGTCTATGCTCTGGACTGCCAGCCTAAAGCCGTCAGCACTCACCAGTTTTAGTTTACCTTCACCAGCTTTGAAGAGGATACATTGTAGAACTGGTCGGTTGTCCTCTTTTGCGGTGAAGGGTAGCACCCTGTTAAGTGCTTCGGCAAGCTCCACAGTCCCCATGTTTGGCTTTACGGTGTTGTTAGGACTTACTCTAACATCGGCGTTGGTCATAGGGGTATTCTCGCCAATCCAAGCCATGTCCTCAAGGTAACTGGTATTGCTCCCGCAAATCACTTTCAGGCGTTTGCCAATGCCATGCGTCTCGCTATCGGCATTGTTAGCTGGTACTATCTTAACAACGTTTGAACCAGCTATCGCCTTCAAGTAACCAAGTAAGCCTTTACGCCCAATAGAAAAGTCCAGTAACATCAGCCTATCGGCTAAAGTTCTGGACAAGGCGTTTACCAGTGTAGCTTTATGAGCTACGAAGCCATTACCTGAACGCTTGCCCACAATATTCAGTTTTTCCAGTTTAGTCACCCCTTTTGGCTATCTGGCTAGTGGGCTACTGCCAGCTTCACCTAGTAGTAAGCTACCGTCTAGCTGAGATACTCTAGCCTAAACGGTGCTTCCACTATATATACTGTAATTCGGGGGTGTTTTGCGACATTAGAATAGGGCTTTTTTTTCAGCTTGCCTGTATCGCTCAAGATACTTCTGGTCATTTTTATCAAGTGGCTTGCCATCACGCTTTTTATAGGCTATCTCAACAAGTCGGGGTGGTAAGGCTTCAGTTAGCTTTTTAAGGTCATACCACCTGTCAGGCATATCCTCTACCCTGTCGCTGGCTACTGTGTCCAGTAGCTTCACCCTGTAGCCGTCAGGGTCAATAACCTCACCGTCAAGCCTTGCCACTGGTCTAATCGCCAGCCATGCACACCGCTTGCTATCGGTATGCCTCTTACAGCTTCGACAATGCGGTTCGACTGGCTTGCCGTTGACTATGCAAACTCTAGTCGCATAGGGGTTAAGGTTGCGGTAGTAGAGTGCAACCATCAAGCTGGCTATCCTGTAGGCTCTCAGTTCTGGCAGGGGCTTGCCGTCTCTAGCTTCCGCCCTCTCCAGCTCCAGCATGGTATCGTGTCTCCAGTCGTCTCTATCTTGAGCTGGTATTTTACTCTCGTATCGGTTAGTTACGTCATAGTAGCTTGCCCAAGCACCAGTTAAGCCTTCATAGTCGGGCTTTGTCTGGTCGGGCTTACGGCGGGGTCGGCTTTTCATAGAGCGTTTGCGCCCTGTCAACATAGTGCCTAACTCTTGCCTGGCAATTTCGGCTTGCCGTTTCGTGTTTTTAACGGCTTCCAGTTCCCCCTGGGAAAGTGCATTATTAGCTTGCCTTGACTTTAGTTTAGTCTCAATAATCGCCATCGCCATTACCTCACTTTCAGTCAGGCAAGCGTTCAGGTTCTAGGCTCGGTCATATTCAATTGTTAAGGTGCGAACAGGACTAAACAGTATCCTAGTACTGTTAGGTCTAGCCTCAATTCAAGCCTAGCATAGGCAATACCGGCTTGTCAAGTCCATGGGTAGGCGGTGCTGGCAGAGCCGGTGCTGGCATAAATCATTCATTATCTCGAATATGGCTATCGCCAGCGGAAATCCGATTTTGTGGGGAACTTTGCGGGGAACATTGTGGCGTAGTCACCGCCCGATACCGGCGGCGCCGGCGTAGGCATCCGGGTATAGGCAAAGGAAGGCGGCACAGTATTGAGGCTAAATGGGGGTGCTAATGCCGGCAGCGGTTAATGCTTACAACCTGGTGGACCGGTTAGAAAGGTTAGAAAGATTATCCGCTGCCGCGGGCCGATGTCAGCGTTTCTTTTGCCAGAGGGGAAGGTATGGGTGGATTGAGTAAACGACTTTGTCGATGCCGTGGGGGTCAGTGTCCAGTATTTCCGGGTGGCGGTAAACGCCGACCATGGCCACGCCGCCGAAAAAGCCTCCCATCGACTTCCGGCTCCAGCCAGAATAGTCCGCGATGAGAGCCGGGTCCAGATTGTTCTTCGGCAGGGCACCGGCTATGATTGTGGTTAGCGTGTGGCGAATACCGTGCCAGCCCCACCCGTGCTGGTGCTCAAGTCCCGCCTTGGTACATATTCGCTTAAACATCAGGGATAAGGAAGAGGGGTTATGGTCCTTTGGCCGGTAGTCAGCAAATATCGGTTTGAGAGCATCAGGAATAAGGTGCTTTACGATCCTGCCGTGTTTGGAGTGGTGAATGGTAAAAAATGTGTCGTCGAAGTCTCGTTTCTTAATGCGGGAAAGGTCTTCTCTTCGAACGATAAAGGTTGTGGCCACGGCCAGGTAGAACCTCTCGGCGGGGGAATACTTACCCCGGGCCTTTATCAGCTGCTCAATCTGCTCGGGTAAAAGGGGATGGGACTGCGCCTCATCTTCCGGGTATGGCGTATCATCCGCTTCAAAGGGCCAGGGCCAGTTGTTCGCTAGCGCCAGCTTCTTGACGTGGAAAAACTCCTTGCGCAGGGTGCGCTCGCTGATCCCCTCGCGGCGCCGGCGGATAAAGAACTGCCGGAAGTCACTGTCGGTCGGGACCTGGTTATTTATGAGCCCAGAGAGGAAGGAGTTGCCGGTGACCAAATAGCTGGATAGCGTACCCGGAGCTCGGAGCCGTGGTGATGAGAGCCGTTCGACCAATCTCTCCAGGGCAGGGTGTAGCTTGGTAGCAGTATTGTTGGCGGAAGCCAACGCCTTTCGCCGTGCATTTTTCCTGGTGGCCATTTTCAGTTGTCCTCCCGGAGCGAATTGTTGGCCGGAGCGGCGAGCGGCTTCTGTAGTTTCCTGCCCAGTTCATAGCCGGTGATAAGCATTTCTGTCATGGCGCCCATGGTCATCATGGCGGGGTCGAGGTTGTTCTTAGCCGCGACGAGAGCCAAGCCGGCCCACCTCTCCATGACAAAAGAGGTAATTGCCCGGCGGGTTCTGCCGTCAAGGTCTTCCGGCTGCGGTTCCGGCATCTGTTTCAGCAACTGGTATAAATCCCCATCCCTGTCGCTGGTATTCCTCATGTCAATCGAGGCAAGAACTCTTGCTTTATCCTTAGGTGTTAGCAGGTTGTCAGTCATTGTTCGCATTCTCCTTTCCGTTTACAGCCGTCCCTGCAGCTCGCCTTTTGTCACCTGCAGGCGGAGCCCCAGGGCGATACCATTTTTCAAAGCGTTAATTACCACCTGGTCAGTAGAGGATTTCCGCTGGGCGCCCATCTTCATCAGGGCCTCGGTGGCCAGTGAACAGTAGTGCCGGATTACCATGCTCTCATCCTCCTGGAGGGAGTCCACCAGGTTCAACCCTTCTTCCTGCCGGCATTTCATATCATCGAAGTCAATCATCGGGTTATCTCCTTTGAGGCGTCTGGGGGGTCATGCCCATCATTCTCATGAGAGCGTCTGTGGGCATGGTTGTCTTTTCCACCCGGGTGCAGCGGTCAAGCCCGCACTTGGCGCAGGTATCATAGTGACGCATGAGTACCTTAGTAGTGGGCAGAGACACCTTGCCAAAGTCTTGGATCGGGGTAAGCCGTTTCTCGAGGGAAACGAAGGTGCCCTCGGGGATAGAAGGCTCATTCTCGCAAGCCTGCCGGCAGACGGTATCACTGGATCCGCATTTGGGACACTTTGGGAACTCGATAGGGAACTCCATACAGTATTGACCTCCTTTATTAGCTACAGACTAGACAGTATGACTGTACTATGTTAGCATGTGAGGGCAGGACTTGTCAATAGACCCTGATGGTTGTATAATTCGGCTAAGGGAGCATAGAGGCTATGGACAGCGAGACGGTTTCAGTCGTAGCAGGGGCTGGTCAGCTCCATCTGTATAGCGAGCTTTTAGCAAATGTGCGTTATGACGGCAAGTACCACTCCGTTAAGGCGCTGGTGCAGCCGGATGACCCGACAGTGCGAGATATCGCCCGGGT
>Ga0307443_1000886_pt1 | contig 18665 bp, 18 predicted proteins | sample SalMarSW160220MG_FD_202148 | JGI IMG/M metagenome (GOLD analysis project Ga0307443, IMG submission 202148) | Salt marsh sediment microbial communities from the Plum Island Ecosystem LTER, Massachusetts, United States - SW1601-220 | ecosystem: Environmental > Aquatic > Marine > Intertidal zone >... | reverse complement strand
GCGGTAATCCGGGACGACTCCGCCTCTATCCGCCGCCGTCCCCGCTCGGTAGCTTCCTGAGTAATCTGCTCCGACTTCTGCTTTGCCTGGGCGATTATCCTTTCCGCCCTTTCTTCGGCCTCTTTATCGGCCTGCTCCCTGGTCTGCTTGATAATTTTCTCCGATTCCTTGGCCGCTTCCTTTCTGGCGCTGGCCATTATCTTTTCCGCCTTGCCCCCGGCATCCTGCTGTGACTTGGCGATAACGCCAGTCGCCTTCTCCCTGGCTTCGGCGATGATTGAATCGGCCTCTTTCTTGGCCTGCTCCCTGGCTTCCTTCTTGGCCCGGTTGCTGACCTCGGCGTGCAGCCAGTCGTTGGCTTCGGCCATAATCTGCGCCGCCCGCTGCTTGGCCTCCGCGATAGCCTGAGCCGCCTCCCATTCCGCCTTCGATTTCACCTCTTTGATAACCCGCTCTGTCTCCGCCTCTATCCGCTTCTGCCCCCTCTCCGTAGCCTCCTGGTTAATCTGCTCCGACTTCTGCTCGGCCTCAGCGACTATCTTAGCCGCTTTCTCCTCGGCTTCCTTTCGGGCCTGCTCCCTGGCTTCCTCAATAACCTGAGCCGCCTCTTCCCGGCCCCGGCTAATAATGTTGTCCGATTCCAGTTTGGCCGCTTCCTGAGCCCCGTCTATAGCCTCAGCGGTGATTTTCTGAGCCTGCTTTTCGGCTTCGGCGACCATAGTAGCTGCCTTTTCAGCCGCCTGCTGTTCTGCCCGGGACACGATTACCGAGGCTTCCTGCCTGGCTTCGGCGACGATATACTCCACCTCCCGCTTGGTCTCCTCCTGCGCCCGTCTCCGGGCCTCGTCCTCAGCCTCGTTGATAATCCGCGCCGCTTCTTCCTTAGCCCTGGCTATAGCCGCCGCCGACTGCCTGGCCGCCGCCTCTCTGGCGCTTTCCCTCAGCTCAACCACAATGAGGTCGGCTTTCTGCCTCATCTCAACCATATAGCTGGCGGCTTCCTCCCGGGCTTCTTTCTGAGCGGCCTCCCTGATATCTTTGGCCTTGACATCGGCTTGGGTGATGATGCGGACTGATTTCTCCTCGGCCTCCTTTTCCCCCTGCTGGATGGCGTCTTCGATAATCTGAGCCGCTTTCTCCTGAGCGTCGAGAATAATCTCCGCCGACTGCTGCTTGGCCGCCCCGGTCAGTCGCTCTCTTTCCTTCTCGAAAGCTCGGGTCAGCCTCTGCTTGAACTCGTCAACAAGCTTCCCCGGCTCTTCCGTTTCCCATTTATCTATATCATTCTTTGCCATCTAACTCGCACTCCAAATGGTAAGATCCGGGTCAGAAGCGCTGTGGGGGAGTTTATCAGTTGTAGTTGGTAGGCTTATGTTGGTGTGTAAGCGACTGCAAGAGATATTGAACAGCAAATAGTTATGAAGTTCACCGGTTTCGGCGGTATCGCCGGTTCCCGATTCTGGATTGTCGCCTTCACTAGAGACTAAATCGCTTATCCAAATAGCAACAAAGCCATTTTGGGGACCGGCATTGTGCAGGGTAACTGTCTCAACGCCGCTATCGCCTGGCTTTATATTGCCTATATTCCAGCTAGTAGCTCCTTCACCGCCCAGCTTCAAGTCTACAGGATTACCATCACCTTCAACTGTGGCCGGTAAAGAGCTGAGCAAAACCAATGCCGTCATGAATGCTACAAACAGTCCGGTGGCACATTTAATAATTCTACCGTTGATCATCAATTCTCTTAAGCCTTCTGCTTTCTGTTTATATTATAAAATTCGTACAAGGAAGTTATCAACGTCTTGCCGTCTAAATCTCCGGTCACCCCGAGGTCCAACACGGCATGTTTGTAATATGCCCCGATTGCTCCAGCGCCTGACTGTATTTTCATGTACGCCAAGCATATGAGCCGCCTCTCCCGCCGTGAGCATAACATCAAACTCTAGACTCGGCTTCTTCGGTACTGGTATTTCCTTGAGAATCTGCCTCACCCGCTCCTTGCTTATCCCGAATCCTCTCCCGATTTCGAGGTAAGTTAGGCCAGCGTTTCTGAGCTTAACTATCTCATCACGCCTAGCCTCACGCGGTTGCTGCGTGCTTAATGCTTTTCTAACCATCTCATCACGCCCAGCCTCAGGCGGTTGCTGCGTGCTTACTAAATTACCCTTCGCTCTGTCACTGCTATCTGTCATTTCGCTTCCGTCTGGAACATAAAACAGGTCATCGAGCTTATATCCAGGGAAGGCCTTCACTGCCCCGATGATGAACTTCTCGCCGATATCACGCTTGCCCACTCTCACCCGGTAAATCTGGGCAAGTGAAACTCCCATGGCCCGTGCCAGCTCAGAGAGGCTCCTGTACTTCCTGTTGGATAACTCAAAGACCCTTGTTTTCAGTTTCACTTACCTTCCGCCTCAAACTACCCCAACTTTACTCACCACACACATCCCAAAGTTCCACAAAACTATACCAAGTAGCACCATGTTTACTACCCACAGTAATTTTTCCTCGTTGAAGAAATAAAGCATTAATACTATCCCCGTAGCTACCAATCCCTTGGCTATCAGGCTACTTCCCTAGGTTTTGAGTAGCGGATTCAGCTCAGCGGCACCCATTGACAGGGCAACTTTGGTTCGATAGGCATCGCAAAGATTAAGCCCTATAAATATAATTCCTAGCCCCACTGGTTATCCGTCTCCACCTTTTCGAGTTTATCATGCTTATCAATGAACTCAATGATTGCCTGGGTTATCACTGCTGACCGGGATGGGTTTCGCGGGACGGGTTTCGATAGAGGTTATGCTCCTTCATTATTTTTTCCCTATAGCCGCCAAGCCTTTTGCACCTCACCGGGAATATTGATACCGAAACTTGCCATGTTCCTCCTCGGCTATAGACTCATGGACTATGACTAATATGTCAGGACTAAAGTACCGTTATTGTAACATGGATGTTAATCTTGTCAATCTTCGTAACCTAACTTTTCCTCTCAACTCTTTGGCACCTTTACCACGATTTTACTAACTAATACGGGGTGGCAAGTTCGTCGGAGGCTGGCTTGAGCCGCCAAAGTTTCCCAAAACAAAAAACCGACCCAATCGGGTCGGTTTCCATACCGGTCAAGCTTAAACTAGCACCTTATCGCCCCCTCTTCCAAAGAAATGATTTGTTCCTTATTCACAGCTACAAAGCTCACCCCGGACTCGGTTTCGCCTTCCGCGGGGTATATGGCGACATTTGTTAGCGGTAAGAACCTCATCTCTGAGTTCAGCATATCCCGTAGGCACTGGTTTTTGGCATAGTACATCCGGCCAGTCAGATTATGGCGCCTCACCGGAACCCGTCAGGTCTAATTATAGCCCGGATGCTAACTCCTGGCCCTGGGAAATAGAATACAAGCCAGACTGTTACCCGCTGAACATTACATCTATTTGTGCAAGTCATTGCGCGTTCCATCGGAATGTTACGAGACAGCGTAGTCCAGCCCAGTCCAGCGAGAGTCCAACTTTAGTTCACCATATGGTTTACCCTATGGATTACCTCTCCGCGATTACTCGGTAATTATACCTTGTGGTAGCTGCCTGGTCAAAGCGTTTAGCTGCTGATTGTTGAATGGTATTGATTTGAAGCTTGTTAATTATTGCTTTAAGTAGTATATTAACGACATGTTTAAGCGTAAGAGTGCAATAGTAAAAGCAATTAAGGTTCTAGCAGTATTAACCTTTCTGGCATCTGCGTACGCCATAATTCGTGCACCATTTTTCCTGGGTGAAACTAGGACGGTGGATTTTGTCGATTTGGTCTGGACTTTATTCTCTTACTTAATTGCGGTCGCATTGGCAGTATTGGTAGTATTATTCTTCTGGTTCCGTTCTGGCTTCCGTGGGATTAAAGTTTTCTCGATATTATTAATTGTTATATACGGATATTCCATTTTTAGTTTACCATTTAATGTTGGTGATACTATAGCATGGACTCCCGCGTACTTGGCTTTTGTACTGTGCATTTTCTTACTAGGCCTTATTTTAGCAATATGGACAATAATATATTTTAAAAAAATGGATCAAATTTGTAACACAAGTGATGAACAGGAGAACCAATGATACGGATTTTGCTAGCATTTTGCTAACCGTTTGCTAACATTGCTCGGCTCAGGGCTATATCAAGCCATGGTATAGCTCAAATAAGCCTGTATTAAGAACAGCGCTATCAGCGTCAGGCTGCACCAGCTCACTCTGAAGTATCTTCTCGGCCGGAAGTGAAGCCCGGCGATAAAGACCCCCGTCATCAATATCACGATGCCGGCGGTGAACAGGTGGCTGGTCGATACCGCGTTCAGCACCGGCCCCGGCGCGTAGAGCAGGTCGTCTACGGGGATAATGGCCATGTTAAACAGGTTGGAGCCTATCATATTGGCTACCGCCATATCCACCGCCCCCAGCCTCAGGGCGGCAAAGGAGACGGTGATTTCGGGCAGGGTGGTAGAAAAGCCGATGAGCAGGGTGCCGACGAAGCTCTCCCCCCAGCCGGTGACGGTGGCAATCTCCTCCCCGATAACCGCCAGCCAGGTGCCGGCGCCGATGATTAAGACGGCGGCGATAACAAAGTAGAGGTATACCCGCCTCATAGATATGCCCGCGTAGTCCGGCTGCTCAATCAGCGGGCGGGCCGGCTGGCGCTGCTGGGAGCGGAATATCTGCCACATAAAGAAAAGGTAGAGGATAATAATGACCGGGGTGTACCAGCCTATCCAGCCGATACCCATGTCGAAAAAGCGGCTGCTGATGAAGATAGAGATACCGGCAACAGCTATCAGCACCATGCTGAACCATCCCGTCAACCGCTGCACCGGGTTAGCCATGCTGAACACGGAGCCGTAGCGGTAGACGATATCGATTATGGCCAGGTTGAACAGGTTAAAGGCGTTGGCGCCGAAGAGATTGCCGATGGTTAAATCGGGGGCGCCGACCAGGGTAACGGCGCTTATTCCGGTAAAGAGTTCGGGCAGCGAGGTGACCAGGGCGAGGAGGACAACCCCGATCCAGACCCTCCCCAGCCCCGTCCTGATGGCGATGATGTCACCGTACTTGGCTACCGCCCTCCCCGAGAAAAATATTACCAGGACGCAAAAGGCAAACTGTAACCAGACCAACCAGACCAAGGCTTGCTCCTTTTAAACTTAACCCCGAAACACTTTAGGGGCGTGGTGCGTGAAAGTCAATACCGGCTCTTTTCGTTGGCGGTTGACTTCTGCTATAATAGCATAGTTTTAGCCTCATTTTCTGCGCTAGAAAAGAGATTTCGGAACAAATGTTTACGCTGAGCCAGATTCTCGCCATCGCCATTTTCGTTATCATGTTTGCTGCCATAATATACGGCAAGGTGCACCGCTTTATCCCCGCTCTCATCGGTGCCGCCCTCACCCTGGGGGTCGTCTTCCTGCTGGTGATGAGAAGCCCGGAATCGGTGGTCAGCGTTTTAAATTTGGAACAGCTGGGCCAGCTAAACTTCTGGGTGCCGGGGCAGGAGCATATAGAGTCCTACGGCGTCAACTGGCAGACTATTGTCTTTATCGGCGGCATGATGGTCATGGTCGAAGGCCTGGGCGAGGTCGGCTTCTTCCGCTGGCTCTGCCTGCTGCTGGCCAAGATGGTCAACTATAAAGTTGTCCCCATACTGGTTGTCTTCATGCTGCTCTCCGGTTTCCTCTCCATGTTCATTGACAGCATCACCGTGTTGCTATTTCTGGCTATGGTCACCATAGAACTGTCCCGCCTGCTCAAGTTCGACCCGGTGCCGGTAATAATCGCCGAAATCTTTGCCGCCAACACCGGCGGCAGCGCCACCATGTCCGGCGACCCGCCCAATATCATTATAGGCACCGGCCTCGGCTACACCTTCACCGACTTTGCCGCCAACACCGGCCCTATCGCCTGGATAGGGATGCTGTTCACTTTAGCCTTCTTCTACTTCGCCTTCCGCAAGATTCTGAGCGCCCCCCACGGCGATAACGCTACCCCCGTCGCCCACTACCCCCAGCCCAGCGAGGCTATTGTCGACCCCCTCCACTTCCGCATCAATGCCGGCATCTTCGTGGCGGTAATTGTTTTAATTGTCACCCACGCCGAAACCGGCATCTCCATGGCGCTGATAGGGGTCATTGCCGCCTTTCTTACCCTGCTGGCGTCCAGCCGCAAGGCCATGCACGTTATTTCAAGGGTGGACTGGCGCACCCTGCTCTTCTTTATCGGGCTGTTTGTCTGCGTCGGCGGCCTGGAGGAGACCGGTGTGCTGGAGATGCTGGCGCAGTATATCGGCCGGGTATCCGGGGGCAATATCATACTGGTGATACCCCTCATCCTCTGGATATCGGCTTTCGCCTCGGCCATAGTCGATAACATCCCCTTCGCCGCTACCATGGTGCCGGTAATCGTCAATCTCTCCAAGACAGCCGGTATTAAACTGCCCACCCTGGCCTGGACGCTGGCTCTGGGGACGGATATCGGCGGCAACGCCACCCCCATCGGCGCCTCGGCAAACGTGGTCGGCACCGCCATCGCTGAAAAAGAGGGACATCCCATCAGCTGGGGCAGGTTCTGCAAGTACGCCTTCCCGGCCATGATTATGGTGGTCGGCCTGTGCTGGCTGTATTTAATAATAAGGTACGCTTAAAGGAGGTGGAAAATGTGGAAGAAGATACTGGTCCCGCTGGACGGCTCCGACCTGGCCGAGCTGGCTCTGCCCTACGCCGAAGAGCTGGCTAACGCCTTCAAGTCGGAGATTATCCTGCTCCATGTCAGTGAGCCGTCCGAAAGCCGCTACTGGCATATGCACGAGCTCTACATGAAAGAGGTGGCGGACAGGATGAAAGAGCGCTTCAAAAGGGTCAGCCCGGTGGTCGTCTCCGGCAAGCCGGCTGAAGAAATCATCAGCTACGCCGATAAGAACAAGGTCGGCGTCATTGTCATAACCTCCCACGGCCGCTCCGGCGTACTGTCCTGGGCGACGGGGAGTATCGCCAGCAAGCTGCTCCAGGGCGTTGACGTGCCGTTACTGCTGGTCAGGGCGGCTAAGCCCAAACGGAAGGTGACGCGCCAGGTCCTGCTCAGCCGGATTCTGCTCCCGCTGGACGGCTCCGAGGCCGGCGAGGCGGCGGTGGGCTATATCGGGGAGATGATGAGCCGGATGGAGTCGGATGTCACCCTCTTCGGGGTGATTTCCTCGGGTCAGCATATCCGCTCGGTGGGTAGCCTGGACTATATTCACTACCCCCCGGAGCAGCTGGAGATGTTCAAGAAAGAGGCCGAAGAATACCTGGACGGGGTTTACCGCCGCTTGAAGAGGCGCAAGGGCACGGTAAAGGTTACCATCAAGGTAGGGGTGGTTGATGTCGGTCAGGAAATCCTCAAGTTCGCCGAAGAAAAGGAGGTTAGCCTTATTGCCATCTCCAGCCACGGGCACTCGGGCATCGAAAAATGGGTATTCGGCAGTATCGCCAATAAGGTGGTGCACAACAGCCGGTCGCCGGTGCTGGTGGTCAAGGCGCTGGGGGAAAAGCTCTAAAAAGTTTGCATTATAATTAGGTTATAGGTTATCATATTAAGTCACCTTACCATACATTTGTAATTTTTCTGTTTTCTTAATATTCTGTAACCTCTGCCCCTGTAGCTCAGTTGGATAGAGCACCAGCCTCCGGAGCTGGGTGCGAGCGTTCGAGTCGCTCCAGGGGCGGTTTAGCAAAAGATTTTAAGAGGCTAAATTGGCAGGCAAAAACGGACTTATTGAAATCAGGTGGCACGGTCGAGGGGGACAGGGTGCGGTCACCTCGGCGGAGCTGGTGGCGCAGGCGGCAATCAGCGAGGGCAAGTACGCCCAGGCTTTCCCCAGCTTCGGCCCGGAGCGCCGGGGCGCCCCGGTGCTGGCTTTCGTCCGCATAGACAGCCGGGAGCCCATCAGGATAAGGGCGGAGATAACCCGCCCCGATGTAGTTGTGGTGCTCGACCCCGGCCTGCTCAGCATTGTCAATGTCATCTCCGGCCTCAAGGAAAACGGCCTGCTGATAATCAACACCAAAAAATCGTTTGAAGATATCGCCGCCAATTTCAAGACAAAATGCCGGATGGCCAAGGTTGACGCCACCGCTATCGCCAGGGAGGTTCTGGGGGTGCCTATTACCAACACCACCATGGTCGGCGCCCTGCTCAAGGCAACCGGCGTGGTCGAACTGGAATCGGTGGTCGAACCGTTAAACAACCGCTTCGGCCGCATCGCCGAAAGAAATGTCAACGCCATGAAAAAGGCTTATCAAGATACCCAGGTGGAGGAGCTGTAGGGATGGCTAAGCGCGAGCCCAAGTCGGAAGGCGAAATGACCTGGAAAGACCTGGAGATAGGTGCCATCGTCACCGAGCCGGGGAATGCCAGCCGGTATAAGACCGGCGACTGGCGGTCACAGCGTCCCACCTATGATTTCAAAAAGTGCATTAAGTGCGCCCTCTGCCAGATTTTCTGCCCCGAGGGCTGCATTTTCCAGAACGACGAAGGCTATTTTGAGGCCGATATGTACTACTGCAAGGGTTGCGGTATCTGCGCCAGGGAGTGCCCCACCGGGGTAGTAACCATGGTCGAGGAGGAGGAGTGATGGCCGATAGAGTGGGCATTGAGGTCTCGGTAGCCATCGGCGAAGCGGCCAGGCAGGCTAACGTCGATGTCATCGCCGCCTACCCCATCACCCCCCAGACCCACATCGTGGAGCACCTCGCCGAGCTGGTGGCTGACGGTGAGCTGGATGCGGCTTACATTCCCGTCGAATCGGAGCACTCGGCGATGAGTGCCTGCCTGGGCTCGGCGGCGGCCGGCGCCAGGACCTTTACCGCTACTGCCGGCCAGGGGCTGGAGCTGATGCACGAGGTGCTCTATGTCGCCTCGTCGATGCGCCTGCCGGTAGTGATGGCGGTAGCCAACCGGGCGCTGTCATCACCCTTAAGCGTCTGGGGCGACCACTCCGATGTCATGGCCGTCCGCGATACCGGCTGGATTCAAATATTTACCGAAAACGGGCAGGAAGTCGTTGACCACGTCTTCTGCGCCTTCCGTATCGCCGAAGATAATAAGGTCCTGCTGCCGGTGATGTTTCACCTGGACGGCTTCCACCTCTCGCACGTTATCGAGCCGATAACCTTCCCCGAACAGAGCAAGGTGGATAAGTTCCTGCCGCCCAATAAATATCCTCTGCCCCTCCACCCCGATAAGCCGGTAACCATGGGCGATTTCGCCCCGCCCATCATCTACCCGGAGGCGAAGTGGGCGCAGGAGGTAAATTTAAGGGCGTCTAAAGAGACGATTCTCCAGTGCTGGCGGGAGTTCGCCCAGATTTTCGGGCGGAAATACCAGCCGGTAGAGAGCTACCACAGTGAAAAGGCTAAAGTATTGCTCCTGACCATGGGCAGCTTCAGCGAAACGGCCATGACGGCCATAGACAAGATGCGGGCAGCGGGCAAAGACGTGGGGCTGGTCAGGCTCCGCCTGTGGCGACCCTTCCCCTTTGAGGAGCTGCGAAAAGCGGTAGAAGATGCCGAAACTTTAATCGTTCTTGACAGGGCGCTCTCTTTCGGCGGCCCCGGCGGCCCCGTCTGCTCCGAGGTCAAGGCAGCATTATACGGCGAAGCCAAAAAGCCCAAGGTGGTCAGCTTTGTTGCCGGCATCGGCGGACGGGATATCAGCGTGGATGACTTTGAAGAGATAGTCAATAAAGGTATAACCATATCTAAGAAAGGCTCCCCCAACGAGTTTGAGATATTCGGGGTGAGGGAATAATGCAGAACTACGGCGTATATGTCCCCAGACTGGTAACTAAAAAGGAGCCCTTTGCTCCCGGCCACCGGGCATGCATCGGCTGCGGCGAAGCCCTGGCGGTAAGGCTGGCCTGCAAGGCGCTGGGGCAGAATGTCGTTATCGCCAACGCCACCGGCTGCATGGAGATAGTCTCCTCCCCGCTGCCCACCACCTCCTGGAAGGTGCCCTGGATTCACACCCTGTTCGAAAACACGGCGGCGGTGGCTTCCGGCATAGAGTCGGGCTTGAAGATAATGATGAAGAAGGGCCGCATCGCCAGGCAGGATATTACCGTGGTGGCTATGGCCGGTGACGGCGGCACCAGCGATATCGGCCTCCAGGCGCTGTCGGGAGCCATGGAGCGGGGACACAACTTCGTCTATATCTGCTTCGACAACGAAGCCTATATGAATACCGGCATACAGCGGTCTTCGTCCACCCCCTACGGCGCTTCCACAACCACCTCGCCGGCGGGCAAGGTGAGCATCGGGCAGGTCAGCTGGAAGAAGAATATGCCGGCCATCGCCGCCGCCCACAATATCCCCTATGTGGCAACGGCCTGTCCCAGTTACCCCTTCGACCTGATGGACAAGGTGGAGAAAGCGGCAGCAACCCCGGGCCCGGCTTATGTTCATATACTGTCGGTCTGCCCCACCGGCTGGCGCTGCCCCACCGATTTATCGGTCAAGCTCGGCCGCCTGGCGGTGGAGACCGGGATATTCCCCCTCTATGAAGTTGAAAACGGCAAATATAAATTGAATTTTGATTTCCCCAGGCTCAAGCCGGTGACTGACTACATGAAGCTGCAGGGAAGGTTCAGGCACCTGTCCGAGGATATTATCGAAAAGATACAGCGGCGGGTAACCGCTGACTACGCCGCCCTCAAGGAGAGAGCCGTTGAAGGCTGAGGTTAAGCCGGATAAACAGAAGATAAAATCGATACTGACGCGCTACCAGGGCGACCCCGGCATGCTGGTGGCGATTTTGCAGGATGTCCAGGTGGAGTATAACTACCTGCCCAAGGAAGCCCTGGTGCTTGTCGGTGAGGGGCTGGATGTCCCGCTTAGCCAGGTATACAGCGTAGCCTCCTTCTTCAAGGCTTTCAGCCTCAAGCCGAGGGGGCGGCACCTGATTAACGTCTGTCTGGGCACCGCCTGCCACGTCCGTGGGGCGGTCAGGGTTCTGGACGAGATTGAGCGGGAGCTGGGCATAAAGTCCGGCGAAACCACCGAAGATTTGAGATACACTTTGGAGACGGTCAACTGCGTTGGGGCCTGCGCCCTGGGACCGATAGTAGTAATCGACGGCGGCTACTCGGGGCAGATGACCGGCAGCAAGGTAAAACCGCTACTGGAAAGCTATAAGTAAATGGCAAAGCAGCAGACATCGAAACATTTGGGCTCGGTGGTCAAGCTTGAGGCTCTCCGCAACGCCATATTGGCCGAGAGAAACCCGGAAAAGCCCTGTATAACGGTATGCGGCGGCACCGGTTGTCTGGCTCTGGGAGCCAAGGGGGTTATCGCTGGTTTCAAGCGGGAAATAGAAAAAGGCGGGCTGGAAGGGAAGCTGGCTCTCAGGATAACCGGCTGCCCCGGCTTCTGTGAAAAGGGGCCGCTGGTAGTTATCAAGCCGGAGAACATCCTCTATCAGCAGGTAAAGGCCGGGGATGCTGCCGAAATAGTCTCGGAGACGGTTAAGGGCAACATTGTTGACCGGTTGCTCTATATTGACCCCGATACCGGTAAGAAAACAACCTATGAATCTGATGTGCCCTTCTATAAAAAACAGAAGCGACTCCTCCTTGGTGACAATAGCAACATTGACCCAACCAAAATTGAGGACTATCTGGCTCTGGGCGGCTACGCCGCTCTGGGCAAGGCGCTTTCCGGCATGACCCCGGAGGGCGTTATTAGTGAGGTCAAGAAAGCGGGCCTGCGGGGTCGGGGCGGAGGCGGGTTCCCCACCGGCGATAAGTGGGAGACCTGCCGACGGGCGCCCGGCGAAAAACGCTATATCATATGTAACTGTGACGAGGGTGACCCCGGCGCCTTCATGGACAGGAGCTTAATGGAGGGCAATCCCCACAGCGTCCTGGAGGGGATGATTATCGGCGCCTACGCCGTCGGCAGCCACGAGGGCTATATCTATGTCCGCAACGAGTACCCGCTGGCGGTCAAAAACGCCCAGACGGCAATAGAGCAAGCCGAAGAATATGGCCTGCTGGGCAGGAATATTCTGGGCTCCGGCTTTGACTTCTCGGTCAAGATAAGCCGGGGCGGCGGCGCTTTCGTCTGCGGCGAATCCACGGCGCTGATGGCTTCGCTGGAAGGCAAGGTCGGCGAGCCCCGTGCAAAGTATGTTCACACCGTGGACAAGGGCCTGTGGGAGCAGCCCACCAATCTTAATAATGTAGAGACCTGGGCTAATGTCCCCCTGATAATCGGCAACGGCGCTGACTGGTACGCCAAAATAGGCAGCGAGGGGAGCAATGGAACCAAGATTTTCTCGCTGGTGGGCAAGATTAACAACACCGGCCTCATCGAAGTCCCCATGGGCATTACCTTAAGGGAGATTATCTACGGCATCGGCGGCGGTATCCCCGACGGCAAAAAGTTCAAGGCGGTGCAGACCGGCGGCCCCTCCGGCGGCTGCATACCGGAGAGCCTGCTGGACCTGCCGGTGGACTTTGACCAGCTGGACAAGGCGGGCTCGATGATGGGTTCCGGCGGCATGATTATCCTGGACGAAGACAGCTGCATGGTGGATATCGCCAAGTATTTTATCAACTTCCTGGAGGGCGAATCCTGCGGCAAGTGCCTTCCTTGCCGCGAGGGCTTAAAGAGGATGAGCCAGATATTGACCGGTATCACCGAGGGCAGGGGCAAAGACGGCGATATTGATTTACTGGAGAGGCTCTCGGCCACACTGGTCGATAGCTCGCTGTGCGCCCTGGGCAGCACCGCCCCCAACCCCGTGCTGACCACCCTCCGCTATTTCCGCGACGAATATGAAGCCCATATCAAGGATAAGCGCTGTCCGGCCGGTGTCTGCAAGGCGCTGGTCACCTATAGTATCGACGAAGAAAAGTGCCCCGGCTGCGGGCTGTGCGTAAAGGCATGCCCGGTGGAGGCGATAACCGATATGGGCAAGAAGAAGCCGGTAGTTTTAGACCAGGAGAAGTGTATCAAGTGTGGCGCCTGCTACGATGTCTGCAAGCTGGGCGCGGTAGTAAGGAAGTAAAGGCAGTAGTAATGGTTACGCTGACAATTGACGGCCGCAAGCTAAAAGCCGAAGAGGGCCAGACCATTCTTCAGGTGGCTCAGGAAAATAACATCTACATCCCCACCCTCTGCCACAACGAGGCGGTTAAGCCCTACGGCGCCTGCCGCCTCTGTCTGGTTGAAATCACCCGGCGGGGGAGGACAAAGCTGGTCGCTTCCTGCCTCTATGAGGTAGAAGACGGGCTTGAGGTCAATACCGGCTCGGACAGGGTTGTCAGCAACCGCAAAATGCTCATGGAGCTGTTGCTGGCGCGGTGCCCCAATAACAAAGAGGTACAGGTTCTGGCCCGGAAACTGGGCGTTGAAGAGACGAGCTTCCAGCAGGACGACGAGCAGTGTATCCTCTGCGCCCTCTGCGTAAGGGTGTGTCAGGAGGTGGTCGGCGTCTCGGCAATCAGCCTGGTCAATCGGGGGGTCGACCGGCAGATGGCAACCCCCTACTACGAGCCTTCCACCGCATGCATCGGCTGCGGCGCCTGCGCCTATATCTGCCCGGTAGGTGCCATAAAATTTGAGGACGTCGGCGATACCAGGTACATCAAGTGGCCCAGCAGCCAGATGGAATTCAAGCTCAAAAAATGCAAGACCTGCGGCAGCTACTGGATACCGGAAAGGCAGCTGGAGTATATCATCGAAAAGACCGGCCTGCCGCCGGAGACCTTCGATAACTGCCCCGATTGTAGAGATTAACCCTCGCTTTAAGCCTTCGTATTGACCCTTAATGACGGCATTGCTATACTCTGGTAGGCGGGGTGTAGCGCAGTGGGTAGCGCGCATGGTTTGGGACCATGAGGTCGGCGGTTCAAGTCCGCCCACCCCGACCACGGATAGAAACAGGTCAAAATCGCCTTCAATACATTATGAAGCTGGGCAGGAAGGTGGCGAGCTGGGGGAAGGCGATGAGCAAAGCCAGAGCAATGAGAAAAGGGATGAGGAAAGGAAGTACTCCCTTGAAAATGGTCTCCAGCGGGATCTCCTTGGCCACTCCCTTGATGACATAGAGATTTACCCCTACTGGGGGGGTAACCACCGCTACCATGCTCAGCACTGTAATCATTACCCCAAACCATATCGGGTCAAAACCAAGCGCCATAACCACCGGGAAAACGATGGGTACAAAGAGCACAATGAGGGCCATGGCGTCGACAAAGCAGCCAAGTATGAACCAGAAGGCACAGAGTATAATCATGACCACCACCGGCGGTACCGGCAGGGCGCCCAGGTAGTCAGCTAGGACAAAGGGAATTGTAGATACCGCCATGAAGTGACCAAAGATGGTCGCCCCGGCAATTAGCACCAGTATCATGCAGGATATTCGTATGCCATCCTTAGACGCTTCCCAGAACCCCTGCCAGGTGAGCTCTCGTCTGGCCATGCCAATAATTAGAGCACCAGCGGCGCCAATAGCCCCGGCTTGAGTGGGGCTGAACCAGCCGGCAAACAGGCCTCCAATGCTCAAGGCGAATAAAATGGCGGTATCGGTTAGGCCGCTCATTGCCCTTAGCTTCTGCCCCATGGTAGTCCGGACTCCGGGAGGCCCGATGCTCGGGTCCCGGCGGCAGAGAAAGTAGACTGTTGCCATAAACAGGATGGCAATGATTATTCCCGGGATAATGCCGCTGATGAAGAGCCTGCCTATGGACTGCTCGGTCAGTATGCCGTAGACGATGAACGAGGTGCTGGGCGGAATAAGGATGCCCAACCCGCCGGCAGCGGCAATAGTTCCCGTAGCCAGGGTGTCGTTGTAGCCGTACTTTTTCATCTCGGGGAGGGCAATCTTGCCGATGGTGGCGCAGGTAGCGGCGGTTGACCCGCACACGGCGCCAAAACCGGTACAGGCGGCAATGCTGGCAATAGTCAGACCGCCGCGGAACTCTCCCATGGTGGTATAGGCTGCCTCATAAAGCTTTCGGCCTATGCCGGCGGCAAAGGCGAAGGAACCCATAAGGACAAACACGGGGATGACGGACAGGGGGTAAGAAGCAAACTGGGCGAATACATCACGGGCAAGGAGGCTAAATCCAGCGGCCGGCGATACCAGGTAGCAAAAACCGGCTATGCCCACCAGAGCCATGGCAAAGGAAATCGGCATCCCCAGGGCAAAAACCAGAAGCAGAACCACTATCCCGATGAGGCCGATACTAAAAGGGCTCATTTTTTAAACACCTCAATCAGCGCACTGACCAGGTCAGTCAGAATTACCAGGCATAGCGGAATACAGCAAAGGGTTATCCAGAGGACAAAGGGATAGAGGGGTATCTGGGCGGTGGCGGTCACTTCGCTAGCGCTTCTTAATATTAGGCTGTATTCGTAGCTTTCCCAGCCAAGGAGGAGAAAAAGTCCCAGGCTGAGGAGTGAGGTGAGGCTGTTGATAATGGCTCGGCCACGTTTTGGCAGCCTGTCGAGCATAAACTCCACGCGGACATGGCGGCCGTCAATTTTAGAGAAGGCTAAAGCACCGGCGATGGCTACTACCTGCAGCAGATAGACTACCTCGGTGCCGCCGGGCAGGGGCCAGTGAAAGACTTTGGCCCCCACCACGTCAATGCAGGTAGCCACCAGCACCCCCAGTAGCCCGAAGATTGCTGCCCGCTCAAACCAATAGCTCACCGAGTAGCTGAATTTATCTAACCCGCTCACGCCGTTGCTTATTTTCAAGAAAGAACCCTATTTTCAGCTTCGAATTCTCACCTAACACAAGGCAGCGTACCCCGGGGAGGGCTGGGAAAGCCGGTCGCCCCCGGGGACTTGTCCGCTATCCGCGATGGTCAACTTAGGACGCTTTGGGTAAATCCACGTCGAACGGGGACGGGATGTCCTGCTGTTCTTCGAGCGGCGCCCAGTATGCGATTCGTTCCTGGATGTAGTCGATGTAGGACTGGGCATCACTGAAACCCTTGTCAGCCATGGCGTTAACATACTGGCCCATGACCGGCTGCACGGCATCGTGCCACCGCCGGCCCTCGGCGTCAGAAAGCTCATACACCTCGTTACCCGGAATGCTCAGACTGTACTCAATGCCGGCAACATCAATGTTGTTCCAGGTCTCGGCGTACTTCTCGGCATATTCGTTACTGACATCGGTGAAGACCTGCTGGATATCGGGGGGAAGGGCGTTCCATTTATCATTGTTCATCGCCAGGTAAAAGGTGTACATGTTGCCCACCTGCCAGGCGAAGGCGGTGTACTTGCAGACCTCGGCCATCTTGAAGCTCTTGAGGGTCTCGATGCCGACCAGCGTGCCATCGACGACGCCCTTGGAAACGGAGTCGTACATGTCGCCCATCGGAATATCGCGCGGGGTCGCGCCCAGCGCAGCGATAGCCGAGGCTACCTCTCCGGCGCCCCTCAGGGTCTTGCCATTGAGGTCTTCCAGCTTGGTCACCTTCGTATCGTGCAACATTAGGCCCGCGGTGCAACCTGCGTTGACGAGCAGCAGGTGCAGGTTATCCCACTCCGCCGGTTGGAAGTGCTGGACGAAGTCAGTAGCGACGTGCGAGCCTACCCAGCCGGTGGGGTAACCGAGCGGCAGGTCCAGGGCCTCGGTGACCGGGAAACGGCCGCGGTTATAACCGATGTGCGCGAAGGCGATATCGGCGATGCCCTGCTCCAGGCCGTCTGGGGTTTGCGGTGCTGCCAGAAGGGAGCCGCCCGGGTAAAAAGTAATTTCGACCCGCCCGTCGGAGCGCGCCATGATTTCATTACCCCACTCTTCCTGAAGCGGGGAAAAGGCGTGGGCAGGGGGCAGATAACAGGAAGAAGACAATTGTATCACTTCTGGTGTCTGGGCAGGACAACCCAGGCTGCCAAAAGCCATGGGTAGTGCTAAGGCGACAATGATAGCTATTACTATTACTTTTTTGAATGACAAATCTCACCTCCTTAATGAGGATGTTTTGTGTATTACCAAATGCTCATTTTACCTGGCTCTATCACCCCCTCTCCTGATGTTATTTAGTAGCGATGTTTAGTAACAGGACTATGGAAATCCTGGTCTATTTTTTTATCAGACAGTTACGTCATGCCCGTTATGTGACCTTACTGTCCCAGCAGGTTGGTCAGGTGTATCAGCCAGTAGGCGATACCGATGCTGAGAATGAATTGCCCGATGAGAAAGAGCCCCATCATCTGGCGTTCCAGACGGGGGTCTTCCCAGGCGGCGGAGGTGAAGAAGAGTATCAGGCTGGTTAGCAGACCAGCCCCGCCCACACACATAAGAACCAGCGCTACAATTGGCATATCTCCTGCCTCCCTGCGTCGTTGCTAATCCTCCAGGGTCTCTTTTCTGGCTTTCTCCCAGTCTTCCCTGGATTTCCGGGCTTTTTCTTCGGCTTCTTTAGCCTTTTTGGCCTCTTCGGCCTCGGCTTCCCTTTTAGCGTTCTCCCAGTCTTCCCTGGATTTCCGGGCTTTTTCTTCGGCCTTTTTAGCCTCCTTGTCTTCCTGGGCGGCGGTTCTAGCTTCCTCGGCTTCTCTCCTTACTTTTTCCCAGCCCTCCTTGGCTTTCCGGGCTTTATCCCTGGCTTCCTTGGCTTCGATTCTGGCTTGCTCGGCTTCTCTCTTTACCCTTTCCCATCCCTCCTTGGCTTTCTGGGCTCTCTCCTTAGCCCCTTTAGTTTCCATGACATCTTTAGCTTTTTTCTTGGCGGCTTCGGCTTGCCTTATTGCCCTGGCTTCAGCCTCCTTGGCCATCCTGGCTTCCTCGGCTTCTATCAGGGCTCTGGCCTTAGCCTCCTCGGCCTCTTTTCTAGTCTCTTCGGCCTCTCTGGTGGCACCGGCTTCAGCCTCCTTGGCCATCCTGGCTTCCTCGGCTTCTATCCGGGCTCTGGCCTTGGCCTCCTCGGCCTCTTTTCTGACCTCTTCCACCTCCCTTATTGCCCTGACCTCGGCCTCCTTGGCTAACCTGGCTTCCTCGGCTTCTATCCGGGCTCTGGCCTTGGCTTCCTCGGCCTCTTTTCTGGCCTCTTCCGCCTCCCTTATTGCCCTGGCCTCGGCTTCTTTTGCTCTCTGCGCTTCCTCGGCTTCTATCCGGGCTCTGGCCTTGGCTTCCTCGGCCTCTTTTCTGGCCTCTTCCGCCTCCCTTATTGCCCTGGCCTCGGCCTCCTTGGCCATCCTGGCTTCCTCGGCTTCTATCCTGGGACTATCCTTGGTCTCTTTTATTGCCTGAGCCTCGGCTTCCTTTGTCTTCCGGGCTTCCAGGGCTGGCTTTTGCGGCCTCCGGCGGCGACCCCTCAGTATCGGGTAACCACACCACTGACAGTAATCACCCTCGGTTCTCTGGCCGCAGTTACGACACCTGACCATTTTTAGTCCTCAAATTTGATTGTTTACCGGATATTAGTGCTGGTACCTGGACAGTGCTGTCCAATCTTGCCTACTACTTTAAGTAGCCTTGACCTCTTTGTCAATACCTCAATAGTAGGGGACGAGTTTCTTTCCGGCTATTTACGTTCGATTTGCTTAATCTGGTAGCACAGCTTGCCCAGCGGGGCGGTTATCTCCACCGTTTCCCCCTGGGCACAGCCGATAATGGCTTTACCTATAGGCGAATTAT
>Ga0307443_1000875_pt1 | contig 18757 bp, 14 predicted proteins | sample SalMarSW160220MG_FD_202148 | JGI IMG/M metagenome (GOLD analysis project Ga0307443, IMG submission 202148) | Salt marsh sediment microbial communities from the Plum Island Ecosystem LTER, Massachusetts, United States - SW1601-220 | ecosystem: Environmental > Aquatic > Marine > Intertidal zone >... | reverse complement strand
CAGTAAATTATTATCATAATTTATGGCCAGCCTGTAATCGTATATTGCACCCTGGTAATCACCGAGCATTCTTTTTGCTGTGCCTCTATCATGATAAGCTTTTGCATAGTCAGCCTTACGCTCAATTGCCATGCTAAAATCAGCGATGGCATCATTGTACTGATGAGCGAGCAATTTCATCAATCCCCGATAATAAAAGGCATGTGGAAGTGTATAATTATTTTTTATGGCCATATCGAAATCGGAAGATGTAACACTTGAAGTATCCTGTGTAAATTTCACATAAGCATTATAAAACAAAGCTTCCCCGTTATTAGGTTCAAAACTTAGAACTTGCTGAAATTCAGCCAAAGCATCATTCTTCCTTTCTTTTACATAGTAGATTTTTCCTCTTTCAATATAGGCTTCAGCAAAATTTGGTTGTAACTTATTTATGCTGTCAAGATAAAACAGAGCTCCATAATAATCTTGTGCATGAACAGCCGCCACAGCATTATTGTATAATCTTTCTGCTATTCTCTGGTTACGATAATTCGTATAATCGAATTCACCCTGTTGAGCTAACAAAGCAAAAGAAATGCAAAATAAGAATGCAATTAGGTACCCTTTTTTGATCATTGGTTAGTATTTTATAGCAGTATACTGCAAAAAGCTTGATTTTGTTATATATACAATATAATTTTATTAAAAATAAAAAAATAAATTAATTTAGAGGGGAATTTATTCACAGGCTTATAAAATGAAAACCGACCTCACGTATTTGAAAAATATGTCAGCAGGCAATAAAGACCTGATTATAGAGATGATTAATATTTTTAAAACCCAGGTTGAAGAATTTGTTACAGGGATGCATGAGTTCTATAATAATAAAGAATACGAACAGTTGGGAAGACTTGCCCACAAAGCAAAATCTTCAATTTCGATCATGGGACTGGAAGAATTGGCGGCGGAGTTAAAAACTTTTGAAACCCTTGCCAAAACAGGTGAAGAGGTCGAAAAATATCCTGTATTTATTAAAAATTTTAAAGAAGTGACAAGGGAAGCTGTTGAAGAGTTGGATGAAGTAATCAGAAATATTGATATATACATATAAATTTTGTCTCATATGCTCAAGACAGAAAAAATAAACAATGTTATTGTTGTTAAATTTAATGATGTTGATCGTTTTAATGCATTAATTGTAGAGCCCGTAAAAGAGCAGTTGAAAAGTTTTTTTAATAAGCCTGATACAAAACTTGCCCTTGATCTGGAAGGTATAAAATTTATTGACAGCTCAGGTTTTGGGGTTTTTTTATCCATCATGAAAACTGCCAATAGCAACCACGGACAATTCAAAATTTGTAATATTAAGAAAGAGGTAATGGAACTCTTCAGGCTTTTGCAATTGCACAATGTGTTTGATCTTTATGAAACACAAAGTGAATGTATAAATAGCTTTAATTGATCTGCCCTACGATGTAATGTCCAACATTTTTCATGTCCAAATGAAAAATGAATATCCTATTCTTTACCGGGAAAAGATCTTAATTTCTCACTATAATCCTGTTGTCTTCACAATCTATCATTATGGTTTTATTCTTTGAGATCGTATTTGCCAGGATTTCCTTTGACAATTTATTCAGAAGTTCCCGTTGAATGATTCTTTTTATTGGTCTGGCTCCAAATAGGGGATCAAATCCTTCTTTGCTGATAAGGTCAATTGCATCTTCTGTAATTTCAATTTCGACATGAATCTTTTCAAGTTTTCGTTGAACATGTTTTACCTGAAGTCTTACAATGTCTTTTACTTCTTCAGAGTTTAAAGGAGTAAACATGATGAGTTCATCCACCCTGTTTAAAAATTCGGGACGTATCGTTTTCCTCATCAACTCAAAAACCTGTCTTTTCAAATCCTCAAGCAATTCATCCCTGTTCCCGGCAACACCATTAAGCTTTTCCTGAATAATATGCGACCCGATATTGGAAGTCATAATGATGATGGTGTTTTTAAAATTTACAACCCTTCCTTTATTGTCTGTTAAACGGCCATCATCCAAAACCTGGAGCAGGATATTGAATACGTCCGGGTGTGCCTTTTCTATTTCATCCAACAGCACTACCGAATAGGGTTTTCTTCGAACCGATTCTGTCAACTGACCACCTTCGTCATACCCCACATATCCCGGAGGAGCTCCGATCAGGCGCGACACTGAATGACGCTCCTGGTATTCCGACATATCAATTCGTGTCATGAGGTTTTCATCATTGAACAATACTTCTGCCAGAGCTTTTGCCAGTTCTGTTTTGCCCACGCCGGTAGTTCCTAAAAATATAAATGATCCGATTGGCTTTGATTCATCCTGAAGTCCTGCCCTGCTTCTTCTTACAGCATCAGCAACTGCCTTTACAGCTTCATCTTGTCCCACAACTCGCTTGTGCAGTTCCTTTTCAAGGTTTAATAGTTTTGTTTTTTCTGCTTCAAGCATTTTGCTGACAGGTATGCCAGTCCAGCGTGATACAATTTCTGCAATATCTTCCGACGTTACTTCTTCTTTTATCATTGCCTGGTTTTGTTGTTTCTCTTCCAGTTTCTTCTTTAATTTTTCAATATTGTCTTCAGCTTCTTTGATCTTCCCATACCTGATTTCAGCCACTTTCCCATATTCGCCTGCCCTTTCTGCCTGATCTGCCTTAAGCTTATATTCTTCAATGGTTGCCTTATTCTTCTGAATGTTCTCTACAAGATCTTTCTCAGTTTTCCATTTTGCCCGCATTTTATCTCTTTCTTCACTTAAATCAGCAATCTCTCTGGCAATCTCTTCGATCTGTTTCTTGTTTCCTTCCCGCTTTAAAGCCTCTCTTTCGATTTCAATTTGTTTGATTTTTCTTTCGATTTCATCAATTTCCTGGGGAAGTGAATTCATCTCTATCCTCATTTTGGATGCAGCTTCATCAATCAAGTCAATTGCTTTATCAGGTAAAAATCTCTCTGTGATGTATCTTGATGAAAGTTCAACTGCCGCAATAATAGCTTCATCTTTGATCCTTACTTTATGGTGTGTTTCATACCTTTCTTTCAGACCCCTGAGAATTGAGATAGCACTCATATTATCCGGTTCCTGCACATTTACTATCTGAAACCTTCTTTCCAGAGCTTTATCCTTCTCAAAGTATTTCTGATATTCTCCCAGTGTTGTTGCACCAATAGCCCTTAATTCGCCTTTCGCCAGTGCAGGTTTTAGAATATTTGCGGCATCCATTGCTCCTTCAGATTTACCTGCTCCTACAATTGTGTGTATCTCATCAATAAAGAGTATGATTTCACCATCAGAATGAATTACTTCTTTTACGACAGCTTTAAGTCTTTCTTCGAATTCACCCTTGTATTTGGCTCCTGCGATCAAAGCCCCCATGTCCAATGAAAATACTTGTTTTGATTTCAGGTTTTCCGGTACATCTCCTGAAACAATACGATGAGCAAGTCCTTCTGCAATAGCTGTTTTCCCAACTCCGGGCTCTCCTATCAGGACAGGATTGTTTTTTGTCCGCCGGGAAAGAATTTGCAGGATCCTTCGTATTTCCTCATCACGACCAATGACCGGATCCAGTTTTCCTTTGCGCGCACTGTCATTCAGATTGATTGCATATTTTTCCAGAGCATTGTATGAATCCTCTGCAGAAGGTGAATTTGCGGAAGCATTTTGTCTTAATTCGTCAATTGCTTTTTCAACTTCAGCTTTTGTAAGTCCGTTGTCTTTTAACAATTGTGAAATATCATCCCCCACTGAAAGCAAACCAGACAAAACATTCTCCACTGAAACATATTGATCTCCTTTTTTCTTGCTTAGGTTTATTGCATTTTGCAGAGCTTTTGAAGCATTTGAAGAAAGGTACTGTTCCCCACCCTCAACCTTAGCATAACCATCAAGGATTTTATCCAATACCTGATCGATGGCCATCTTATTGGCCCCAACTTTATTAAAAATGAAATCGGCAACATGGTTTCCTTTTAATAACAAAGCCTTTAAAAGATGACCCGTTTCAACAGATTGATTTCCCTTTTCCCGGGCAATCAGGAATCCTTCCTGAATAACCTCCTGCGATTTTATTGTAAAATTGTTTAAGTTCATTGTGTATCATTCTTATCTGAATTCTTTCAGATCAAATTCTTAGCCAAACAGGTAATGTGTCATAATGGCATGATTAGTAACAAGTTAAGTGACATTTTGACGGTTAATGATTCGGGTAGCTAAGAGAGAGCCAAATGATTTCCATAGCATGAATTATATACTATGAACTCATCTGGCAAAATAGTATTTCAACAGAATAAAATAAAGTACTACCGGGACAATCGTTGAATAAAATAATCTGAAATTAAACCTGCCAGGTGAATCCTGTCACTTCCGTTTACATTATGCTCATGTGAAGGATATACAAAAAAATCAACAAATTTATTGGATTGGATGCATGCCTGCAGGAACAGCATGCTATGCTGCATAATAACCACAGGATCCTGTGCTCCGTGAACAATCAAAAGATCTCCCTGCAAATTGTCAGTATACCCTGTAAGATTTGTTAATTTATAGCCTTCAGGATTTTCGGAGGGAGTATCCATATATCGTTCTGTATACATGATTTCGTACAACTTCCAGTCAATTACAGGTCCGCCGGCAACACCAACCTGAAAGACTTCGGGATGCTGTAACATTAAAAATATGGTCATATAACCACCAAAACTCCAGCCATGTACTCCTATCCGATTTGTATCGATAAAAGGCAATGATTTTATAAAATCAACTCCTTCCATCTGATCGGCAAGCTGAGGAATCCCCAATTGTCTGTGAACCACATCTTCAAAATCCCGTCCCCTGTTCCATGAACCACGGCTATCCAAAGTAAAAGAAACAAACCCTTTTTGTGCCATATACTGCTGAAAATATTCAATCCTGTCCATCCATGAATTGGTCAGCAACTGGACATGCGGACCTCCATATACATAAAGAAGCACCGGGTATTGACTCCCGGGTTGAAAATCAACAGGTTTGATAAGACGGTAGAATAAATCCGTACTACCATCTGCTGCCGTCAGAGTGCCTCTTTCAACCTCTCCCAGCTTGAAATCTCTTACCGGGTTGTAAGATTTCAACAATTCCCGGACTGTTTCTCCGGTATTTAAACATATTGAGATTTTATTCGGCACTTCATAGCTGGAAAATCTGTCAATACAACAGGCCATTTCTGCATTAAAGATGACCTGATGCGTGCCTTGACCCCTGGTAAGCCTGGTAAGTTCGCGGCTTTCTCTGTCCAGCCTGTAACATTGACTTTCTAAAGGAGAAGCTTCATTAGCCATAAAATAAATGAAGCTCTCGTCGGAATCGAAACCCAGAAATTCAGTGACCTCCCAGTTCCCGTCCGTTAATTTTTTCAACGTTGCATTTTTTGCATTATAATAATACAAGTGATTGTAACCATCCCTGTTGCTCTGGTAATAAAAGTCGCCAGATGTCAGTTTTGAAAAGAATATTGAATGCTGCGGTTCAACATACCGCGTATCTGTTTCAATAAAGAATTCCTCAAGCAGTTGCCCTGTCTGCACATCATAACTTTTTAAAATCATCGTATCCTGACCTCTGTTCAAGTGTTGAACATAAATAGCACGTTCATCAGGTGTCCAGCTAAGATTTGTCAGATACTGTTCAGGATCCCCCCCGGTTATCAGTTTTGAAAGAGATTGTTGTTCAATTGAATAGATCCATAGTTCTGTTTTTTCACTTTTCAACCCTGCCATCGGATACCGGATATATTCCGATACAGCTACCCTGGCAGTATAATCAATAAGCGGATATTTGCTTACCTGAGTCTGATCCCGCCTGTAAAATGCAAAATAATGACCTTGTGGTGACCAGAAGATCCCGTTGCGTATGCCAAATTCGTTTCTGTATGCAATATCACCATTTGACACTCCGTCAATTGTATCATATGTAACCTGAACTATACTGTCTTTATTCTGGAGCCAAATATTATTTTCTAACGTATAACATACATAGTCGCCATCCGGATTTAAGGTTATATTCTCAGAGTTTGAAGGAAGTTTGAAAATTATGTCTAACTCTTTTTTACTCAAATCAAATACATGCCAACAATTTTTAATTGAAAATGAGAATTTATTCTTCGGGAGAATTTCAATTGACGGAAACTCACTGATAACATTTTGGTTGTGCTTTTCAAGGATCTCATTCAATACTTTAAGATCCAGCAACAGTTTTTTATCCGGATGAAAGGCATTCATTTCAAACAGACTATCTCCCCTTGAAAAAACAACATTCCCTGTATAATTATTCCACTGAAGGTTTTCAAGATCATCCGGCTTGAGATAAGATAATCTGCCTATCTCTATATCTTCAATACTAAAGTATTGATTATAAGAGGCAAAGCTAATAAATAAGAAGAAAAATAAACAAAGCAAAAGTTTTTTCATCAGAAGTACAATTAGAAAAACAAAATATGAGACAAATAAAAGCTTTTTGGATATGAAAGACAAATGTGTTGTATGGCGTAACTATAATGATTGAATTGCGTAGAATTCCAAGCATACAGCATAACATAAAAGTACTAACTCATTCAAAATGAGTGAACAAATCTTACAGGCCTTAATGGAACTGTTCGCAATTATTGCGAGGCCCGAAGAACACAATATCGACGGCAAAGACAGGAGAACTGTTGTCGAGTCCTATTTAGGTCGTATCCTGAATCAGGAACTCGTTGAAGGATATCTTGCCATTTTTGATAAATTCTTTGTACGTCATCAAAGTCTGGTAAATTCAAGAGGAGCTAAAAGAATCGGGCCTGATTCAGTAAAAATCCTGAGAATATGTGATCAGATCAATAAAGAACTTACCCAGAAACAAAAATTAATTGTTGTAATCCATCTTTTTGAGTTTGCCGATTCAGATGAAGCAGAGATTTCAAAGCAGGAATTTGAATTCATACAAACAGTAGCTGATTCTTTCAATGTCGATACCGAAGAGCATGACCTGATCAGAGATTTTACCATAAGGCAATCAGGCAATGCCCCTCAATCCGGAAATATTTTAATTATAAATGATGAAGAGCAGGAAGAAGACGAAAAAATAGTAAGAAAGCACTTGTTTTCCAAACATTTCAAAGGTGAGCTCTGGTTAATGAAGGCTTCTTCCGCCAATCTTTATTTCATCAGGTACCTGGGCAAACATGAATTGTATCTGAATGGTCAGCTTTTGCAGCCCTATAAAGTATTTGTATTTAATTCAGGCTCATCGATTCGTGACCACAACATCAAACCGATCTATTATAGTGATATTGTTACTCTATTTCATGCCGGTCAGCAGGAATCAAAAATCTCGTTCAATGTAGATAACATAAGCTTCAGATTTAAAAATGGCACTATGGGTCTGGAACCAATGAGTTTTGTCAAGGAGTCCGGGCGATTGGTGGGCATTATGGGAGCAAGCGGGGCAGGTAAGTCAACATTGCTCAACGTACTCAACGGCACTGAAAATCCAACCTCAGGGACCATTACTGTGAATGGGATCAATATCCATACGGAAAAAAACAATATAGAAGGATTAATTGGTTATGTGTCGCAGGATGATTTGTTGATTGAAGAACTTACTGTTTTTCAGAATCTGTATTACAATGCCAAACTTTGCTTTAGCAATTACAAAGAAGAAAAAGTTATTGCAACTGTTGATAAGATGCTGCAAAGTTTAGGTCTTTATGAGATCAAGGATGTGCACGTTGGCACTCCCCTGAACAAGATGATTAGTGGCGGGCAGAGAAAACGGCTGAACATTGCCCTTGAACTCATTCGCGAACCTGCGGTTCTGTTTCTTGATGAACCTACCTCCGGATTGTCGTCACGCGATTCCGAAAACATTATGGACCTGTTGAAAGAATTGTCGTTGAAAGGCAAGCTTGTTTTTGTGGTAATTCACCAGCCATCATCAGACATTTTTAAAATGTTCGATGAACTGTTGATTCTTGACACAGGTGGATATCTTATTTATGACGGCGATCCCATAGATTCCATTGTATACTTTAAATCGAAAATCCATTATGCCAATTACAATGAAAGTGAATGCAACGTATGCGGTAATGTAAATCCTGAGCAGATCTTCAATATTGTTGAGTCAAATATCCTTGACGAATATGGGAAATTCACCCAGCGCAGAAAAATATCTCCAAAGGAATGGAACAAGCATTTCATTGAACATGTAAAAACACAACAAACTGAGCCGGAATCTCCAGGTGAATTGCCAAATATATCCTTTAAAATCCCAAACAAACTAAGACAGTTTATTGTATTTGTAAAACGAGATGTACTTGCAAAACTAGCGAACACACAATATTTGATCATCAATTTCCTTGAAGCTCCCGTGCTGGCTTTTATCCTGTCTTTCATTATCAAGTATTACAATGAGAGCGAACTCAATGAACTCGGTTATACTCTTCTCGGCAACAGCAATTTGCCGGTATATATTTTCATGTCTGTTATTGTAGCCATATTCATGGGATTGACTATTAGTGCCGAAGAAATTATCAAAGACAGAAAAATATTGAAACGTGAGGCATTTTTAAATTTGAGCTGGTCGAGCTATCTGATCTCAAAAATATCAGTCCTTCTTGTTCTGTCTGCAATTCAGGCTGCTCTATTTGTGATCGTGGGGAACTCTATTATGGAAATAAAAGGTATGTATTTTCACTACTGGATCATACTGTTCAGCTGCTGGGTAAGTGCCAATCTGATGGGACTTATGATTTCCGATAGTTTTAAAACTGTTGTTACAATCTATATATTAATCCCCTTCCTGGTTATTCCGCAAATTATACTAAGCGGAGTAATCGTAAAATATGAAAAACTGAATCCAACCATTTCATCGCCCAATAAAATTCCTTTCTATGGCGAGATCATGACAGCCAGATGGGGCTATGAGGCATTGGCCGTTCATCAATTCACTGAAAACGAATACATGCGCCAGTTTTACCCATTAAATAAAATAATGAGCATAGCTGAATACAAAAAATACTATTGGGTAAAAAATCTTGAAAATAAGATCGATTACATAATCAAATACATTCATAAAGGAGGAAAACTGAACAAGATTGAAAACTATCTTCGTTTGTTGAGAAATGAAATCGGAGATGAACTCATGGCCAATGACAGAATTGAATTTGATTATCTGGACAAGTTATATCTTAATGAAATCGATACTAAAATATTGAATGAAACCAGGAATTACATTCGAAAAGTGAACAGGTTTTACATTAAAATATACAACAGAGCCAGTGACCGAAGAGACAAGATCATTCGTTCATACCAGAAATCGCCTGAAAATAAAGAAAAATTCATACAACAAAAACGAGATCATCATAATGACAGACTTGCAGAATTTGTTGAGAACAGTAATGAGCCTGTTAGAATTGTAGAATATAAAGGTCGCTTAATTCAAAAAATTGATCCCATTTATCTTGATCCTGAATCAAATTTAATTAAAGCACATTTTTATGCTCCACAGAAGAAATTCATAGGTGCTTACTACAAGACATTTTGGGTAAATACCATAATCATATGGTTGATGGCTATATTTTTCTATATCATATTATACTACAGAGGATTGCGTAAATTGCTTGATGCATTTGAAAACCTGAACCAGAGATTTTCCAAACAAAATGAATAAAAAAAAGGTTGTCGGATGGCAACCTTTTTAATAATACCGGGATATATCGTTTAATCTACAATCTCTATCATTTTAAAAGGAACCCTAATGATTGACTCATAATCTTCTCCTGCCTCTAACATATCTTCATCATCTTCTTCATAATACCAGTTTATCTGAACATCATATTTATTTTTGTGAATCGCTTCAAGTTTTTTAAATACGTCTAATATACATTTTGAAGAACTAGTATTGAAATATTCCAGATGAACATTTACTTCAGTCCTGGAAAGCGGAGCTTGAGCATATTCTTCCAACCAATCAACCAATGGTTTGTAGAACTCAATTGAGTTTTCAGGAATTGATCTTCCTTTTATTTCAAGAGTTCCTTTCTCAACATCAAAATTAACGTTGGGGGTTTTAGTAGTTCCTTCAATTTTCAATGATTCCATATTAAAATATTGAGTCAATTAAACCTGAATAGCTAAGTCAAAAAATACATATTTATCGTTATACGGATAAAAATTATAAATCATCTTTTTACCTGTTTTCCTCGCAATATCAACTAGTCCAAGACCTCCTCCACCTTTGGCTGATATCTTTTGATGATTTAAAATAAACTTGTACATGTCTTTCAATTCATCTCTTGATAACGAATTGATCTTATCGATCTTTTCTTTTAGGAACTTTGTTTTTGTACTTACAACAAAATTTCCGGTAGTAACTTTAAAATCTCCGTTCTTTTCTCTTTCAACCACCAATATTCCAAATTTGGGATCCAGATCTTCATATATTCCATCATGCGTCTCTTCTATATGATGATATAAATTCTGAAGGCTCTCAACAAGTACATTGTAGAGCTTTTTTCGGGTTTTTCCTTCTTCCTGGTTAGCTTGGAGCTTATCTTCCACGGCTTCCAAAACCTCATTGATCAATTCAGAGGTAATACTTCCTTTGTAAGCTAAAAGAATATCTCCTTTGCTGATGTCAGTGTAATATTCATTTATGTTAAAGCTCATAGAAAGCTTTTGTTAACAAACATTCTGTTTTGGATTCAACAAATATAGAAAAAATCTTCATTGCACAACTTCAAATTAGGGCACATATAGTATTTAGGATAATTATCAGCAATGCTATAGATAAATATAATATAAAATGTTAAAACATTTCTGTTTTAACAACAACAATTCGTAATTCTTTTGTTATCTGTTTATTTGTATGTCCCTTTCCTGCTTCCTGAATAGATCTCATATTTATTAAACCTGCATTCCAAAGCTCCGTTAAAAACTCTAAACTTTTTTACGGGTCTTAATCCAACATGTTTCAAAGCATTCAAATTACTGCTTATAATCCAGGCTTCAGCGCCCGTAAAATTTCTTTTCAGACTATCTCCGATTATACGATAAAAATTGACTATCTGACTATTGCCCAGGCGCTCTCCATAAGGAGGATTGATGATAGCCAATCCTCCGTTATGTATTGCAGGATAGTTTCTGAAGTCAATCCCCCTGTATTGAATATTTTTTAAAACCGATGCATTTCTTGCATTCAACGATGCAATTTTAATCGCTTGTTTTGATATATCACTCGAAAAAATATTTCCGTTCCATTCCTTTTCCTGTATATCGTCGTATATTTTGTTCCACAATTCCTCGTCAAAATTCATATGATTCTCAAATCCAAAGTGAGTTCTGAATATTCCCGGTGGTATCTCTCTGGCTATTAGTGCTGCTTCAATACCAATCGTTCCGGAACCACACATGGGATCATAAAAATCTCTCTCTCCTCTCCATCCGGTAAGCAAAATAAGACCGGCAGCCAACACTTCATTCATGGGTGCTTCAAAATCTCCTCTCCTGTAACCTCGCTTATGCAAAGAACCTCCTGAAGAATCAATAGATACAGTCAATACATTGTTTGCCAGGTGAACATTTATTAAAACATCAGGATCGGTTTTATTCACGCTTGGCCTGCGATTGGATACCTGTCTTAACCGGTCTGCAACCGCATCCTTGGTTCGCAGAGAAACAAACTGAGAATGAGTAAAAACCGAGGAACTCAGAAAGGTGTCAACAGCTATGGTCATTCCCGGTTTTAAATGATTTTCCCATTCATACTGTTTAATAACCGTATACAAATCAATTTGTGTTTTGATATTTTCTTTAAGAACCGGCACCAGTATACGAAGAGCAGTTCTTAAATATAGATTCGACTTATACAATAAAGCCTTGTTCCCAAAAAATCGCACTGCTCGGTTGAGCACCTCAATTTTTTTCCCGCCAATTTGGCGTATTTCCTGTGCAAGTATTTCTTCAAGACCGGGAAATGTCTTTGCTACCATTTCCATCTGGTCCGCATTTTGTGTCATAAATGAATCTTTAAAAACTGACTAACCTCCCTAACAGCGTTATCATATCTTTCAGTACCTTTCCCCCCAATAACAGAATAGTTCAAATTAGCACGTTTCAATTCATTTTCATAATCCTTGAATAGTATTTCGCGCATGATTCCTCCATTTTCTCTTATTCCATCCTCGATCCATGGTATATCCGGTTTGCAAAGAAGAAAATAATCATCCGCTGTTTTTCCTATTTCCGTATCTATCCATGCAGGATATTCACCAAAAACTCTCACAAACCAGATCTTGGTTATTATCAAATATGTATCAACAAATAAAACAGGATCTGATACAGAGGAACTGGTTTTCACCATTTCAACCTGTTTCAATGCTATATTTAAAACATCATCATATATATAATGTCTGTTCAATTTTTCAATATAAGTCCTTGCATACTCAGGAACATATTGAACATGGTAGAAATCTGCCAGGTAAGTTGCAAGCTCTGTTTTCCCTGTAGATTCAGGCCCGGTTATGATAATCCGTACTATTTCAGCATTTGCTTTTTCCATGTTTTATGCCATTCAATATAACCAAGGATCGCAAGACTTGTATAGACGATGAATAAAAATACTGTCGGGTACAATCCCTTATAAATATATAATCCGGCCGATACAGAATCAACGACAATCCATATCAGCCAATGTTCCAGTATTTTTCGCGCCAGCATCCATGTTGCCACAATGCTCAGTGCAGTAGTAAAAGCATCCCAAAGTGCAATATCCGAGTCTGTATATTTCCTTAATATATAAGCTATGAATACAAACAGAAAAATACTGATAAGCAGAAGAGCAAAACCTAAGGGCAATCTGATCTTAGATACTGGCAATTCATTTGCATTTTTCCCCGGTTTGCTCCAGTGTATCCAGCCATATACGCTAATCACCACATAATAAATATTGATTCCCATATCGGCATAAATCTTTGACTGGAAAAATACATACACATAAAGTAAAGAAGTAATCAGGCCAAATAGCCATAGAAGTATATTCCCCTTAACAGAGTATACGAGGTAAATCAGACCTGTTATCGTGGCAATTACTTCGATGGAATTGCACAATAGCCACCAGATAACTTTTGTAAAAATATTTTGAATTTCTCCTGCAGAAACCAGCATCAATACAACAGTTTCTTTGAATATAATTCCCAGTGATCCAACACCTCAATTGCTTTTATCAGATTTTCATTTTCCTGGTTTATGATTTGATAAAACTCACTGGTTGACCATAGATCTCTTGCTATATATGCCTTCATGATCAACGCAATTCTGTTTTTTGATAATTCGAACTCTTCCTGACTGAAATCCAAACCTTCCTTTATGGCAAAGTTGTTCAGCTTGGTCAAAAGCTCATCTGTTACAACAAAGTCATTCGTATATTTCAGAAAGTTCTCATATCCGTTCAAAATCTTCTTCCTGTTTTTATCAACATATTCCAGCACAAATTGATTCAGGATCCCATCCCTGATCAAATTGCTATAATAGTCAGAATAAGAAGTCGTGTCGAGAGGAACAAAAATATCGGGCATAATTCCTCCACCTCCATATACTATCCTTTTATTAATGAGAGTTCTATATTGAAGAGAATCAGGAAATTTAATGCTATCCTTATTGATAAACTCACCGTTTTCATATCTGTTATAAATTTCCATTTCATAGTCTTCGTTCCCATTTTTGTATGACTTCTGAATAAGACGACCTGAGGGTGTATAGTATTTTGCACTTGTCAATCTGATCATTGATCCATCAGGCAATTCAAGCTGTCTCTGAACAAGTCCTTTCCCAAAGGAGCGACGACCAATAATTATACCTCTGTCCCAATCCTGGAGAGCTCCCGAGACGATTTCGCTTGCACTGGCTGAACCTTCATCGATTAAAATTACTATTTTCCCTTCTTCAAATAAGCCTTTAGAAGATGCGAAGTATTCTCTTTTCGGACTGTTCAATCCCTGCGTGTATACAATTAACTTGTTATTATCCAGAAACTGATCTGTCAAAACCACCGCTATATCAAGATATCCACCTGCATTGCCGGTAAGATCCAATATCAAATCCTGAGCGCCTTCTTCTTTTAACATGACAGAAGCTTCACTAAACTCACCCATCGTAGTCATTGAAAATCGGTTAAGTTTGATATAACCAACTTCATCCGAAAGCATGTACGCAGCATCCAGACTGTTAATTGGAATTTTATCCCTTGTTATTGAAAAGTCCAATAGCTGATCAACTGATCTGCGCAGGACTGATACATTTACCCTGGTTCCTTTGGGCCCTCTTAGCAAGGAAAAAACATCTTCATTTGTCAATCCAATGCCGGCTATATTTTCCTCATCAACCTTTATTATCCTGTCACCAGAGAGTATCCCGACTTTTTCTGATGGACCGCCAGGAATAGGAGTTATTACAAAAAGTGTATCATTCAATATATTAAAAGATATCCCGACACCCTCAAAATTCCCCTTAAGTGGTTCATTCATTTTCTTAACATCTTCCTTGGAAATATATGTTGAATGAGGGTCCATTTCCATTAAATTACCTTTAATGGCATCTTCTACCAATTTCTCATTGCTAACAGAATCTACATAATATGTATTCAGATATTTTAAAAACTGAACATATTTATATGCCTGTTTTGAATGATCCTGACCATAACTATTTATAAAAAGTGCTAAAAACAACCAAGTCGATAACACGCGCAGTGATAATTTCATCCGATTTATTATTAAACGATTATCTAATTTCTGATTTCTACATCCAGAGAACTTCATATGTTAACAAATTCAATATAAAAATGGCAAAAATAAATAAATTACCGATGAATGCTTATTCAAGGGACAGTATTTATACAATCCGAACCAGCGCCAATAATAATTACAAGTTTCGAGTCTCAAGTCGTTAGTCTCACTTCTCCGCTAACGCGGATTTAGCGAAGCTAATCCATGATGCCGAATTTGCCAGATCACCGCAGTTGTTGTACCTCCCTTCCAACCTGCACCCAGCACCCAGCACCCACTCACCATCCCATCTTCCCATTTTCCCACATTCTCACCCTCTCATTTTCTCATTTTCCTAACTTCTCTGCTTCTGAATTCGCCAGATTGCCACGCTTCATTTCTTTTCGCTCGCAATGACGTATTCGATTATTTTCCTAACTTCCGACTTCGGACTTCTGACTTCAAACTCTAAACATCTCACCTCATCACCTCATCAACTATTCAACTAATCAACAACCGTCTTCAATCTTCCGACTTCCGACTTCCGCCTCCCGCTCCTTCATTCTTAATTATTAATTATTAATTATTAATTAAAAATCACTCCCACTCAATAGTTGCCGGGGGTTTTGAACTTATATCGTATACTACTCTATTGACGCCTTTTACGTTATTAATAATCCGGTTGGAGATAGTTGACAGAAATTCATATGGCAAACGAGACCAGTCTGCCGTCATACCATCTGTAGAAGTAACAGCACGTAAGGTAATCACATTTTCATATGTTCGTTCATCTCCCATCACACCAACAGACTGAATTGGAAGTAAAATTGCTGCTGCCTGCCAGATTGAATCATACAAATCAAATTCTTTTAATCCTTCAATGTAAATATCATCTACTTCCTGCAATAAAGTTACTTTTTCCTGAGTTACTTCGCCCAAAATTCGTATGGCCAGTCCGGGTCCGGGAAACGGGTGTCTGCCTATAATAATCTGATCGATCTGTAAAGCTTTTCCAACCCTTCTCACTTCGTCTTTAAACAACAAATTCAAAGGCTCCACAACTTTTAAATTCATACGATCAGGCAAACCGCCAACATTATGATGTGATTTAATAGTTGCTGAAGGTCCGTTTACAGATACCGATTCAATAACATCCGGATATATAGTTCCCTGAGCAAGCCATTTTACATCTTTTATCTTATGTGCTTCTTTTTCAAATACTTCAATAAAATTTTTTCCAATACTCTTTCGTTTAGCTTCCGGCTCTGAAATTCCCTTCAGTTCATCAAGAAACAGTTTTTTTGCATTTACCCCCACTACATTCAATCCCATATGCTTATAGGAATCAAGCACCTTTTCAAATTCATTTTTTCTGAGAAACCCGTTATCCACAAAAATACACGTTAGTTTTTTTCCGATCGCTTTATGTAAAAGCATTGCCGCCACTGAAGAGTCAACCCCTCCTGAAAGTCCCAATACAACTTTATCATTCCGCAGCTTTTCCTTTAAATCATATATAGTGCTTTCAATAAATGAGGCAGGTGTCCAATCCTGTTTACATCCACAAATATCCACAACAAAATTTTTCAACAAGGTCAAGCCTTCTGTTGTATGATATACCTCCGGATGAAACTGGATCCCATAAGTTTTTTCCTTTTCCAAAGCATATGCACCAACCTTAACATCTTTTGTGCTTCCTATGATCTGAAAATGTTCAGGAAGATGAACGATTGTATCTCCATGCGACATCCAAACTTGTGTGCCCGGTGAAAGCCCCGCAAACAGACGTGATGTATTGTCAATAAATTCAAGATTTGCTCTGCCATATTCCCGATGCTTTGAAGGCTGCACTTCACCTCCATTGTTTTGAGCCAGGTATTGAGCTCCATAACAAATCCCCAAAACAGGTACCGATCCTAAAATTCCGCCAAGTTCAGGCACCGGATGATGCTTATCCCTGACAGAGCAAGGACTACCTGATAAAATCACTCCTTTCACGGAAGCACCGGTCTCAAATATTTTATTGAAGGGATATATTTCACAATAGACATTAAGCTCCCGTACTTTCCTGGCTATCAGCTGCGTGTATTGTGAACCAAAATCAAGAATAACAATTTTCCCCTGCACTGTACAACAATTATTAAATAAAAATTTTGGCAAATATAATCATTAATCTACGGTTTGATTATTCTTCTCTTTTCTGCCTGATCAAGGGAATGCTATATCTTTTTAAATCTTCGGCGATCAATGTTTCAGGAAATATTTCCTTAGCTTCCTTTAGCAATTCGGATTCCTGTTTGTACCGTGTTGAAAAATGTCCGATAAGAAGCTGACCGGCAGAAGCCTCAGAAGCAATTTCCGCTGCCTCTTTTGTTGTGGTATGCAATGTTAACCTGGCAAGTTTTTTGTCTTTTTCAAGAAAGGTTGCTTCATGATATAACAGGTCGACATCTTTAACAAATGATGCCACCTTTTTATATTTTGCAGTATCGCTGCAATAAGCGAAAGATCTGGTCTTATATGGAGCTTCAGTCATGGATTGATTTAAGATCTTCTTTCCTTCATGAGTTATTATATCCTCACCGTTTTTTACTGCTTTTATTTGTTTTATTGTAAGATCGTATTTTTCAATTGCATTCTTCCTTATGTTCAGAAGCCTAGGTTTTTCTCTGAAAAGGTATCCAAAACAGGGAATTCTGTGTTTCAGGGGAAATGCAAATACTTCAGTCACTTTATCTTCATAAATCAACTGAAAACTCCTCTTTGTTAATTTATGGATACGTATTTCATAATTAGATGTCAGAGAGAAATTCTCCAGATAAAAATGAATGATCTTCTCTACTCCCGAATGTCCGTAAATAGAAAGTGGCAATTTCCTACCCAGAAGATTAAATGACGAAAGCAATCCATACAATCCAAAAATATGATCGCCATGAAGATGGCTGATAAATATATGATTGATTTTTCCAAAAGGAATCTTTGCCTTTCTGAGTTGGATCTGGGTTCCTTCTCCGCAATCGATTAAAAAAAAACGCTCTTGTACATTAAGTACTTGAGCGGTAGGGAATTTTGTTGACGTTGGAAGAGCGCTTGAACTTCCCAAAACCGTCAATTCAAATTTCATATTATTGTAAATACAATTAGCTACTAGCCTGTGATATTAATTCAACACCTTCTTCAATAGTATTTGATATATTCAAAACAGTATCAAGCTGAGAAATAGTTATCAATCGCTCAACCGCATCATTCAAACCCGTTAATACAAATGTGCCACTGGCATTCTTACAAAGACGATTTGCAACCAAAATTGCACTCAAACCCGAAGAGTCACAGTATCTGCATTTGCTCAAATCAAGTATGATATTTTTTTCTCCGTTTCCTGACACAAGCACCAGTTCAGATTTTAAGGTAGGTGCAATATGAGTATCAAGTTTTTCTTCAAGTACTTGAATCAAGGTGTGATTATCCTGCTTTTCTATTTTGAATTCCATTGGGAAAAGTTTTTATAAATATATCACTTTTCGTTTAATCTGAAGATTTTTCTTTGCCTTGTTTTTGAGCATTCTCCATTTCTTTTTTCAAACCTGCCAAATCAGCAACATCTCCAAGGGTTGTCTTTTCAAGATTTGTTTTCATCTTTTTGGTGCTTTTTCTTGCACCTGATGATGAAGGTTTCTTGCCACCCTCTGCTGTTCCTTTTTTATCTTCTTCAAATACTCTGGTATGTGAAAGTACAATTTTCTTTGCAGATTTTGAAAATTCCATTACCCTAAATGGTAGTTTTTCATCAATCTTAGCCATAGACCCATCTTCTTTTACTAAGTGTTTGGGAGTAACAAAACCCTCAACTCCATATTGAAGGGCTACCAGTGCTCCCTTATCCATTACTTCAGTAACTGTTCCTTCATGAACCGAACCGATAGTGAACAAAGTCTCAAATACATCCCATGGATTTTCTTCAAGCTGCTTG
>Ga0307443_1000872_pt1 | contig 18799 bp, 17 predicted proteins | sample SalMarSW160220MG_FD_202148 | JGI IMG/M metagenome (GOLD analysis project Ga0307443, IMG submission 202148) | Salt marsh sediment microbial communities from the Plum Island Ecosystem LTER, Massachusetts, United States - SW1601-220 | ecosystem: Environmental > Aquatic > Marine > Intertidal zone >... | reverse complement strand
ACCCTGCGTAGGACCGGAGATACCTGTTCTCTCAGCGATTTTAGAAACGTACGTGAGAGGATTAGCAATTGGCATCTGAACGTTCAGCTCTCTTAGCAATAGACGGTAACAACGAGCCACATCCTTTTTTTCCACAAAACTGGCTTCAGCTATCTCCCGAAGGGTTCTGGGAGTTCCGGTGGTTCGGCAAGCAGCGTACAGAGAAGCAGCGGCAATGGCGGCGATAGACCTGCCCCGCACCAAACCCTTGTCCAAAGCCTTACGGTAGATAATTGCAGCTTTCTCCTTGACTGGACCCGGAATATATGATTTGTCGGAAAGACGATCCAGTTCCGCCATGGCTTGGGCAAGATTTCGGTCTACAGAGGAGTGAACTCGAGATCTTATCTGCCATTTCCTTAATCTCCACATTTGAAGTCTCGTGGAGAGGGGAAGTTTGCGTCCGAAGGCATCCCGATCCACCCGTCCTATGGCTGTGGATAATCCTTTGTCGTGGACAGAATATGAGGTGGGTACTCCAACACGGCTCCTTGACGCCTTTTCCTCCTGAGTGAAGGCTCGCCATTCCGGACCCTTATCCATCATCTGTTCCCGAACAACTAGACCGCAGCCTCCACAGACGGTCTCTCCAGTATCATAATCGTGGATAAGATTGGGGCTTCCACATTCAGGGCACTTTTCATTTATTCTACGGGAAATGCCTTTTTTTTGCGTAACTTTTCGCCTCTCAGCAATTTTCTGGCGAGAATTCCGTTGCTAACGTGATTCGTCTTCCTTTTAGGGTTCAGAAACGTCAATCTGGACCCGCCGTAGTAACCCTGAGGTTATGTTTTAATATATAAGCATTACGATTTGCTGCCCTGTACTTGACATAAAGTGAACTAATACGTATAGAAACCCCTTTTTCATCCAATTTGCTTCCGAAAATGGGTGATGAGAGATTTATTAGTTAACACAAAATAAACTGAGAGATTACACAAGTTTTATATACATACATGTCTATTTTATGGGTAGGGAAAGAGCATGGAACAGCGATTAATCAAAAACATGCTAGTAAGTGACTGGTTAGCCGAAAAAAGAAGCCACACTACACGCAGAGTCTACCTGTATAGGCTCAGAAAGTTTCTTGAATACCATAACCTGACCCCTGAAGAGCTTCTGGACATGACGCCAAAACAGGCAAGAACATACGCTTTAAGGTATCAGAACGAAAACACCAGTTTAGCCAACAACACAGTGCTTGGAAGATTAACTGCAGTAGCCTCCTTTATGGATTATTATGACAAGCCAATCAACTGGAAGCGTGGAAGCCGAGTCAGACCGCGACCTGACATCAAAAGCCACGTTTACAGTAATGGTGACTTGACTAGAATGTTTGAGGTTGCAGACACACGGGACAAGGCTATGTTGGTTTTGGCTTGCAGTCTCGGCTGGGAAATAAGCGGGTTTGTTGACTTGAAACGGGAGACTCTTCGTAAGCAGATAGACCGTGCCAAAGCTACAGGGGAACGGTTTGTTTACTTCAGAAACATACGCGAAAAGACCGGTCAACCCAGATTAGGTGTCCTGAATCCTTTAGCGATAGAATGGTGTGACAAGTGGCTTAAACTGTCAGAGAACATGACTGAAAGAGAACGGGAACCCAGAACCGTGAATCCAGTAACTTTGACTGCAAAACGGAGAGTTTCAGACATCTTTGACCTCACGGGAAACGGCATACATTACGCCATGAGGATTTTAGCAAAAAAGGCAAACCTGAAACTAACTGGTCTCCCAAGATTCCACAACCTGAGAAAATGGGTAATGTCAGGATTGAGCCGCTCAGGATTCAACGAGTTCCAAATCAAATATCTGCTCGGCAAAGCTATTCCCATGAGCGACATGGTGTATTTACAGACTTTAGAGGAAGAAATCAAAGAAAGATACCCAGAAGCATACGAGAACTACCTAAACCTCAATCCATCAGTTTCGCCTAAAGCTATGCACACACTAACAAAAGAAATCGATAAACTGAAAGAAAAAAATGAAGATTTAAAGCAACAGTTGAATGGTCAGCGTCCTGAGATGCTGAAGCTACGCAGTGAACTGGATGAACTCAGAACCATACTAAAGAAAGTGGTTGCAGAAAAGGGCTAAGGTCTAATCTTTCCCCTTTTTTTCAGGAGGTAATACTGTAAGTATTTTTTGGAGGGCTCGTAGAATCAACTCGTTTTGCTTTATGATTATTTTGTTTTGGTCGATTAATGCTTTGAAGCCTGAGGCGGTCATTTGGTCTGTGGAACTTCCTGTTAAGAAAGTTCCTACTTGCATCCAAGTTGTTCCTGATTCATGCATTGCAAGGTTATTCATATCTTTCCAGATTTTTTGTTCAAGTTCCTCATTAGTTGTTTTCTCAGAAAACAAGAGTTTCGATTTATCAGGGACTATTTCGGTTTCAATGTTTTTTGGGTCTTGCCAAAATTTCACATCAAATTTCTTACGCTTTAATTCAGCTCCTTTTCCGTCAGCACACGGCTCCCAAAGCATTAATTTTTTTAACTCTTTTCCTTTTATAAAATCTGGAGATTCAAATTTTGCTCCACAGGACCGACACTGAACGTAATTTTGAAACCTTCCCGAGACTTCATAATTGCCATCAGCTTGACATAGAGGACATCTTGGAAAATATTTGAGCATTAATTCATCAGCAAGTAGTAGTTCTTCCATAATTCCATCCCTCAATAAACGTATGTTATTGTTACTCCTTTTTTTATTTTGGCGTTTTCTAAACCCAAAACATTAGACTGAATACCACGCTGTGGCATGCATGCATGCACATTTAACAGAAAAGACTTTCCGTAGAAAGATGTCTCTCGTTATGTTAACATTATCCTACTTATGTTTCAGACATATCTCAAATCTTAAAATATCAAAAATGATAACTGTTTTATGGTGTTCAGGATGACAGACGCTAAGAAAGAAGGACTTATAAAAACAAAGGTTAGTTTAATAATATGTGTTGGTCTGGTGATTGTACTCATATTCTCTAACATACAGTTACGTATTGGAAATGAAAACTTACAGAAAGACAAGAATAATTTACAAAACCAAATGAATTCTCTCGAAACAGAGAATGTTCAATTACAGGTGTCACTTATCGACACAACTAATGAACTTATTGCGGCAAACGATCGGAACACCGAGACGTACAAACAGTTACGCGAATGGACAGCTGCAAGGTTCGTTGCTATTGGTTTTGATGTAACTGCCAGTGACGTTCTCCATCTCATTCACATTAAAGGGTATCTATATAATGCTGGAAATGAGAGGGGAGGCGTAAGATTACATGTAGTTGCCAAATACCTAAACGGAAGTATAGCTATAGACCAGTATATTCCAAAGGATGGCAGTCTGAACATACAAGCTGGCGATACATACGCGTTAGACACTCGGTTAATTTACGGTTACGAAATGGAGGTGCCTCTAATAAACACTCTAACTATAACTCCAGAATGGAATTCATCTGTAGATTCAAGCATCATAATCCAAGGGGAAACTATGGACTTACGCATAAACCATTTTGAGTACTGAAAAGATGAAAACGAAGATACTTGTCGGGATTGCACTAAGTTTAACAATCATATTAGCTGCCGCTATTGTCAGTAACTATTTAATTCAGCCACAACCAGACTCGCCTAAAAACCAAGATATGCAAATAACAGGTGTTGATTTTTGTAGTAATGGTGCTGATATAATTGTGTGTTTTGAAAACAAAGGCTTGTTAGCATTTACTTTTAAACCCAGTGATATTGTCATAGTTAGTTCTCCGCATTTCCCCGCGGGGGGCGGATGGCGTTCAATCGCTTATGATAAAGTGATAAGAGTTACGCCACAGGAGAAACTAAATGTAACTTACAACCATTATTGGATACCTGATGCAAAATACGACATCCATGCTGATGGAGTCTATGAGGGAACAGAATATCGTATACGAATTAGTTATGAAATTAGGTCTCCGTTAACTTATCCATATTATCTTGAAATAACCGGTTCATTATTCTCTCCGGGCAATAAGACATATGATGAATTAGGAGCAGTGAAGAGAGTAGGAGACTCAGAATTAACATTACTAGTTTTCAATCATCATGACACTATAACATTCAATATTACAGATGTATTTACTCGATATGAAGGCATCATCAGCGGGATGATGCTGCCTTCTGTCGTGAGCATAGCACCTAAACAAACAGTGACCATTTCAGTACCTTTAGATTTGCGATACGAACCATCAAAAATATGTGTAGCAGCATATTACGAAATAGAGACAAATTCAACCAGATACCCATTTTTCACAGGACAAATGTGGGGTTACACATACTCAAACTATTATACTCATGAGCCCACCAATTAGATAAAAAAATGAAAAAGACGTAAAATGTTCAACAACAGGATGTTAAACATTCGCTTAATTTAGATAGAGGCTGTTCTGATTCTGTTATAGTGTTATGAATAGGGTTCTGTTCGGTTTTTGTCACGCGTGAAGCCCTGAAAAGATATGTTCTCACGGAGATATATTGCGTTTTTTGTCTACAATAAAGGAGTAACGTCATAACCTGTTTTGTCAATTTTTTGGTGCTTAACTATATTTACTGCTATCTGCTCTGGTCTTTGATGATGCGCTGGAGATTGTCTAACCCTTTCTCCCTTCATTAGGTTTGTTCAGAATACTTCTATAAATGACTGCTACCGCTATGACAGCAACTAACATAATCAATAGGGGTGTCCATGATGGAAACTCTAGTATTGCAGTTGTTCCGATTATTTCTACTGTTTTGGTGCTGTGTCCATAGGTGAAGTAAAGGTATGTATTGTTTGCATCCTCGTTGACTGTCGGGATTACTGGTTGTTCATCAACTAAAACGCTCCAGTCACCTTCCGTGTATAATAGGTCTTTTGGTATTGTGGCTTTCACGTAGCCAGTGGTTCCTGAAGCTCCGCTAACTGTGAAGCTTAACTCTGTGTTCGTGCTGTTGAACGTAAGTGCTGAAACTGTACTGTTTGATTCAACGAAGAAAATCTTCTGGTTCTGCTGAGGCAGAAAGCTAAGTGTGGTATTGGCGCTTGCTCCAAGGTAATCATCATTTCCGATCCATTCTACTTTAAGCGTGAATGTGCCAGAGGCTGTGTTGACCCATTGAATGTTATAGTCTCCAGTATCGTTTGTAGTGCCTGATCCGATAGGAACCCAATCGTTACCTGCAATAGAGTATAATAGAGTTACTAACTTGTCAGGTAATGCACTTCCGTTTACGTCTGTTAGTCTCCCGTTTACGTTAACTGCTGAACCTACGACGGTTGATGATGCGTCCACTGAGATGGAGATATAGGTTGGAAGAGTTGGTGTTTGTTCAGGCTCAGGCTCTGGTATTTCTGGTGCTTCAGAGTTCAGTTCAGTCAAGAAAGGAATGAAATTAACTGTGCCTAGGTAGAAATCGTTATTGAAGTCGTAGATTGTCTGGTTTATTGCTTGGGTGTCGGTTGTTCCCCACCAATTGTAAGTGGCGTTAATATTGTTTGCTGGAACTTGGTTATTTATGTTATAGTTGAGGTTTGCGTAAATATTGTTGTAAATAAGTGTAGGTTCATTATATGAAAACAGGTAAGTCAAGTATATTCCATTCTCGTTGTTTAAGATAGTATTGTTCCTTATTATTGGTGCACATGGAGTAAACATTTGCCAAGCATTAAGGCTGATACCATTAGTATTGTTAATTATCAAGTTTTTCTCTATCAAGGTGATAGGGTCAACCCAATGCCAACTGGGACTATAATTTGATGTGGAAACAAGAATTCCAGTTTGGCAATTCGATATTATGTTATTAGAGATGACCAAATTGGAGCCAAATACATCAATTCCTTGACCACTGATTTCGTTATGGGTAACATTGCCGTTACCTACAACAACCATTCCACCTTTGATGATATTGTTAATTATTAGAGGGATACCCGTTAGGGTCTCTATCATAATTTCGTTGTAAGCAGTACTATCACACAACTTTGGTGAATTATTTATTTCTAAGCTTGAAACCAGAATACCATTTTGAATGATGCAGCCAGTATTCATAGACTCATTCCAGTCAACGCTATACTGAGTGAATATGATTTGTCCATCATTGAAAGTGATGGGGGTGGTTTGGTTTCCCAATGCTTGTAATGTACCGTTAACCATTATGTAATAGCTTCCCAGATTCAAAACAGTTCCAGCGTTAATTGTCAAAGTTACCCCATTATTCACAAGAACATTTCCAGTTAAAGAGTACGGGCTGTTTTCTAGTGTCCATGCGGTGTCTGAGCTGATTATGCCCGTGACTTCTGTAGAAGCGTGTACCGTGCCGAAATGTATGGTGCCAGCTAATGAGAATCCGCATACTATTATGGCTATCAAGAATGCGCAGGAAACTGATTTCATATCTTACACAAGTTCCATTGGAACATTATTCGCTTTGGTCTTTTATGCCTTCTGATTGATTAAGGAAGAACAAACAGCATAAGTTATTTTTGTACAGTCTTCGATTCTGATGCTGTTATGTTATGTGCTCTTGCTCTTGAGTGTCAAACGTATTTTCTTGCGTTCTTGATCTCTTACAGTGAAAAAATTTCAGATATTTGGATTGTATTGGAGGCTAACGGTTAGGCGGTTTCTACTTGTGCTTTCAGGTAAACTTTTTGCTGAACCTGAAAAGGACGTGTTTCTCATTCGTGAAGCGTGACCGTAACGTTTAACGATCCAGTTTTTGCCGAGCGATCCACGTACTAGCTGCGGGTTTGTTGTCACTATCATAAAGGGCAGTTTTGTTTGGCTAGTGTACAGTTCTGCAACAAAGTTTAGGAGCCGTTTTCCGATGCCTACTCCCTGATAGTCTGGGAGAACAACAAGTCGGGACACGCGGTAATATCGTGTTCTAAATTTAACAGTTAAGACCGCAATGAATGCTACAGGTCGATCCTGAAGGGTTGCAGCGTAACAGCGAGATCCACTTGACAGAGTTCCGCTTAGATAATGATACTGCCGAAACATCTGCCAAAGGTTACGCCCGCATTTATGGACTTCGAGCTTAAGTTCTGGTCTCCGTCTTTTTTTTTACTAAAACTCATATCATCCGTGCAGAACACCCAGTCAGGCTCTAGCCAATCCAGTATATCATAGTGGCAGGTTACGGCTATGAACTGCTTGTCTGTTCTTCGGATTGCCTTTGCAATCGCATAAGAGGCGATTTTCGCGATTTCCCTGTCAACAACGCTCGTGAACTCGTCAAAAACAACAAGTTTCTGCTGTAAGCATAAGGCTCTTGCGATGTCAACCCTCATTTTTTCGCCCTGACTAAGGCAGCTATAGTTTTTCAGCCAATCAGGGGGACTAGCAAAGCCGACACTGCATAATGCTTTTGTGACTTCTTTTGTTCCCAAGCTTTCTGGGAAATCGTCTAGAATTGAAGCATGCGTATATTCTAGGTTTTTTATGTAGTTGATCGGGAAAAGCTGTTTTGCTATTGTTGTTTTTCCTGTTCCACTTCTGCCGACAATAGCGCCTATCTGCCATTTTATGTTCTCTAGTGGCAGTTTGCCTTTGAAGCGTTTTTCTAGCTTAACGTCGTGGAGCGTAAAGGAACCGATAACACTGTTTGCTCTAAAGCTTTCAGGTGCAGTCCACTTTTTTACAAAATTAAAACTCGGCACTTGTAGCCCTGCCCCTTCAACTTTTCATATATTCTTTTCTGGTGTTCCTCATCATTGCATTCAATTATGATTTCAAATGTTTCCGGTATAGTCTCAGTTTTTGTTCCTAGCTGCTGCAGAAGTTCTGGGAGAGGTTCACCTATTGCCTGCAGAAGCTGCTTAAGTTCTTCGTCTTCTCCAGCCTGTATAATTTTTGCATACTCTTCCTGGTCTGCATCTTGTCTGTGTTGTCCTCGTAGTTTGTTGAGGACTTGTCGTAGGAGTCTGCGGTCAACATCCTCAACAGGAAGCCTAAGAACTGGACCCATAAACTCTTCGTGTGCAAGGCAAACATCAACTCTTTGCTCGCCATCAGCGAACACTCCATCTTTGTTTGTAACTATGGGATAGACCCAACCATATTTTTTTAGGCTCTTCCAGATTTCCTCTTTCTGTTTAACTGTTGTAACATTAGGATTATTTCCGTCTTTTTTGAGTTCTCGGAGGTCTTCAACAATGTCTTTGTATTGTTCGGGGATTGTTATTGGTGTGGTCATGTTTTAGCTCCTAAACTCTTTTTGTTATTACCTTGATTGTGGCTTCGCTGTCTTCTATGACTGCATAGATGTCTTCATTCAACGAAACCACATCCAGTTTATATCGGAAATTTGTCAGGTTCTGACGAAGCTTTCTTGTCTTTAGCGTCCACACGTACAAGATGTCCCTCTCTTACTTCACGATCTATGAAGTTTTTTGCCATAGCCATTGTCGCGTCTACTTCGAGCCCATCAATGTTTAGGCTCTTCCCCTTTGCTTTTTGAAAAATTTCTTCAGCCGCTAACAATTTATCAAACTCTTCTGTATTCCGTGACTCCAACACTTCTTTTGTATCCTGTTTCTCTCTGCTAAACTCTATTATTTTGTTGATTTTGTTGGTTAGGTCCGGAACTTCAACTTGGGCATCAGGGCTGAATCCCGCATACTTAGCAAGTTTGTCTACTGCAGCCAATCGAGTTCTCAAAAAGCCGATTTTGGCTTTAGGATCAGCTGTGTGCAGGTACTGAAAACTGGCTTCCCTGTTAATCTGGTTAAATTGGTTAAGAATATTAAATTTAAGCTCCTCTTTATCTTTGAAGTCAAGGTATTGGCTGATCCACCTGTCACGGGTTGCGAAGTGATAGTAACCTGCGCTTTCAGAAATTTTAAATGTCTCTGACAGATGTTTCACTGTTTCACGTTTAGAGAAGCCCAGTCCTTGCATCTTCAACAGTTTAAGCCTTATTTCAACAGTGTTTCTCATTTTAGCTTACCTCTTTTTTCAAGTTTAGTTTGACCGGGGTTACTGTTTCCGTTTGCACGAATTTTTTTGTGAGCTATGCTTAAAACGCGAAACAGCACGTTTCTACACTCCTTCGCTGAACGGTCTGATGATAGTTTAGCTTCGGTTTCAACCATCCTAAGAAGCCTCCTCCCTTAAACGCATAAGTAAGTGACATCTTCTACATCGCACAAGCCTACCATAGTCTTTTTTGCTATAGTCGAATTGAGTATGGCATTTAGGACATAAACCATATAATTTATTGTCAATGAAAACCACAGTTTCCTTTTCCACAGCCAAATCTTTAGGCTGCTCCTCAGCCTTTTCCACAGAGCCGAGATGCCCTACCAACTGATCTAAGCTTTCATTAACGTTTTTCCATACTGGATCATTATAAACGTCTTTCAGCCTTTCTTTAGAATCTTCCTCTTTCTTTTTGAATCTCTCTATCGCATTTTCTTCGTAGTATTTCTCTATGGCTTTCCTACAGATATTTTGACCGGTCTTTAGCGTCTCATCGTTTTTGAAAAGTGCGTTAGCCTCGCATTTTCTCTGGCCATACTTTCGAATGTAATTATAGTCTTGTGAAGTTCTACCAGAGCATGTTCTAAGGTTCTCTATCCACATAAGCCCATACTGCTCTATATCCTCCGCGTTTAATCCGAATCTTTCTATGATTAGGTTCTCTGGAGACCAGTTTGTACCTCTTTCGCAGTCTTCAAGGTTTTTTCTGAAAGTTTCGCTTATTTTAAGCCCCGCTGGATCATGATCGTAGAAGAGTAGAAGAACTGGTTTTAATCCTTGGGCTTCCGCATATTTGCTTAGTTTCGCTATGTGACTTCTAAGTAGAATTGGGGCCCAGCCCTTACTAGAAACTATAGGCACGTGATATTGGTCGCATGTTGGTTTGAAAAGGTTGATTAAATCGCCTTTCTCTACACACATCATTAAGTAGTATTCTTCTCCGATCCAGTAGTCTGTAGTTTTAGAAGGTAAGTCTCTAAGCATATCCTCTACGTCTTGTTTCAACTGTGATAGCTGTACCTCTGGTTCACAGGCTACATGAATCCCTTTAAAGTGGCGCGTTTGATCCTGATCTTTCGCTACAAAATCTATAGGCAGGAACCCTAGCTTTCTACTGTCATTAATCGCTTTTTGGCAAGCTGCAAATTCGCCTTTATGGATTTTTCCTAAGCCTTCTAGGAGATAACTCCAGCCCCGTGAACTATATTTTATTTCACTAGTTTTCTGGTTGTTGATAATCAGCAGCTCATTAGCGAATTTTTCTAGCCTCTCCTCATAATTATAGTTGCCTATGCTACCGTGGGGAACCCATGATAGCGGTCTTCTCGGAGGAGGCATACGATATGCTCTGGGCTGTTTTGGAATTGGCAGTACTTGACACATGACACTTTTCATGACTTCCCCAATGTTCTCGTATTTCCTACGCATCCAAACCACTCTTCCCATAGTTTAGCCACTTCAAAACTGGACAAACAAAATGCACTAGGACAGTAACCGGATGATCGCTTGTTAATCCGACACGACCTAGATGGTAGTCAACATTGTAGATTCTTGCGAACAAATCTTCCATCGAAGCCATAAAGTTGACGCACTGGTAAACCTTCAAGCCTTTTCCGTCATTCTGTCGCGTGAAAACTGCCACTTCAATAAGATATGGATATTCAGTGTGGGTTATGTCTCTGCAGTTATCATCATCATGAAAAATGAATTGTTGTTCGCAACTTAGTTTCGTAGCAGCTTTAAACGCATACTTTAAACGTGCCCAGTTGTTCTGTTCGCATAGTTTTCCAAAATTTTCTTTTCCAACAACTGTTAAAACTGAAGGTATGCTACGCTTCGCTATAGGCTTGGACTTCGCCTTCATAAGCACATAGAGGTTCTGAACCGCGTTTTTCGGAACAGCTCTCAGGGCTGTGGTTGGGAAAAACTGCACACCATTGTTCACGGCTGAATCATGATTTGAGACTGTCAATTCTTGCAGAATTTCCCTAATAACCCGTTTTGCTGTGAATCCTCTGAAAAGCGCAATAAAATCTTTCAGTTGCGAGTCTGGCGTAGCTTTTCTGAAATCCTCAAATAATGTTTCAAACTCTTTCTGCCTATACCATAGAACCGATGTTTCTTGTCTTGTTGGTTTGCTATTCTCGGTACAGCCGTGAACACCATGCTTTCCTAATATGTTATAGCTGATCTGTCGTGTTGGGTTCACGATACACGTGGCATAAATCACGTCTTCCAAACTTTTAATGTTCAAGTTTTCTTGCTTTGGAAATCTAACGGTGAAAACGGTTACACCATCATCAGCTCTTTCGATAGTTTCAATTTCCGTTTCAATTACTTCCTTCAATAAGTCAGGTTTCAGCCTTATCTCAAACTTACAGGGTCCAGATTCTACAATCACCGGTAATGGTGGTAGTCCCTTCGCTTCCGCGAGCGCATAGGAATAACCAAAAATACACTTCAGCGCATTGCCCAAGTAACCTCGTGAGACACGCAGTATCCCCCGTTTGTTGCTAGCCTTGTTCTCAAAATTCAGAATCAATCTCAAGTCGTCTAAAGTTAGTTTCTTTCTACCGTTATCAGCAACAGTCACGACGTAAAACTCGCCTTCAACTGTCACGCTTACGCTTATCTCAGTAGAATCTTTATCAAGAGCATTACAGAGCATTTCAGCCACGGCAAACTTTAACACGGAATCAGGGCTGATTCCAGTTCTTTTTCGCAACTCTTCCAAGTTAACGAAGTCTAAACCGCGAGTGGTTCCAGATCGAATAACATCTGCTAATTCAGCCATCAAGAAGCCTCCTTTCTCTGCGCAAGGATCTGGCGCATACACGTGGTGTGACAGGGTAAGCCGTCAATGTTGGTTAGATCGTTAGGATTACCAACCGGCTTATGGCAGATGAAACATATTGGATATTGACCCTCCGGGAAATACTGGTTAATGTTCAAGGATTCCTTAGAGTTTGTGACAGGTTTTTTATCGTCTTGAAGTTCTGAAGCGTGAACACTGTGAATACTGTGAACACTTTCTAGAGGTGTAGTCTGTGTTGCCTCTTCAATGCCGTAAACCTGCAGAAGATATGAGAGACGTTCCTTGTCTATGAGCCAGCCGTTACCGTTTCGAGTATGTGTTTTTTCAAAGCCTAATCTGCGCACCAAATAGCCGATACTCTTCGTTTTCCATTTCTCTTTATCATCGCGACTTGAATTAAAGACATCTGTTAAATCCTTAGTTAATACAATATTCTTTTCGTCAGTTAAGTTGTTTTTGGAGAGTATTTCGAGAATCTCCGCTTCTTCACCAGCTTTTTCCTCAGAACTTCTCATTTCATAGAGATTCTGGGCGTATTTTACAAGCTCTTCTCTTCCATGATTTGACACCGCAAGTAAGGGTGTGAAAAGCTCTATCAGCCTTCCGTCAGCAAAATCCAGCGAGGGGATACCTTCCAGAAAGTGTTCACGTTGTTCACCTTGTTCACACTCCGCTAGGGTGTAGAGCCTCCAGCCAAGCAGCTTATTCCGAATTTCAATAGCTCTTTTCTCGTCAATGAAAAGGTTAATTTTACGTTTTGCCTTCAACATTTTGATCATGAGACATCTGGATTCCAGAGCCTTGCGTAGACCTTGAGTTCCGGCCAAAGCCTTGAAGCCGAAAACATCAAAACTTTCAAGTTCTGTTCCACTTTCTTTGACTCTTGCACGAAAGGCATATTGTCCCCTGCGATAGCCACTATTAAGAAGACCAACAACTTCTACCTTTGTTTGCTGGTTGTAAATCTCAGTTTCATCTAACAATATGGTTGGATGCCATAGATCACATATACGAAACAGGGCGGCAGGAGTTATGTTTGACGCTAAGATTCCACGGTAACAGAGGTGATGAAGAACCTCCAAGCCTCGCGTTTTCCCCGAAGCTACAGGACCGTAAAAGAAAACATAAGGGACCACGGGCCACAGTTCTTGAATCCAAGTAGATAATGTCCATGAGGTTAAAACAGAGTAAAGTTCCTTTTTTGGCAGAAAAAGATGGTCGTAGATAAAGCCGTAAACATCGTTCCAAAGAGAGTGAGCGTCAGCATAATCTATCGGAATTGTGGCTAAGTGCCATGGGCATCTCTCAAGCGGTTGAAAAGTATCGTCGCCATGCTGAAAGACAAAAGTTTCTTCCAAGTCTTTGCCACATGTATATTTTCCGTCTGCTATCTGCTCGAAAACCGTGCCGTTCTCTGCAAAGCCGGGGCTATGTTTGACTTTGATTTCTTCTTTGTCCTTGCTTTTCTTTTTGCCGTTTTCGTTGTTGGTTTGTGTGGTTGTCTTTTGGTAGTTTGCAGCGTCTAGAACCATTTGTTTTATTTCGGTCTCGTTGTTTGGTGGGCTGCAGGTTCTATTCCAGCGTAGCATTTCGACTAAAGCAGTTTGGTAGTCTAGCCCCTGAACCCCGATTAGATAGTTAGCATATTTTATTCCTACTGTATGCCTTTCGCCTTCGCTTACGCCTTTTGTGATTTGTTCTTCTGTCAGTTTCTGCGAAGAGTCTTTACCTAAATAGAGTTTAACAGATTCCATGAACCTTTCATAAGTTAAGGTTGCAATAGGACGGTTAGCAATTATCTTATAGACACCATGAAAAGTTTTAGTTCCCGCAGATACAAGATATTGATTGTTTACTCTTATTTCTCCTGAGGCATCATTTGTTTCTGGAAGGTATAATGTTTTGTTTTGAACCTCGCCACCAACAACTTTATAGTAAAAGTGTGGTAGCTTCCTTCTTGAACTGCGAACCTCAAATGTTGGCGGCAATGTTTTTCGTAAAAGTTCCGCCATTTCTTTATTGTCAGCGTCAATGAGAACTAATCCGCCGCCGCCACATATTCCCCAACTAGGATACTTTGATAGTTCTTCAGGCGTGTAAAGGTTGTTTTGCCATTCTTTTTCAAAGGCTCTTTTTGTGTCATCAACCTTCAAGAATCGTCTTGTTGTTAGGTTTGCTTCTTTCAGTCTTTGAATTAAGATTTGGCGGTCTTTGTTGATTGTCTCCGGCGTTCTTGTGGTGGTCTGCATCATTTTTGGCGTCTCCTGTCGTTGTGATTATTGATGATTATTCTTTGGGTAGTTTCTCTATAATCTGATCGATTTTGCGGATAACATCCTCAATCAATGATCTGGAAACTGTGACAGTGGCGCTCATTTTTATGCATCCTCACTTTTTGCAAAGAACTCATCAATCGCTAATCGGACGACTTGGCTCACGTTCTTGACTTTTGGATAGTTCTGTTTGATGAAAATCTGAATCTTCGCTAATTCGCCTTTTTTAATTCTGAATGTTATGCGATGTTCTTGCACTTGCATTCCTCATACAATAAGACATATTACTGGAAAACCCCTAGGGTTTTTTGGTGTTACAATGCGTCAGTTATGGCTTCAGGCAGAGGGAAAAATAGATTTAGATGAAACATCCAAAAAACTAAGGGACTGCGCTTGTGCTAAAAGCGTTAAATATTCTGGCGGAGGGCGAGGAAATCCTAATGGTACTTTTGATTGTGGAAACCTCTGTGTAGAGTTTCACAGTTTGCCTGGCGCGAAATTTCAGGTTATGCATAGTGGACAGGTTCAGGTATGGTTGCCAGACCTTAACGAAATCAGTTATTCATCTGCAGAATGTATGAGTCGAATACTGGATCACTTGGTTGCAAGTGATGGAGAGGAACTGCATGGTTTTTTTGTATTAAATGATACTTGTGTGGTTGACCAGCCTAAGCCTGCTTCCACTACTGAAGAACTCCTTACTTTTTACAGGAATGTGAGGTCTAACTTAGCAGAAGAGTGTTACATTGTAGATAAGATTTTGGAAGTTTTAGAATCGGGAAAGAAGGCGGTAGTGTTTGTTACTGCTCCAAAATACAGAGTAAGGCTGAAACATGACCAAACTCTGTTTCTGGGAGAGTGGACCGAAGAGGAAAAACAGGAGTTCAACACGAGGTACCATTATACGTTAGGTTGGGAAAAGGGAGATTATGAGGTCGTGCTGCCCCCAAAATTTAGCCCCGTGCGCATGTTTCCCAAGTTTCGCCATCAGCGCATATCCGATCATTGAGGTTGCGTTAGCTGTTTGGATTTTCTGTTCTTACGTATTATTATAACAGATCCAGCAATTACCGCAACTGCTATTAAAACAGCAGCTATGAGAAGAAAAGGAGAGGAGACAGAAACAGGAAGGCTCTTCGTGAGATTCCAGAAACTTTATTTTCCTATGAGCAATCTATATGGAAACTGTTACAGAAAGGAAAGTCTCGTAATAAATCTCTCAGAAAATTCTGAGGTAACTTATTAATGAGAAAAGAACTTTCCTGTAACATAGTAACCATGTAGCCCGGTGGTGTAGCGGTCAATCATGGAGGCCTCTGGAGCCTCTGACGGGAGTTCGAATCTCCCCCGGGCTACCAAAATCGTCTTTTCGATTCTTTTTAGCGTATTCATATTTGTTTTTGTTGGTATTTGCACTCATTCGTGGGCTAGTGAATGTGGGTTTTTTGCATTAAGTTTATAGTGTTGACTTCAAATTTTCTTGCAGGAAAAGAGGTTCAAAATTTTGACCAAAAGAAAGTGTGTGAATTGTGGTGCCGATTTGACTGATGAAGATGTTATGAAGATAATACTCGAGGATGGTTCCTGTGAAGTATTTCCTTTTTCTACGTGCCCAAAATGTTTTGAAAAAGAGTTGCTGGAGAGCGCACATCGCAAAAAAAGCGGCGGTGACGATTTCTAGATTTAAATGATGCAAGCACAGAAATACTGTATCACATTTGATGGCTGCTGGAGTGTAGAAGAACGAAAAAAGTTGAATTCGAACCAGCTGATTCCCTCCACAAAAACTGGTTAAACTACACCAAGAAACACAACGTCAACGAAGACATCGAAGCATTGTATCAGCTATTGAATTCTTGCATGTTGCACGTAACGAAGAAGAGATTTTGGACGCACTTTACGATTCAGCTTTAGCGGTTTTGGATTCGACACCACAATTGGACACTGAACAGAAAACTCGTGCACTATACTTTTCACATAACCTGTGCACGTGCGAAGAATGCCAAAAAGAGTGTGGGGCGCACATTAACAAGAAGGGTCAGATTCGCATATCAAAGAAGTTCTTTCATAGCAAACTGAATCAGAAAACGCCCTCGCCAATTGGGCTTCTTGAGCTGATGTACACTATATTCTATCAAGTGTTGCACGGCATTTTTCCAGAACTTAACGAAGAAACAATCATAGAAAAGACTGAACAAGCATGGAAAAGCGGCATGACCGAATTAGCAAAAGAAAAACTGAACCGCAACAGTTAACCATACCACACAATTTTGCACGGTTAGTTTGTTAGGAACCGAAGATTAGAGCGTTGGAAGGTGACGAAGCCGTTTTCTGTAGACTATAACTGCCAGTGATGTTGCTGTCATGAATAATGGCAGAATTAGGAATGCTGGAAACTCGGGTATAGCATCAGAGCCTACGATTTCGATTGTGTGATCGCTGTGAATGTAACTGATGTGAAACGTGTAATGTGTTCCGTTATGTGTTTGGCTGTAGTCATCACCTTCCACTAAGGCATATCCATCCATGCTCAAGGAGAACGTGCCCCAAACCAAACTGTCAGGAACTATAACCTCACAGAAGCCAGATGTTCCAGTTTTACCTGTTACATTTAAGCTCAGGTTTCTCTCTGTTTGATTGAACTCAAACCCTAATATAGCCGAGTTGCTGTCCACCGTCACCGGATAGTCCATGCTGTCAATATACGGATAGAATACCTGCTGTAGACCAACTTTCTGAGAATAAATGGTCAAAGTTTCTACTGCGTCGTCTTCAACAACTTCTGAGCCGCTCATAGTCCATTTAACGCTTAACCCCGTTGATTTTTCCCAATAATAATTTTCAGAACGAGGCTGGTCATCAATCGTGTACGTATAATTTAGATGATTAACTTCTATAGTTGCGTCCCCATATTTTATGGAAATAGTTTCGTTTACAAAGGGAGCACCTTCAGAAGTTTGATTTTCATTTTTCCAATCGGGATATAACAGGTCACCTGCATTGACATTTGCTGAAATAATAACGAAAAATCCAGTGCCGCTCCCATCACTCACATTTACCCAAGACGTGCCTGTTTCTTCAGTTCCATTAAGTAGATCCCTTTCGAATTGAAATGTAACATTGGTTCCAGAGATCTCTTGAATCGTAATCGTTTCAAGGTAGCCAGCATTGAATGGCACTGACGTAGTTAAACTGCCATTACTGTCCCTTACAGTTCCACTGATCGCATAAGTGTATTCAGCAGTCTGCCCAACACTGACGCCAACGTTTCCTTCAGCTGAAGCAAATTCTACACCTGAAAAAAGCGTAACAACAAGCACGAAAAACAATGGCAAGACAATTTTCCGGTTCACAGCACATCACACCAACTATACCAGTAATTCTGTAAATAAGCTACTACAGCTATTAATGTTGCTCCTAATGAATGTAAAGTCCTCTTCCAATGATGATGTTCCAAAACCTGTATTCCAATTCATGTTTGTTGTCGCTTGTTTTTGGGTGCTTTTAGTATGGAGACTTTGATTTGGTTGATGTGTTCGTTGGTTCGGAAGGCATCTACCAGTTTTCTGATGTTGTCTGCTTCTCCTTTTACCACGATTACTTCTAGACAGTAGTCTTCCTCTATGTGAGCGTGAAGAAATGTTGAGATTATATCTCCGAAGCTGTGCTGGATTTCAGATATCTGTCCTTTCTTTGCATCTCTTTCGTAAATGATTGTTATTGATGCCGCGATTTCTCCCTCAAGTTCCCTGAGGCTTCTGCTCTCCATAATGAATGTCCTTAAAGCCTGCCTGACAATCTCTGATCGGTTAGCGAACCCCTGCTCCCTGATGGAGTTCTCCACTCGCTCTAGGAGTTTTTCTGGAACTGAAACGCTGATAACTGTCACGTCACGCACCAAGTTATTAAAATATTTAATCACCTTTAAATATATTTTATTAAAAAACGGCAAAAATTTAATAAAGTTGTTCACTGCACAAAATAAATAACGAAAAGGTACAGCGCTATGAACAAACGCCAGAAATTCTTTGTGATCGCAACAATCACGATAGTATTAACTGCAATGGTTGCTGCTGCTTACTCTTCGATTCTGCAAAAGGAAATGGACGGTGGCAAACTAAAAGTCGTAGCCAGCTTCTATCCCCTCGCCTTTTTCGCCCAAGAGATAGGAGAAGAAGAAGTGACTGTCCGGCAGCTTATACCCGACAACACCGAGGTGCACACTTGGCAGCCATCCTTCGCTGATATTTTAGCTGTAGACGAGGCTGATGTGATAATTTACAATGGGGCATCTCTTGACCACTGGTTCGAGGATGATATACTTTCCATAGTCGATTCAAGCGACAAAATCATCGTAGAGACCACCAAAGGAATAAAGCTTCTTGAAACTGAACCAGAACATGCGGACGAGCATGAAGAACTCGATGATCCGCACACGTGGATAAGTCCCTTCATAGCGAAACAGCAGGCTCAAAACATATACGAGGCTCTGATCCAGAAAGACCCGAATCATGAGGATTACTACAGTGAACGCTGGCAAAAATTGAAGATGAGATTCGAAGAACTGGACAGCAACTACCTGACTGGACTCTCAACTAAGAATAAGGAAGAGATTTTTGTTGCCCATTCTGCCTTCGGATACCTCGCTGACAGGTACGGCTTCAAACAGTATGG
>Ga0307443_1000860_pt1 | contig 18972 bp, 16 predicted proteins | sample SalMarSW160220MG_FD_202148 | JGI IMG/M metagenome (GOLD analysis project Ga0307443, IMG submission 202148) | Salt marsh sediment microbial communities from the Plum Island Ecosystem LTER, Massachusetts, United States - SW1601-220 | ecosystem: Environmental > Aquatic > Marine > Intertidal zone >... | reverse complement strand
TTCAACACTTTCTTCTGAAATATCCATTGTCCTTGACGGGACTGGCCCATGAGGTAAAGCACAGTAATCATCCTGTAATATCATCCTGCCATACTGGTTCAAATGTATTCTATCCGCTAACCACAGAAGCTTCATTAATTTCAACCGATTAATTTTATTATCAGGTGATTTTAATGTAAAAAATAAAATTGCTTGTACCTGTTTTTGTTGTAGAAATTTCATAGCGAGAGTTTTAAACAGGGGCTTAACAATATAAAAGTATACTATTTTCTGATAAAAAGACGTCTTTAAAACAAATTTATTGCTTTAAGTTCAAGAAAATACGGGAAAATCATGCATCAGAGGTAATAAAACCATCGCTAATATTAATTAAATTAAGTAAATGAAGACAAACGTTGCTTAATAAAAGGATTAAATTTTAACGGTTATATAGCTGTAGAATTTCAATGGTAGTAAGGGGTCTGTTGTAGAAGGCTATATCATCCAGGCAGCCTTTGAAATAAGTTTCCGTTATTCCTCTGTTATTGCCCGCACCTATAGTCAGATTATACTCAAATCTATTGAAATCCTCAGGGCTTTCTGAACCGAATCTTACAAACCAGTCGTCTTTGCTTTCTAACTCACCATCAATGTATATATCACCCTGATTCCTTTTTGCACTTGAAATAATGAATGTCAGGTTATGCCAGTCATTATCAAATATATCGGGTCTGTCGACATAAATGGTAAAGTATTTGTCATTATTATCTCTTATGTCCAGCCTTATAACTCCAATATTCAGGGAAGAACTTGGCCCCCGGTGAATCTCAATACTGAACATTGTCCCTGCAGGATCATTATTTATGGTTTTCATGATAGTCTCATAATGAACTATCCCTATTGTATCACCTTTCATCCAGAATGATATCGAAAATGATTCAAGGGATGAATTGAAACTATCCATAGTGTCTAATTCTACATAATCATCGATTCCATCAAAAATAAGAGCTTGAATTCTATGGCTAAATCTATCATTTGTAAATTCTGCTCCGTAAAGAATTCCATCATGCCCGCTATTGCTTTCATCATTTACATTATTATTAAACGGATAATATGCCAGTAGGCCTGACACGGGCAGCTTACCGGTAATTTTATTACACTCAGGACATTCATTCACCTCACATTCAACCAGAATACTTACGAATGCTATAAGCACTATGTATAGTCCGATTTTCATGATATTTATTTACTCTGTAAAATTATAAATTAAAACTTTATAATTTCGGGATACCTTCCGAAAAATTAACAGAAGGATATTTTCCTTTACTTTTCTTCTTGTGTCGGAATAATAAGTGCCTGTCACGGACAGATCAGGCAGGATAAGAAGGGTATCTAATTAAGAATTGAAATTGAATTTTAATCATTATTTTTGTATATAAGATTACACAATAAGTTCTTAGGTATTTGTATCTGTTATAGTTTTGTATGGTTTAAAAACTAATCCTCTAAAAATGTCTGGAAAACAACAATTTTCGTAAAACCCAATCCTGCAATAACCATTATTTCACAACTTAATACTATCGTTATGAAACAGCTTAAAATTTTGTTAATACTGATTGTAAGTGCAAACCTGGTAATAGCTGGTTGTTCTTCATGGAGTAAAACCGCCAAAGGAGCTGTTATAGGAACAGCTGCAGGTGGCGCTGTTGGTGCTGCTATCGGGCAGGCTGCAGGCAATCCGGCCCTTGGAGCAATTATCGGAGCAGCTGTCGGAGGTACTACGGGAACTATTATCGGCCATCATATGGACAAGCAGGCTGAAGAACTGAAAGAAGCGGTTCCCGATGCAACCGTTGAGAGAGTCGGAGAGGGAATCACTATTGAATTCAGCAGTGCCGTTCTGTTTGCAGTAAATAAATCGGACCTCTCAACCGAAGCCAGGGGAAATCTCGATAAGCTGGTTACTGTACTCAATACTTACCCCGATACAAATATTGAAGTACAGGGACATACAGATGACACCGGTACAGAAGCTTATAACCAGACATTGTCTGAAAAACGTGCTGCATCAGTATCAGATTACCTTACAGAAAAGGGTATTAATACCGCCAGGGTTACAACCAAAGGTTACGGTGAGCTGGCTCCAAAGTATGATAATACCACCGATGAGGGAAGAACCCGGAACCGGAGAGTGGAATTTCTGATAACCGCTAATGAGAAAATGATTACTGATGCTGAAAAAGAAGCAGAAAAATAAAATCCTCTTAAATAAGCTATAGAATGCTGAATTTCAAAGCATAAGCCCGACAGGATTTTTCAATGAAGATTCGAAATAACAATGCCGTTCTGATAAAAAGCCAGCCTTAATATTTTTCAGATACCGTTTAAATAGCAGAACTGCCTCTTTCACCTGTACGTATCCTGATACATTCCTCAAGAGGTGTTATAAAGATTTTTCCGTCTCCCACATGACCTTCAATACCATTTGTTTTAGCTGACTTTAGTATTGTGTCAACAGTTATATCAACAAATGAGTCATTTACTGCTATTTCAATTTTTATTTTCGGAATAAGATCAGGAATGATCCGCTGACCCCTGTACATTTCCTCTATTCTCTGCTGTCCGTGTCCTGAAACACGGCTGACAGTAATTCTTGTTATTTCAGCAGCGATAAGTGCTTCACGCACCTTATCGAGCTGGACTTCACGTATTATTGCTGTAATCAGTTTCATAATCTCTTTTTTAACATGTTTTAACTGGGATTAAGCATACCATATCCTCTTTCACCATGGTATGATCTGTCAAGACCGGCCATCTCTTCACTTTCTGATGATTTAAATTTAATAATCCTGTCGAGTAAGAAGATAATTAAAAAAGTCATTACTGCAGCAAAAGAAATTGCTACTGTAACAGCCAGGGCCTGTACACCGAGCTGATTCCATACTGTCCATGTTCCTCCGGACAGAGCAGTTGCCTCCTCCATCCATGATTTGCGGATAAAAAATACCAGAAAAATAGCGCCGGCAATGCCTCCGACTCCATGGATACCAAATGCATCGAGACTGTCGTCATAACCAAGCCTGTTCTTTGCCTGTATAGCTGTATAGCACAGCAGTGAAGCAATTATGCCAAGAATCATCGCTCCGTATGGCTGAACAACACCGGCAGCCGGAGTTACTGCAACCAGTCCTGCAAGAATTCCGGAAGCAAAACCAAGGGCTGTAGCTTTACCCTGATGCATACTCTCAATTATTATCCATGCCAGTGCTCCCGTTGCAGCGGCGACCTGTGTTGCTGTCAGTGCCTGTGCAGTACTCAGACCACTTGATACTGAACTCCCTGCATTGAATCCAAACCAGCCTACCCACAGAAGACCTGCTCCTAACATAGTAATTACAAGGTTATTGGGACGGATCACCTGGTATGGATAACCACGGCGTGAACCAAGGTATAGAGCAGCCACAAGCCCGCTCACACCTGCCGATATATGAACAACCGTGCCGCCGGCAAAATCAATTGCCCCCTTTGCACCAAGGTTGAAAAGGAATCCGTCCGAAGCCCATACCCAATGACATAACGGATTATATACCAGCAAACTCCATAAAGCTATAAAAAAACAATAGGCTTTAAATGATACTCTTTCTGCAAATGCCCCTGCAATAAGAGCCGGAGTAATAATAGCAAACTTACCCTGGAACATGCTGAAGACATATTCAGGTATTCCTGCACTTAGTATGACATCATCAATGCCCTTTAAAAAGAAATAATCCTTATTCCATCCAAACAGACCGCCAAGAATATTGCTTCCGAAACTCATTGCATACCCTGCCACCACCCAAAGAACACTTATGATACCCATAGCCACAAAGCTGTGCATTATAGTACCAAGAACATTTTTCGACCTTACAAGTCCGCCATAAAACATTGCGAGCCCGGGAATCATAAGTAATACAAGAGCCGTGGATGTAAGCATCCAGGCCGTGGCTCCGGTATCAATTTCAGTTCCGTCAGAAGCATAAAGCCCTGAGGCTGTGAAAACCAGAAACAGCAGAAGCAACAGGATTCTTTTAAAATTTGACTTCATAAAACATAATTTAACAATAAAAACTTAATTTTTTCGTCAAACATATTATTTTATAGGGGGTAAAACAAATTTTTTATATATTTTTTTGCACTTTCCTGTTTTTCAAGGGGTCATATTGTTTATTTTATATATAAATACCATACCCCCCCTCCTATTTTCTTTAGAGGTTATGTATAGAATAATTAGAAATTACTCCTCCTGTAAAAAAAAAGAGACGCCTGTATGAGGCGTCTCCGTATTCAAAATGAATTTTTAATTTACTAAAGGGTAAATCCTACAACAATATACATTTTTTCACTGTCAGGATTGAATATTAATTGTCCTGTCACAGGAATATTGAAAGTTTCCGTTACCCTGATGGTCTGCGATATTCCTAATCCAACATTACAAATATTAAATTTATCTTCACCACCGGAAGTATTAGTAGTATGCCATCCGTCACCTGCACCAAGGAAAATATTGAACGATCCAAAATCATATTTTGCCTCGAAGTATTTATCGCCGCCTTTCGATCCTGTATTTCCAGCTTCATTTAATATAATATTGGCACTTAAGTTTAAGCCCCCCTTTGTAAAGCCCAGGCTGGTTTCAAAGGCATGGCTGCCTGAGAGTTGCGAATAATCAAAGTAATCAAAGTCGGGGTAGTAATAATCGGTAATCCCCAGTGTAAATCCCGCGGGCAGTGATAATGTCAGGTAAATATCTGCCTCCTGGTAACCTGCAAAGTCAAATGATCCCCAGGCGCCGATTGAGAAAAATCCAGTCGTAAATTTCATATTCGGCTGAAAAGCCGGACCACTTCCGTACTTTGTGCCACGCCAAACATAACTGCTGTACAGATCTGCTCCGGCAGTTAAAGGATTAGAATCACCGTCCTGTGAAAATAAATCTGTTGTTATCATAAATCCTGCCAACATACAACAGATTACTTTAGCTTTTAACACCCTGCTCATAACAATCATTATTTTATTTCAGGTACAAGTATACTAAAAAGAGGGTCGTAATAAATATTTATACTAATTTTTTTGACAGCTCCCCATTATTACAGGGGGTAGAATCAGGAATTATGTATAAAAACGAGATGCCAGGTAAATTATTTACAGGAAATTTTTATCTAAAAACTCCTGGAATTTATCTTTATACTGATCGCTCACGGGAATATAGGTTTTCCCAAAGACTATTCTGCTTCTTTCAACCGTTTCAATTTTTGAAAGATTAACAATGAATGATCGATGGATACGCATGAATTTTGTTTCAGGTAATTTTGTTTCCAGGAGTTTTAAAGTAGAAAGTGTTAGTATTGGTTTTGGATTACCCTGTATATAAATCTTAACATAATCCTTTAGTCCTTCGATATAGAGTATATCATTGAAGTTTATTCGTTTAATTTTATAATCAGATTTCAGAAAAAGGAAATCATCATTGGCATCAATTTTTTCAGGAGAATTTTTTTCAAGATTTATAAGCCGAATAGCCTTATTGACAGCTCCCAGAAACTCTTCATAACTGAATGGTTTCAAAAGATAATCCACCACTTCCAGCTTGTAACCCTCCAGGGCATACTTCTCATACGCGGTTGTAAAGATAACCTTTGGCCCTTTCTCCATAAGTCTGGTAAACTCTATACCAGTAAGATCAGGCATCTGGATATCAACAAAAACAATATCAACGAGATTATTCCTGAGAAAATCAGCTGCATCCAGCGGATTATCATATTTTGCTGACAGCCTCAATCCGGTTGTTTTCTTAATATAACCCTCAATAAGCTGAAGGGCAAGGGGTTCGTCATCTATGGCGACAGTTGAAATCATTATGAAAATTTAATATTCAGTAGAACCTCAAATGAGGAATCTGATTTGTTCACTTTCAGATCATGTCTGCCCGGGAACAATAAATTCAGTCTTTTTTTCACATTCTTCAGGCCTATACCTGAATGTCCATTTGCTCCCTCTTCAGGTTTAGCAACATTACTGTTAACACATTTGAAATTTATTAAATTTCCTTCTGCCAACATACTTATATTAACAAAAGATTTCTCCCTGTAACTAATACCGTGCTTGAAGGCATTCTCGATGAAAGGAATAAAGATAAGAGGAGGAATACTTATATCATCGTATTTTTCGGGAAAAGATATTGATAGCTGCACCTTTTCACTCATTCTCAGTTTCATAAGATCGATATAGTTTTTCATGAAATCTATTTCGCTGCTCAGTTTAATATTGCCCTGTTCAGATTCATACAGAAGATATCTCATCAGCTTTGAGAGTTTCAGGACAGCTTTTTGGGAATCTTCAGCATTGATGCCAATCAGTGAATAGATATTATTGAGGGTATTAAAAAAGAAATGAGGGCTGATCTGGTTTTTAAGGAAAGAAAGTTCTGAATTCAGTTTTTCCTTTTCCATCTCTTCATGTATTTTTTCAATCTTCGACTGACGCTCAAGAACTCTCAGTCCCAGTGAAAAAAAGATAAGAAAGACAGAAGCAGATGCATAATTAATGATATGCATCTCACGGAAAGGGGGTCTGACCGTCAATCCTCTTCTCCCCGGAGGAAAAGGTCTGTCAGGGTCATCAGGCTGTCTGCTTACCTCTTTAGTCCTTGCATCTTCTGATATATATCTGAATGTCAGCCTATTGGAAATATCTGAAACAAAATAGAAACAGATTATTAAAATGAGGACTGATAAATAGTATCTATATTTTCGGTTTTCAAAGAAGAAGCGCGGTACTAGCAGGAAATAGTTAGTATAGAATATTATACCGTTAATAAGGACATTAATATAATATATCCATATAAAATCTTTCCCGATCTGCCAACGCTTAATAAAGTAGAGCGGTAGTCCTAAGAGAATTACCCACGCCAGAAGGTGCAGAAAAACTGTTATTTTACCTTCAAGGAAGTTCCTTTTCATTTTGCCTTTGTTTTGAAGGGACCCACGATTAATATCAGATAAATTTACAATATGTCACTAAGTTAAGAAATGTAATCAAATAAAATCAGGAATCTGCTATTCATAACGCAGTGCATCAATAGGATTCAGGTTAGCAGCTTTCCTTGCAGGGTACCAGCCGAAGAATACGCCTATAGCAAAGCATACAACAAAAGCCAGAACCACAGATTGTGTCGTTATATAGGTATCAGTACTCATAAGTGTACCTGCACCTTTGGCAATAATGTAGCCGAATATTATTCCAAAGATACCCCCGGCAATACTCAGCAGCATTGATTCAACAAGGAACTGCCTGAGGATATCTTTTCCTCTTCCTCCTATTGACATACGAAGTCCTATCTCACGTGTTCGTTCTGTCACAGATACGAACATTATATTCATGATACCGATCCCTCCGACAAGCAATGAAATGCTTGCAATTGCGCCCAGAAGTAAGGTCATAATGTTTGTAATGGTTGATACAGTTTCAATCAATTCCGATTGAGACATCACCCTGAAATCATTTTCATCTGATTCTTTCAGTTTATGGGTTCGTCTCAATATCTCTTCTACCTCTTCAATAGCTGCAGCACTTTTCTCCTCGCTTACTGCTGAACAATATATTCCGTTTATGTAATCAATTGCTGCAAGCCGCCGCTGAACAGTCGTATATGGAGCAAGAATCATATCATCCTGGTCCTGTCCCATTCCGCTTTCACCTTTATCCTCAAGAACACCTATAATCTCAAAAGGCAAATTTTTTATCCGGATTGAAATCCCCACAGGATCTGCTCCTTCTCCAAAGAGGTTTTCGACTACTGTCTGACCTAGTATACATACTTTTGCCATACTTCTGATTTCTGTCTCGGTAAAGATTCTTCCGCTTTGAATTTTCATTTTTCTTATATCGATATATTCCTCGCTGACTCCATATACACTTGTTTGTGTATTCTGGTTACCATAAATTACTTGTCCGTTTGCATTTACAGTAGGTGAAACGGCAGATATGGATGCAGCTTCATTCCTGATTGCAGTCACATCGCTGTATTTTAACGCCATAGAGATAGAGGCTCCAAGGCTTACACCTCCCCTTCTCTGGAAATTGGGCATTACCATTACCAGATTGGAGCCCATTGATGACATTTCATCTGTTATACTTCTTTTGGAACCCTCTCCTAATGCAAGCATGGCGATAACTGAAGCAACACCTATTATGATTCCGAGCATAGTGAGGAAAGCTCTGAGCTTGTTCCTGACCAGTGCTCTTAATGCAATTCTGAATAAATTTGTAAAATTCATAATCTTATATTAATTAATCACGCATCAAATTCTTCAATATTCTCTACCGGAAGTGTTTTGAGTATCTCGCTTGCGAAAAGTCTGTTGTTTACAACATTTTCACGCTGGATCTTACCATCCCTGAAAATAATATTACGTGTGGCAAACCGGGAAATATCAGTTTCATGAGTAACATATATTATCGTTCTTCCTTTTAAATTCAGATCCTGGAACAATTCCATGATCTCAAAAGATGTACGCGTGTCAAGGTTTCCTGTGGGTTCGTCTGCCAGTATAAGGACCGGATCATTAACCAGCGACCGTGCTATTGCTACTCTTTGCTGCTGTCCGCCAGAAAGTTGGTTTGGCATATGATGCATGCGGTCGGCAAGACCGACAGCTTCAAGTGCATTTACTGCTTTTTCTCTTCGATTCTTCGCTTTTATCTTTCCGTTATAAAAAAGCGGAAGCTCTACATTTTCCAGTGCAGTGGTTCTTGGTAGCAGGTTGTACGACTGGAAGACAAATCCCAGCTTTACATTCCGTAACCTGGCAGTGTCATCTTTATTAAGTGTATTTATATCAACACCATCAAGCATATATTCACCTCCTGTAGGTTTATCCAGGCAGCCAAGAATGTTGAGCATGGTTGACTTACCGGATCCGCTGACTCCCATTATCGCGACAAACTCACCATTTTTTATACTGAGATCAACGCCCCTCAACGCATGTACCGTCACCTCACCAACATGGTAATCTTTCCGGAGACCTTTTATTTCAATAATTATATTGTTCATAATCCTTGTAAATTACTGCTGATTATTTACCTTCTAGAACATCATCGGACCGCCGGGACCTCTGTTATTTGACCTTGTTGATGTCTTCTTTTCCTTTCCGCCGGACATTGAAATGATAACATCGTCACCTTCTGTGAGGCCTGAAGCAATTTCGACTTTTGAACCGTTTTCAATTCCCAGGGTGACCATAGCCGGGCGGATACCACCTTTATCGTCCTTTACCCAAACTGATTTTACCTTGGGATCAGATTCTCCTGTTCCCGGGAACATTCCCATCGGAAGCATTCCCTGCGGCATTGAGCTTATATCAGGTATCTGCCCTGGCTGTAAATCTGCCGGTATATCAGCTTGTGCCAGCTCAGGCATATCAGAATTCTCCATAAAATCGGTCATCATCTTTTGCAAATATTCTTCATCAGGGGAGAACCTGATAGCTTTACCGGAAAGTGTAAGAGCATTCTCCTTCTTCTCAACATATATCGTAGCACTGGCAGTCATCCCCGGCATAAGCTTTTTATCAGGATTTGGTGCATTAAGTATCACAACATAGGTGACCACATTGTTTGTGGTAACCGGCTGGAGACGTACCTGGGAAACTGTTCCTTCAAATTTCAGGTCGGGGTAAGCATCAACAGTAAATTCAACATTCTGATCTTCCTGTACCTTTCCGATATCAGCCTCGTCAACGCTTGTCTGAACCTCCATTTGTGTAAGGTCATTTACAATTGTGAAAAGAGTCGGTGTATTGAAGCTGGCAGCAACAGTCTGTCCCTCCTCAACTGCCCTGTTCAGAACGACTCCGTCGATCGGTGAGGTAATCGTAGCATAATCAAGGTTCACCTGTGCTCTTGAAACTGCTGACCTGGCATTGATAATGGAGGCTTTTGCATTTTCGAAGTTAAAAAGTGCCTGGTCATAATCCGACTCTGCAACAAGTTGCTTCTCATAGAGAGCCTTGAGACGTTTATACGTTGCTTCCTGGTAGTTCAACTGGGCGACAGCCTGATCGAGATTAGCCTGGCTTTGCTTAAGCTGTTCAATAAGATTCGTTTCATCGATTTTTGCAAGCATCTGGCCTTTTTTGACAACATCGTTAAAATCAACAAAAACATTTTTAATTATTCCCGATACCTGTGTTCCAACATCGACAGTCGTTATTGCTTCTATGGTTCCTGTTGCAGTTACAATGTTAGATATAGGTCCTCTTTCAACCTTAACTGTATCAAACGTATAGGCTGTATCCTTTTTTGAAAAGGATCTTAAGGTGACTAAAACGATCAATGCCACTAAAACTATCACACTGATTATTATAACTTTCTTTTTCATGATTTAACTGTTTTATCTTTTAATGTTTTATTCTTTTATAGTGTTAGAGGCAGTCCTGAATAAAAGTCAAGGACTTTGTAGCTGAATATTAAATTAAATTTGGATTGAAGCAGTTTACTCTCGGCAACTATAAGGTTTGTTTTCGAGACAAGGTAATCTATTGAGTTTATCATTCCCTGGCTGAATTTTTCGTCCGACAGAAGAGAAGATTCAAGGGTCGCATTATATGATTCAAGGCTTGCTTCATATTCAATCTGGGCTGAGGTAACATCCAGACAAGCCTGTTCAATATTCTTTCTCAACTCATTCCTGGTATTGATTTCTGACAATTCTGCATCCTTGTAACCTGTTTTTGCGACAGCCACATTTGTTTTAACCTGGTTTTTCTGATATATCGGGATCGATATTGAAATTCCTGCTGAAGGACTTATACCATCATTTATCTGACTGAAGTAAGAATCCGTTCCCATGCTTGAATAATTGGAACCTATACCGGCACTGGCTGATAATGAAGGATAATAACCTGCCCTGGCTATTTTTTCATCAAGAGATGCGATCTCTTTATTAACAGCGGCATTTTTAATTTGCGGTTTTATTGCAATTGCTGCTTCGTAAACGGCTTTTACATCAGGTGTTCTGTTCTGATTCGGAGAATCTGAAAGATCCGGATGTGCAATATTAAAATTATCTGTAACAGGCAGTTCCATCAATTGCATAAGATTGACCTTGGCAATTGCAAGCTGACTCAGTGAATTAGCCAGGGTCAGTTTCTCACTTGCCGACTGAGATTTAACCTGGGCATGATCGGCCTGGGATATTCCCTTAAGAAGAAGTCGTTCACCTGCAAGCCTTAGTTGTTCGGTTGTTGCTTCAATTTGTTTCTCGCTGTTCTTGACCTGCTCTTCGGCATATAATATCTGCAGATATGCGTTCAGGATATTGAGGCTGATCGATTCTTTTGTGGTTTCAAGGGAGTATTTCCCGCTTTCAATATCGAGTTCAGACTGCTTTATCTGATTTATCAGCCTGGATCCGTTGAAAATAGTAACACCCGAACTAACCGAATATCCAGTGCTGTTGGTTCCGGTCAGTCCCGTTTCAGTACCGGCATTACTTTTAGCCCAGTTGAAATTCTGATTTACTGAGGCACTCAGTGATGGAAACCTCTGTGCTTTTGCCTGACCGGCATAAAGATCGTACCTCTGGTTTGTCAGTTCACTCTTACGTATCGTTATGTTTTTATCGAAAGCATATTCGATACACTTTTCAAGAGTCCAGACCTCTTCCTGCTGCGCGAAAATATTTGCACCTGCTGTTGCAAGAAGTATGCTTAATATAAATATCAATTCCCTCATATATCTTTATCAATTTTGTGATAAAAATATGGTGAGGGATAGAGCAGTACAAATGAAATAGAAGTACCGGCGGATTTTACCGACAGAACGGGGTTTTTCCCGGATAGGATATTTATTGATTAATTAATTTTGTGCCCTTCATGCTAATTTAGCTGACGGAAGCTTTAAAAGCGCTTAATTCTCTCCAGGGTTAAAGGTTTTTTTTACAGTCCGAACTAACAGTAAAAGATTCCTGTCATTCCTTATCCCGAGGACTCGGGATGAGGAATCTCTGCCTATTAACCGGACACTGGCAGAAGGCTTTAATCATTTGGTGAAACAACAGTTTTTATCAGTTTCAGGTTTGTTTCAACACCGTCAAGATAAATAAGCGTCCACGAAAGGGTATTCGTTAAGTTATGGAATACCCGGTTTGGATCATCATCATACTGCTGTCTGAGATCAAAAATTGACGGGATTGCTTTTGCGAGGTCCTCACATCCGGGCGTATTTTCTAACTCCTTAATAAGGGTTTTCAGGCTGTTATCAAGCTTTTCTCCCACAATCTCATTACTCGCAAGCGATAAAGCAATTATAGCAGCATCCGGTGAATCATGTCTTACTAATACGTTACCCTCAGCATTTTCCCATTGTTCAGCTGAAGTTCCCTCACGTTTAAGAATCGATTCCTTATACTCATATACAATTTTTAATGCCTCATCAATCTTAACACAAACTGTCGATTGTGAATTCCGGGCTGGAAGCTGATTCAAAACCTTTTCGACCTTAATATAATGAGTGGAAAGATTATAACTGTCTCTGAGTCTTTCCGCAGAGACATTTAACGCGAGTAAGGCTGAAAATACTGAAATGGCTGCAAGAAGCAGGAGAACAAAAACCGTATTATAGATATTAAAATTTTTGTTTTTCGCAGTTGTGACCAGGAAGACCGGAAGAAAAACAATATAAGGGAAAGGAATTGAAATAGACATCGCTATTCCGCCACCAGGCCAGTGCATTATTTTAAAAAGCATTCCTGTGAACACAACAAAACAGGTGAGCCATGTTGCGACATGAAGCAGCAAATTCTGCTTGTTTCCTTCGGCTTTATAATGGTTCCTCAATGATAATGGCAGAAAAGCCAGGATAAAAGCAGCAATTCCGAGGATCAGCATATATCCTGCTCCCGGCCAGTGGTTAACTTTAAAAATGACCCCTAAAAATATAATCAGGGCAGTAACTATACCTAATATGTATATTTTTTGTTTCATGATCTCATCTATTAAGTTGATTATTTGTGGTTTGCAACATGTTCCAGCATATTTGACTCAACAGCCAGAAGATTGTTTTTCAGAAGTTCAAGTGAATGCAGGCCGGACATTAATGATATAGTTGTACGATCAGGAATTGTTCCGGGTATGTATACCGAAGGCTCAATAAGACCTGTATACTTTTGAAGATCTTTCCCCGGTAACAATTCTGATATATACTTCGTATATTCCGCAACTGCTGAATTAAGTTTTTCACGTGAGCTGCTACCTGGTATAAGAAAATCCCTGACCGGAATTCTATAAAAAGGTTTTGTAAGCATATTGTATTGAATCTCGGTTCCTGTCTCAGTCTTGCTGATCTGATCAGTGCTTACAGCTGGCTTACCAGGCTCTCCTTCTGACTCCTGTACCATTTTTGTCTGAATATCGCCAATAAGAGTAAGCAGGCTGACAGTTTTCGCATGAAGCTGTTCCATCTGAGGATAGTACAGTGAATCATGATACATTATCATAATGGAATTATTGTACTTGTACAAAGAAGTGCACAATGCTTTCTGCTGAGCCTGGTGAGAATAAAAACCTTCCTCATAGTTTCGCTGAAGGTTAAGATTGATCAGTGCTCCCGGAATTATAATTGCGAACAGACCTATTATCATATAAATGAACTTTGGACTGATAATATTCTCTTCCTTCCATGTAAGCCAGGTATACCATGGTAAAACGATGACGTACAGGATGATCATTCCTGATACCGTCAGGGTAGCTGCCAGAGGCCAATGTTGTATCTTAAAAAACATACCTGCAGCATAACATATAGCTCCAATTGCTCCGATAATGTAAACCGGTCGTTTTGGTTTGTTTTCCTGCTCCTGCAACTTGCTGAAAAGCAATGCCGGAACAAAGAACACTACTCCAAAGAGTGCGGCCAGGGATAAAATGATAGCAGCAGCAGGCCAGTGCTGGATCTTGAATAAGGTACCTAATATAAAGAACATCCCGGCTAAAAATGCTGAGATGAAGAGGAAGAGTTTCTTCCCGCTGTGAGTCTCTTTCCAGAGTACTCCGAGGGCCGAAGGCATGAATACTAATGCCAGGGTTACAGCCCCGAGGGTCGTCATGATACCGGCAAGGGGCCAATGCTGGATCTTGAATAATGCGCCAAAGCCAAGCAACACTGTGCCGACAATGCCTGAAATTTTCATAGTGTTTTTCATTTGTCTGTATTTTGTGTCAACTGCATAAAGTGTTTCTTCCTGTATCTCTTTGATTCTGCGTGATCCCATTTTCTGTTTTACCCTGCGATATGCCTCACTGAAATCGAGTCCTGACTGCATCTCATTCTCTACATCGCAGCAAACATGATCAATAAGGTCTGCAAGGAGATGGGAAAATATTATCTCCTGTCTACTTATGTCACGGCTTATCTGATCAATATTCTGAAGACTCAGCTCAGGCATAATTCAAACCGGTTTTGGGTTCAACAATCCGTTGAAGCGATTCAATGAATTCACCAAGTTCTTTGAGCTTTTCTGCAACAACGGAATCCCCCTTTGGGGTCAGACTGTAGTAAATACGGATACGGTTATTGAAATTCTCAGACTCAGTGATAAGTACTCCTTCGCTTTCGAGCTTATGAAGCACCGGATAAAGTGCTCCATAGGTGAGATTGATCTTTCCTTCAGTCAGCTCCTCGACCTTACGGGTAATTTCATAACCATACATACGGCCATTTTCTTTCAACAGCTTAAGAACTATTGTTTTTAATGACCCTTTGAGAAGTTCGCTTGATATCATGGGTTTTATATATTTAAGATTCTTATATATTGCAAATATAAAATATTATATTTAAATAATACAAGTTTTTATGAAGATTTTTTTATTTTTTTTGCAAATATTTAACTTTTTTACTGGTCAAATGTTATAGTCTTATAAGATCCTCTAAGAAGTGATAATATCAAAAACATACCCTGTAACAGGAATGTCGTGTGCATCATGCGCGTCACGGGTTGAATCGTTTGTAAAGACAATCCCGGGCATTAATGGCGCGTCGGTGAATCTTGCCGACAACTCACTGAAGATTGAATTCCTGCCGGAAGTGATAGCTCCGTCTGAACTGAAAAAAAGGGTTCGCTCAATTGGTTACGATATAATTATTGATGAAACAAACAGCCAGGAGCTTAAAGAAGAAGCGCAGTATGATTATTTAAGGAAAATCCGTATCAATACCCTGGGAGCAGCAGCTTTAAGCATTCCACTTGTGATAATAGCAATGTTCTTTATGACCATTCCTTATGCCAACTATATAATGATGGCGCTTGCAACTCCTGTTATTTTCTGGTTTGGCCGCCAGTTCCCGGCCGGTGCATGGAAACAGCTTAAACATCGTTCGGCCGGTATGGATACACTGGTCGCATTAAGTACCGGTATTGCATACATCTACAGTGTTGTAATAACTCTGTTCCCCGACCTGTTACAAAAGCAAGGTATCCGTGGGCATGTTTATTTTGAAGCTTCAGCAGTGATCATCACCTTTATCCTGATGGGTAAAATGCTTGAAGAGAGGGCAAAATCGAAAACATCATCCGCTCTTAAAAAACTGATTGGACTGCAGGTTAAGACGGTTACAGCAATTATGCCAGGCGGAGAACAAAAAGAGATATCCATAAGCAATGTAATACCCGGCAATATACTACTGGTACGACCCGGTGATAAAATCCCCGTTGATGGAACTGTTATTTCCGGAAGCTCATTTATAGATGAAAGCATGATAAGCGGTGAACCGCTTCCTGTTGAGAAAACAATCAATTCCGAAGTCTTTGCCGGGACAATAAACCAGAAGGGAAGTTTCAGGTTACTGGCTGAAAAAACCGGTGATGAAACTCTTCTGGCACAAATCATTAGAGCGGTAAAGGAGGCTCAGGGCAGTAAGGCTCCCATACAACACCTTGTTGACAAAATTGCAGGTGTTTTCGTTCCTGTTGTCATCACAATTGCTCTGTTAAGCGGAGTAATATGGTATCTGTCGGGTATAGAAAATGCACTGACTCACAGTCTTCTGGCAATAGTCACTGTTTTGATAATAGCCTGTCCCTGTGCCCTTGGTCTTGCAACTCCTACTGCAATAATGGTAGGTATAGGCAAAGGTGCCGATAACGGGATCCTGATAAAAGATGCCGACAGCCTTGAGACCGCACATAAGATAAATGCCGTAGTGCTTGACAAGACCGGAACAATAACGATGGGTCAACCAGTGGTTAATAATCTCTTATGGAAAAACAACCTTAAAAAGGAAAAATACAGCAACATCCTTTATGCAATACAGAAAAACAGCGAACACCCCCTTGCAGATCCTGTGGCCGTTCATCTGGAGAACAATGAAACTGTGCGGAACTCTGTTCAGGTTAATATTGAAAGCTTAATTGGGATGGGAGTAAAAGCCTTAGTTGATGAAGAGGAATACTACATAGGTAACAGGAGGCTTTTAACTGAATATAACATTATTGCTGATAAGGAACTGGAAGATTTTGCGGTAAAACGGCTTGAAGAGGCCAATACGGTTTCCTACTTTACAGATGCAAAGCAGGTTCTTGCAGTGATATCGATTACCGACAAGCTTAAAGAGTCTTCAAAAAAGGCTGTTAAACAACTGCAGGATATGAGAATTGAAGTTCATATGCTGACCGGCGATAATGAATCAACTGCCAGATCCATTGCATCAGAAGCAGGTATTAAAAGCTTTAAGGCTGAGATTCTGCCGCAGGCCAAGCACGATTTCATAAAACAACTGCAGAACCAGGGAAAAACAGTCGCAATGGTCGGTGACGGGATAAACGATTCACAGGCTCTTGCACAGGCAGATATCAGCATTGCAATGGGGAAAGGCTCCGATATTGCCATAGATGTGGCAAAAATGACAATTATTTCATCTGATCTTACAAAAATAGCCCGGGCAATTAAACTCTCGCGATACACTGCAAGAACTATAAAACAAAATCTTTTCTGGGCATTTATTTATAATATAATTGGCATTCCTGTTGCTGCAGGTTTATTATACCCGTTTACAGGTTTCCTGCTTAATCCCGTGATCGCCGGAGCAGCGATGGCTCTGAGTTCAGTGAGTGTTGTAAGCAACAGTCTCAGGCTCAGGTATAAATCCCTCTAATAGATTTTTTCTAACTTAGCAGTAAACAGGATTCTGTTTTTGTGAAGAAATAAAAAGCATTGAAAACTAACGCCGGGCTTTAGCCCGGTGTTGTTTGCAAACATCTCTTCCAGGACTTTAGTCCAATATTTTTTTGAAAAAGTTTGCATTTAATAATATTATGTCCTATATTTGACCAATTGGTTAAATTATATGGTTTATTTATCTGGTTAAATCAAATGGTCAAAAGTCATGACTGAAAAAGACAAACAAACAGAAGAAAAGATTTTTGAATCAGCCACCGAGATTTTCATTGAAAAAGGGATGGATGGCGCCCGGATGCAGGATATCGCAGATCATGCCGGGATAAACAAATCATTACTTCATTATTACTATCGCACAAAGGAGCATCTTTTCAATGCAGTCTTTGAGATGATAGCCGGGCAGATGTTCAAGAAGTTTGCCCCCGTATTTGACGAGAATCTGTCCCTGGAAGAAAAGATAAGGTTCTTCTTCAGAGAGCACATTACCTTCCTTCAGAAGAATCCCCGGCTTCCTTCATTTATCCTGAATGAATTACACCGCTATCCTGAACGAATTAAAAAACTGATTCAGAGCATTGATATAAATAAAATATGGACCACTCTTGAAGCACAACATAAAGATGAACTGGTAAAATATAATATCACCAGAGAAACAATCCCCCAGCTGATGACTTCAATTGCTGCAATGAGCGTCTTTCCTTTTGTCGCTAAACCGGTGATTGCCAGTATAATGGAGAAGATGGGGTATGATTTTGACGATTATATTGAGGAAAGAAAAGAATATGCGGCGGATTTTGTGATTAAAGCAATAAAGAAGTAGAAAATTTAAAGTTAAAAGTCTTAAAGTGTTATAAATGAAAAAGAGAATTATAGTTCTGCTCATTTTGTTAATACCCTGGATATCATTTGTTAAGGGGCAAAAGATCATGACACTTAGAGAGTGCTATGATAAAGCGGCTGAAACCAATGCACTGGCCGGAGAAAAAGCTGCCTATTCATCAATATGGGAGTTAAAGGACAAGAACCTTGCCAGGGGCTGGCTGCCCACTCTCGATGCCAATGGAAGTTTCATATATAACTCCTCGGTTATCGATATGACTGATATGCTTGGTTCATTGCCTGTTCCCGGCATTGCCGACTTTTTTAACCCTCTTCCCCACGAACAATATAAAGTAACACTGGAAATAAACCAGATGATTTATGACGGTGGCGCAATAAAAGGAGCACGGGCTCTTGAAAAAGCAGGTCGCAGTATAAATGAAAAACAAACAGATACTGATATATACAAACTGAGGGAGCAGATAAACAGCTGTTTTTTCAACCTGCTGCTTATGGCACGTCAGAAAGAGCTTCTGAACAACTACCTGGAACTGGTAAACAAGCGTATTTCATCAATGAATTCGGCTCTTGCCAGTGGTGTATTATTAAAATCGGATATTGATGTTCTTGTTTCCGAAAAGATAAAGCTCGGGCAACAGCTCAAAGAAAATGAGATAAAGGAAACTGCACTCTTAAAGATTCTGTCAGATATAACAGGTGCCGAGATCGATGCTTCAACAGAATTTGTTCTTCCATCACCATCACAGGAACCGGAAATAGAATTATCCAGACCTGAATTACATTTGTTCGACCTCAGGAAAGAGCAACTTGACGCTTCCCTGCAGGTAATACAAAGCAAGAGAATGCCAAAAGCATTCGGCTTTGCGACACTTGGTTATGGCAATCCTCCCGGAAATAATTTTTTTAAAGATGAGTTTGCGCCTTACTATATTCTGGGGGCCGGCGT
>Ga0307443_1000842_pt1 | contig 19130 bp, 13 predicted proteins | sample SalMarSW160220MG_FD_202148 | JGI IMG/M metagenome (GOLD analysis project Ga0307443, IMG submission 202148) | Salt marsh sediment microbial communities from the Plum Island Ecosystem LTER, Massachusetts, United States - SW1601-220 | ecosystem: Environmental > Aquatic > Marine > Intertidal zone >... | reverse complement strand
CACCGCCATCTCCTTTCAGTGTGCTTCTGTTTATCAGGCTTCCTGTTAAAAAATGACTGTCTTTTTCAATTCCGTATTTGTATGAAGGAATATCGTCAAATAAAATAACATCCCAGTCTATCCAGTTACTTTTCAGGGTTAAAAGGAACTGGTTCAGTATCCCGGGATCTATTTCGTCAAGTTTTTTGTTTTTTATATTATGAGGAATAATCCCGAATTCTGTTCCGAAAACCATGTAATCATCAATATCACCAGAGTTAAATCCTCCACTCTCAGGAACTACTGAAAGGCTCAGGTTAACCAGTTCAGTTGATGGAACTATTTCTGTATTAATATTTATGTCGAGTGATATTTTATCTCTTCTCTCATATTCACCAGAAGTATCAATTGTAAGATATTTGTTATTTGCAGCCGGTGTATAAATAAATTTCTCAAAAACCGGTACTCCTGTCGCCTCAAACAGGGTGATGTGGTTTATACCATGTAAGATGTTCTGCCCGGGAATATTAACGGTGGTATTATCACTTGATATCATTACTGTATTTTTAAAGTTTATAATACCGTGTGTCTGCATTATCAGATAATACACATTACCATACAGTGACCGGAATACATCATTTGTATGTATTGCAACCTCCAGATCTCCTGATCCGGATTTTGTTGTCACCAGGGTAAATTCATCATCTGTAAACCGTATTGCTCTTCCGGTAACAGGTCTTTCCGGTATTATATTCTTATAGCCGGGTTTGACCTTAAAAGCACGACTGCTGAATATATTATATATGTTTATATCCTTCATAAAGCAATTTACCGGAAGGAAGTTTTTCATCCAGTTTGTATATGCTCTTAATGTATAATTGCCTGAGCTTAAAGAGTCAGGCAGGACAACCTGTCCGGGACCAGATCCATTCTCGATCAGTATCCTTTTCTGCAACACCGGATTATTATACCTGTTCATCAGCTCTATATAAACGATCCTGCTGTAAGGCGAAGGTTTGGAGCTTTGTCTGTCAACCACATAAACATTAAACCACATTTCTTCACCGGCAATAAAATTTTCCCTGTCGGTATGTATATATATCTCCTCCCTCGGTACGTCCTTACAATATTGATTAAATTTACCGGTAATATCATCTATGTTAACAATCCGTCTCTGTCCATAAATAAATGAATAATTCAGGATACAGAACAGAATAAAAATGGCTGGTTTTAAATATCTTATCATTTACTTTATCTTCAGATTGTTACTTACTTTCTTCTCTCCAGAATGATGGTTCCTCAGTTGTTCCCCGTGAAGTACAGTCGGCACAATCCTTATATATTGTATATACTTTGTAAGGGTTTAAGAAATCTAATGAATTGTCAATTATAAGCCAGTATGATACCCCGAGTCCTTCAGGTTCCGGACCCCTTCCGAATACTGTATCGGAGGGACACTGGTTATACAGATATACAAGACCTGCAAAATAATCTTCTATGAAGATCCTTTTTGAGGTCTTTGCGGATACACTGAAATACCCCAGCACCTGCTCGGATGGATCTTCTATACAGTAAATATTACCGGGTATTGAAACAGGAGTAATGTCATAAAGACTTCCAACGTTTTCAGTGACATTCTGTAACTTCTCCCAGTAATTATACTCATCTTCATTAAGCGAATACTGGTTTACAAGCAGACTGTATCTCTTCGACAGTCTGTCAGTCTTTGCCGAAATATAGTTTACGGGCCATTTTTCTATTCTGTCTTCAGATAAAACTGATGTATTCTTGATAAAAATGGAGTTCGAATTATTTGATATCCAGCATATCCGGTTAGGAACATCATAAGGAAGCCGGAACATCCATGTTTCAGAAAAATCCCATCTGAAGTGCTTGCATATACCATCAGGATCAGTAGTATTCAGATAAACCTGACATTCCTGCTCCCGTGGTCTGCCATCCAATGTTACATCAGTAGTAATTTTTTCATAAAACAAAGAATCAATGAGGGGCACCGGTTTCATTTCCATTAATAATGATTCATAATTCTTATATGAAAGATCAGGATTGTTTGTGTTTATGTGTAATTTATATTTTCGACCCACATATCCCCTGAACACTCCGTCTGTTACATAGGTACCCGGTTGTGTTTCAAACAGACTTGTCCAGTTTCCATTATCATCGGAAATATTTACAATGCATCCGGTAAGTACTACTGTATTTCCATCCGATGAAAGAGGAAGCGACTTTGATAATTTCACAGTGTAAACACCCGGCTGATCGGTTATCATACCTTCAACAACCAGCATAGTATCATTCTCATCAGTTTCAGGAACAAATTGTGTTATGCAGCTGCTTATAATCAGAAAGCCTGTTATTAATGCTATGTATTTATTTGATTTCATGATTCTTAAAAGTCAAAATTGAAGGATATAGATGGAATAGCCTGCCCGAATACTGATAGTTTATATCCCTTTATTCTGTTCTGTTCATTCTTGAAATAAACAGAGTAAACATTCTGTCTGCCAAAAAGATTATATACTGAGAATATCCAGTGAGGATGTGCAATTTTTTTCGATTTAAGGTTTCCGCTTATTGTAGCGGAAAGGTCGAGCCTCATATAATCAGGAATCCTGTATTTATTCCTGTCGGAGTACTGCATAAGAAGCAGGTCGCCCAGGTGATACGTTGAAATAGGATATGTTATTGGTCTTCCTGTACTCCATGTATAGTTTGCCGAGAAATTGAACCTCCTTGAGAACAGGAAGTTAAAAGTTACTATCAGGTCATTTGGTTTATCAAAATTAGCCGGGAACCATTTACCTTTATTTATAACCTCGTCATTGAATTTTCCAGTACTTTTAAGCAGTGTTCTCGAATAGGTATATGCGACACTCCATCGTATTCTTCCTTCACTTTTCTTCAGCATCAGTTCAACACCATAAGCTCTTCCAAGAACATCAACCAGATCCGTCTCAATATCATCATTCATCACCAGATTTGTACCCCCTTTAAAATCAACCATATCCTTGATATGCTTGTAATAGACCTCAACTGACGATTCTATGCTGTTATTTAAAAGCATCTGGTAAAATCCTGCTGAATATTGATTACCCACCTGTGGTTTAAGGTAATAATCACTTAACTTCCAAGTATCTGTAGGTGATATTGATGTGGTATTAGATAACATATGCAGATACTGCCGGGTCCTGTTGTAATTGACTTTAATTGAACTAGTCTGTGTAGTTCTGAAATTTAATGACACTCTGAATTCAGGCCCCGCATAAGTCTTGAGCAACTGGTTTGAATTAAATGTCAGGGTATCTATTACTGTAGAGTTGCTTTTAGTAAAATCAGGATCATATATCAGGACTGATCTCGGTCCGGAAGCGAAAAATGTAGAAAATCTTATTCCTGCATTTACCGACAGGTAGTCTGTCAGGACAAATTTATCCTCTATATATAAAGCTGTTTCAAGGGCTCTCTCTTCAGGAATTATTTCTTTTACTACGAGTGATGAGTCTCCAAAAGGCACATAACTTCCAGGCGAAACTGCATACCTTGTTAAGTCTAATCCAAAGTTCACTTCGTGTCTTCCCTGGTACCAGTTAAAATCAACTTTAGCTCCGGTGCTGTTAATCTCATGTGAAAGAAGGAACCCGTCTATTGGATTATCATCGCTGGATACATTATACTTGTAATTGCTGTTATTTACCGACATTACGGAGAAAAACCTGCTGGTGAAGAAATGACGCCATCTCAGTGCAACAATGTGATTATCATAACTATAAGCAGTATCCGAATTGAAACTGAAAGCATCATGGCTCAGGTAAGATGATAGTTCAATTCTATTATTCTTATTTATATCATATGTTATTTTCCCGTTCACATCATAAAACGATGCCCGGCTATTGCTGAGTGCAGGATTATCAATAAGATTGAGTACCCAGTTCGAGTAAGTGGTACGGCCACTAAGGATATATGTAAGGGTATCCTTAATGATAGGACCCTCAGCCGTCAGGTGTGTTGTTATGGGACTAATGCCGGCATTCCCTTCAAATTCCCTCCAGTTTCCGTCTTTTGTCTCGATATCAAGTACTGAAGATATCCTTCCTCCATATCGGCTGGGAATTCCTCCCTTATATAATGTTGCATCCTTAATAATATCTGAATTTACTGCCGAGAAGAACCCAAAGAAATGAGATGAATTATATACAGGAGCACCATACAAAAGAAGCAGGTTCTGATCGGAAGAACCGCCCCTGACATTGAATCCGGCTGATCCCTCTCCAACTGACTGTATACCAGGCATCAGAAGAACACTCTTAATAATATCTGATTCTCCCATTGATGTCGGTAACAATCTGAACGAAGTAATATTTATTTTTTCCACTCCGGTTTCGTATCTCTGGAGAACAACATTTTTTTGAGCAGTTACAACTGTTTCTTTTAAAGGAATAAGCATACTGTTCATCTCGATATTCAGATCTCCCTCCCCATAAAGGTTAATATTTACCTGTTTTCCCTTCATCCCGATAAATGAGAATTGCAGCAAATGTGAACCACGCGGAAGGTTAAGATTGAAATGTCCAAATTCATTTGTAATGGTTCCTGCAGATAATTTCTCAATGAAAATAGTAGCGCCGGCAACCGGTTCCTTTGTATCCCTGTCGGTTACATAACCTGATAAAAGGACATTTCCCGGTTTGTACCTGTCGGAAGGATTTCCTATGTCAAAGAAAGTGTTTTCAGCAAGTTCCTGTTCATCTCCCGTAACATAGTCAGTTGGCGGAATAAAGTTCTGATCGCCTGTTGAAACCGGTTTATTTGTAATCTTAACCGCAAAATCCTTTGTTATTACAACATTTCCGGCATTATCAATAAAATAATAAAGAGAGGCATCACTGAACAGTCCATCGAGAAATTCTGTCAATGACACAATACCGGTATAATTACCCGGTCTTAGATTATTTACCCATTCGTCTCTGAAAAAAAAGTGTAAATCATACTGACTTTCTGCCTTTGCTGCAAATTCCTTAAATGTCATATTCCGGCAGTCCCAGGTTATTTTTATCTCGTCCTGAGCACCCAGTCTGCTGAAAAGTGATAAGCCATAGAACAGAAGGAATATTTTGAATTTCATCTTAAGGCATTATTTTTTGAGATTGGTATAATATTCCAGGACGGGAACAAAACTATCAGGATCTTTTTTTGTAACCTGCAGTTTATTGGTTTTTATAAAATTTCTAACTTGTTGTTTCCTGTCACTTAAATGTTTTAAAAAATATCTTTTCCCTCTTATCGGATAAATAATACCCTCTTTCCTCAGATATATCCGGTGCACCTGGTAAAACTGATCATATTTGTTCTCAACTGCCAGCATATCGATCTCTTTCGTGTATTTAACAAAGAGGGACATTTTTCCGTCAAACAGCACATTTATATATCCTTCAAGGTTATTCAGGCTGTCTGCTTCCAGATTCTCAAACTGATATCTCCTGAAATTATATTCAAAGTTGAATTCATCGATCTTCTCTTTGTTCAGTTGAATCATCATCCCGTTATCTTTCATAGCCAGGAGTTCATCCCTATAGATGTCATAGCTGACAAGAACATTTCTGAATAATCGCCCTTCGATTGTAACTGTACCCGGCAAGAGTGCTGAAGTAAATAAAAACTGGTCACCTTTTACCCTGTAGTATAAATCACGCCACAGCCTTCCGTTATAAAGAATCTGTTTCCCTGTTGTATCCTGGTTTCGGGGATTTACGGGGTCTGATATTGAAGATAGCGTTATTCCTGCAAGGTAAGGCTCTGATAGAAAAAACAGAGAAAACAAAAACAAAAAACATATTCTGTTCATGCAACGAAATATCATTAATCTGCTCCCCGGGATATATTAAAATATTATTCCAGGTTATTATTCCGGAAGGTCAAATTTGGTAAATTAAAAAGAACAGGTAAAAGTATATAGAATAAGACAACTTGAATATTCTAAATATTCCATGTATTATTTTTTAACATTTCTTAACAATTTACGATGTTCACCACCACAATAAAAAGGTAGTATTTATTACAGGTACTGTTGTTGTTCATTAATGATATCTTTTTTAATCATGCGGTTTTCCAGAATCCTTACATATTTCAGGGCTTGTCTTATTTTATAGTATTCCCAGGCTTTCTGTGCCCATTGGAGAGCCATGTCAACATTACCGTTGATCTCATTGATAATAGCCATGTTATATGTTGCTCTTCCTGCAACTTTTCTTTTTGGATTTGTTGTCTCCTGTTCCCACAGTTCTGCAGCTTCATTCCATTTACCGACCTGGGCTTTGCGTTTTGCTATTTTAAAATTATAGGTCCCCTTTACAAAATAATCCCGCATCACCCGCAATTCGAATGGTATAATTCTCAAAGCATAACCATGACCTGCTTTATTACTCACCTCAGTTATGGCCTCTTTTCTTCCGACAAGAGCGGCAACTGCAACGAGGGGAGTAATTCCTGTACCTGTAAAAACCACGGATTGAAAATGATTATACTGGTCTGCTATTACCTGGCTGGCCGGGTCATATATTCTCCACCCGGTCTTTACGATTGTTTCCATGTCAGCCTTATGTACAATTCCGGGGATCTTAAGACCAAGTATTTTACCGGATCCTCCATCGTATGTGGAATATCGGATTTTTGTGTCAGTATCGTAATATTCCAGCGCAAACAGGGCATCGGTTCCTGTCTCTCTGCAGATCCTTGCTGCAATCTCCCATGAGAGGGGAACAGGGAAAATACCCAGGCCGGGGGTTCTGAAATCAATATCGGTAAGTGTTTTGACCTCATCGAACCTGTCGTTATTCAACAGTTCCGCAGACAAGCCATTGATAGCCTGTTCAGCACCATCTTTGTCAAGGTTAACGCCCTCAAGAGTTAAGGCTTTATCTATAATATCAAGAACTTTGGTTTCGTCAGTGGGCACACTGCGGTTAATAACCCCTACCTTTTTTATTGCAGGTGAAAGTGTCACAGGAGCAGGTTCCAGAACATTCATATACAGATGATTGATTTTACATGAAACCAACACACCGGATATCAATAGTATGAATATTATTTTCTTCATGATCTTAAATATTTAGTATATGTCTTTATCTGCTTTCAGACCATGGATTTCACGTAATGTCACATATTGTTTATTCCTTGATTTCCTACGTGTTAATCCGTGTTATCATTTGTTAAAATGTTATTATTCAATCTTTTCCAGCTTTATATTTCTTAATGCTGCTGTTGTATACCATGATGCTATTCCAAATGGTTTTGAAAGTTCTACTTCAGGCCGTATTGTCAATACTTTATCTCCTTTTACAAAATCAATCACAATTGTATCATTAATAAATGTCTTAATTGTGTCATCTCTCACCATAAGGCAAATTCTGTACCAATGATCTTTCTCGAACTCCATTAAGGTTGTTGTTTCGTTCTCCGATGCATCCTTTTTATTAATACTGCTCAATCCTACTACTGTTCCACCCCATCCTCCGACAATGAGAGTGCAGGGGTCTTTACCTGCCGGGAAGGTCATACCGCAGAAAAAATCATTACCTGAAACACGTTTTGCCTCAAGAGTCACCTTGTAATTCATTACCGGAAATTTTTTTACCCATGTTATTCCGGTACATCCTTCCCCCATTCCAAGTATTATCGAGCCGCCAGAGACATAGACCGGTCCCTGTGGGCCGAAGTTGGTTATTTCCCATCCATCCAGGGTTTCTCCATCAAACAAATAAGTGCTGTCTGGTTTTGGAACTGTCTGATTTTCTAAATGCTGAGAACTATTTTCTTTTTTCGGGCTTCCGGTGCAGGAGATCAATAACATTTCTGTCAGAACAATGTATATAATAAATTTCATCTGATCAATCTTCCGGTTTTTTTAATTCCCTTAAAGGTTTGTCAATTTTTTCGAAATCAGGCAAAGCATCCTTGCTGTCAGTCTCTTTTAATTGCTCCAGTTTCCTCCCTGCCGGCACGATTCTGCCCTCCCACGAACCAATAGCATCATTGTAGCTTTTCAGGGCTGTTTTTAATCCTCCCCCGATCTTATCAAGATGGCTGGCAAACGTATTTACCCTTTCATAGAAATCGGAAGCTGCATCCATTATCTTAAGAGCATTCTCAGTTATATTATGCTGCTGCCACGACATTGCCACTGATTTCAATATCACCATAAGTGTTGTAGGTGTAGCAAGTATTATCTTATTGTTCATGGCATCCTGAAGAAGATTTTTATCAGTCATCAAAGCTGCATTAAATGCCGACTCAACCTCCATATAAAGAATCACAAAATCAGGAGCCGGTTGAAATTGTGACCAGTATTGCCGTTTGCTCAATTTATTAATATGATCCCGCAGGTCCTTTGAATGCTTTATCAGCAGGTTATTACGGTTTATCTCATCGTCAGTTTCAAGAGCATTAAGATAAGCATCCATTGGAAGCTTTGAATCGACTACCACATGGCTGTTCCCCGGAAGATTAATTACCATATCAGGCTTTAATGTTATATCTTCTCCCTCTTTTACCACCTGTTCAACAAAATCACAATGAGCGAGCATTCCCGAGAACTCCACCAGACGCCGGAGGCCTATTTCTCCCCATCTTCCTCTAATCCTCGGGTTCCTTAACGCATTGACGAGAGCGCCTGTTTCCTTTTGCAGAACAGCATGAGTTTTTTGAAGGCCGGTAAGCATTTCCGTGACCTGCCCAAATGTCTTTTCGGATCCTTTTTCAAGCTCTTCAATTCTTTTCTTATATGTATCTATTGATTCTTTAACCGGCTTAAGCATTTCTTCAATTGCTGCCTTTCTCTGGTCGAGGTTACCTTCCGATTCCTTAATCTTGGCTTCAAGCTGGGTTTTTGCAAGGTTCAGAAACTGAAGGTTATTATGCAACAGTGCATCAGAAGCAGCAGACTTAAATGTATCGATCATTGCTTTCCGCACCTCTTCCAGACTTTCATCCCTGGCCTTGAGATTAGCCTGTAATGAGCTGTTCTGGGTTTTTAATTCATTTAACTCTTCTGTTTTTAACAGTAATGACTCCTGAAATCCGGCTTTTAAGAGTGATCTGGTAATCAGCCAGGTAATCAACGAGCCAAATATTACTCCACCGCATAAATAAAGAAATGCTTCCATAACACAACAAATATCCTGATCCTCAAAATTAAAAGTTTTTGTTAAACAGTACGGTTTAAAACAGGCGTTTTATTACCTTAGTAATTCATAAAATCCAACTATAAACAAATTAATCCTAAAATTTTTAATTTATGTATGAAACACACATCCCGTCATGGCGGGACAAATAAAAAAGAAAATATTTCTCAACATGTGGATTCTCCCGATAAATCGGGATGACCTTTAAAAATTAAATAAAAAAATTGTCTGATATTTTGTTTTACAACATAGAAGCAAAGGTGGATTGGATGTAGAATTATTTTATTGACAGAGTAGTCTATCTGGGATGGTATACGATTTTATTGTTATCGGTTCAGGCTTCGGGGGAAGCGTAGCAAGCCTGAGGCTTGTGGAAAAAGGGTATAAGGTACTGACCATTGAACAGGGTAAACGCTTCAATCCCTCTGATTTCCCTAAGACAAACTGGAATCTGTCAAAATACCTCTGGTTGCCATCATTAAGGTTTTTCGGATTCCAGAAGCTCTCATTCTATACCACGGCAAGTATTCTTAGCGGCACAGGTGTCGGCGGTGGAAGCCTGGTTTATGCAAATACTCTGTATATTCCTAAAGATGAATTCTTCAGCAATTCGTCATGGGCACGTTTCGGCAATTGGAAAACGATACTTGAACCTTTTTACACCAGGGCTTCATTCATGCTTGGAAGGAAAAAATATACCAAACTCAATGTTGAAGACCTGGCATTCGAGGCAGTATCAAAAGAGATGAATGCACATGACACCTTTGAAACAGTATATGTCGGAGTTAACCTTGATGGCGGTGAAGAGGAGTGTGATCCGTATTTCGGCGGACTCGGTCCCATGCGGAAAGGGTGTACCGAATGCGGTGGCTGTATGGTAGGATGCCGTGAAAATGCAAAGAACACACTTGACAGGAATTATCTCTGGTTCGCTGAAAAGATGGGACTTGAAATTCTTCCTGAAACAAAGGTAGAAAAGATCACATTTAAGGATAACCTGTATCACGTAGAAACAAAAAATATTACCTCCTTTTTCCGGAAAAAACGAAAGAACTTTAAAGCAAAAGGTATCGTTATAGCGGCAGGAACACTGGGAACAATGGAGCTTCTGCTTAAACAAAAATACAGGTATGATACTTTGCCATTATTATCAGGAACACTTGGTAATGAACTCAGAACCAATGCAGAGACACTCAGTGCGGTATCAGGTGCAAAAGAAAAACTGAATAACGGAGTTGCAATAACATCAGTCTTTAATCCTGACAGTCACTCACATGTTGAAATAGTAAAGTACCCCGATAATTCAAATGCCATGAAATGGTTCTTTGGGCTTTCAGTTGATGGTGCAAAAACATCTACTGTAAGAACAATGAAACTGATTAAAAACACATTAAGGCATCCTGTGAAGTTTCTAAGAACCGTATTCAATTTCAAATGGTCTACTCGCATGGTTATATTCCTCACAATGCAGACAGTGGACAATGCAATGCGGATGGTGTGGGAAAAAGGTATTTTCGGTGGAAAAATGAAGATCGATAATAGCGGGCAGAAAAAGGTGCCGGCATATATCCCTGTAGGACAGGAGGTTATGGAGCGATATTCTGAAAAAGTAAATGGAGTGGCTCAGAACATTCTGCTGGAAGTCTTTTTTAACCGGCCGACAACAGCCCATATCCTGGGTGGATGCCCAATGTCAGAATCAGCAGAAACAGGTATGGTTGATAAGAACCTCAAAGTACATGGCTATCCGGATTTCTATATCACCGACGGGTCTGTAATACAAGGGAATATTGGGGTCAATCCTGCCCTCACAATAACAGCATTATCAGAATATGCGATGAGTAAAATACCCGGGAAAGAAGATTCTGTAACGACGGATATATCAAAACAACTTTTAGTTCTTGAAAACGAATGGAAAAAGAAGAGATCAGATTAATACTTGAAAACCAGAGGAGGTTTTTTACAACAGGCAAAACTCTTGACATCAGGTTCCGGCTTGAAAATCTCAAAAAATTAAAATCACTGATTATCAAGCATGAACAGGAAATAAAAGATGCATTATGGCAAGACTTTCATAAGCCTGAGTGTGAAGTAATTTCTTCGGAGATCCAATTTGTTTTAAAAGAGCTGAACCTGACAATCAGAAAGCTCAGAGGATGGGCAAAGCCAAAGAGAGTCAGGACTCCTATTGTTCATTTTATAGCCAAAAGCTATATTTCTCCGCAACCCTATGGCCAGGTACTGGTACTCTCACCATGGAACTTCCCTTTCCAGCTTTCCGTATTACCTGCAATGAGCGCTCTTGCCGCCGGCAATTGTGTTGTTTTAAAAGTATCGCAGCGGGTCCCTGCTATTACTAAAGTTATCGAGAAAATACTAAGTAATTTCCCCGGAGATCTGATTACGGTAATAAATGGAGATCATTCAATAAGCGAATATCTTCTTGATTACAAGTTCGATAATATCTTCTTCACCGGGAGCAGCAAAGTGGGCAGGCAAGTAATGGGGAAAGCTGCCCTTAATGTAACACCAGTCTCTCTTGAACTTGGAGGCAAAAATCCATGTGTCGTTGCAGCCGATGCCAGGCTTGACTTTGCCGTGAAAAGGATTGCGTGGGGAAAATTCTATAATGCAGGACAAACATGTGTAGCCCCCGATTACGTGTTGATTGACAGGAAGATAAGGGATCGATTCCTGGATCTTATTACAAAAGAGATCAGGACGTTCTATGGAGATAATCCGGAACAGTGTGATGATTTCCCTCGTGTAATCGATGAAAAAAGCGCTTCCAGACTGGCATCTTTGATGACAACAGGACATATTGTCACCGGAGGAAAAGTTGATCCGAAAACCCGTTATGTGGCTCCTACAATAATTAAGGATATTAAGATTGATGACCCAATAATGAAGGAAGAGATCTTTGGACCTGTGCTTCCTGTTATCGATTTTGAAAATTTAGAGGAGGTATATGAGATAATTGAACGAAATCCCAAACCGCTTGCTATTTATATGTTCACCAGGAATAAAAAAAATGCACATGAATTCCTGGCAAAGATAAGGTGCGGTTCGGCAGCAATCAATGATACAGTTGTACAATTTGCATCTCCTTATCTTCCTTTTGGCGGTGTGGGCCCGAGTGGCATTGGCAGATATCACGGGAAAAAATCATTTGAGACTTTCTCAAATATGAGGGCAGTGATGGTGAAATCAAATCTTATTGATCTGTTTCTCAGGTACCCGCCATATACGAGGTTAAAGGAAAATGCTTTTAAATGGTTTATGAGATAGAAACCCGGTACCGGGTACCGGGCTGGCGCGGATTTGCTTTCAGTGAGCTCACTACGGTCGGTTGGCTTCGCCGAGCTCACTGCGGTCGGTTGCCTTCGGACTTCGAACGACGAAACTTTTCAGACTAATGCAACAGACAGGTAAAATACTGATATTCATTGGCTTAATTCTTATTATTGCAGGTCTGATTATCTATTTTGCCGGCAACAAATTAAGCTGGATCGGTCATTTACCGGGCGATATAAGAATCATTAAAGAGAATGTTAAAATTTACATTCCGATTACCACAATGCTATTGATAAGTATTGTATTATCAGTTATAATATATCTGATAAGAAAACTCTAATCTTTATTTATTATTTACCTTTAGATTTCCGCTGTCTGTTTCTTTTATTATGAACATAATCCCTGACATTCAAATAGACAGATAATACCAGCGCTGTAAGGAATGTGTATAATGTGACATTATCTACCATAGAAGCATTGAAGCTGAGCCCTGTAATTCTGTCAGCCAGGTATTTGATATATGAATTCGGAAGGTCTGTACTTCCAAGCTTATAAAGGATGTTAAAGTGCCAGTCAGTAAAAGGACAATAACCTAAAGTCCCCACTATCAGTCCAAGGAACAGCCAGGAGGCTCCTGTCAGTGAAAGAATGATAAGGTTTAGAATCCTCGTTTTCTTCCATATCCACCCGAAAAGATTGAATAGAATCAGGGAGGAATGGAAAACAACGAAGAAAATATCGAGAATGTGATAGATCATTTATAAGGTTCAAGGTGCAGGGGGCCATATTCTGAATTCACCGCTGCAGTGTAGAAGGGCCATCAGGTATAGCAGTCCATCGTAATATCTCTCATTAAATCCGGAAGGTATCGGTGTATTCCATAGAGCTTCAGCAAAATCTCTGGCAATCGGATGAGTGGCAGCCAGGCTGACGACAGCATTTGTGGCAACCAGCCCTTTTGCATGATTTTTATCGAGCAGCTGCCCATCGAGGGTATACTGTGTACCGTAGGTATCTATGCCCTGAGAGGCAAAGAAAGTCTGGATGCGGTTGCTCAGCTCCTGTTCCCTGGGGTCCTTTTTCCACCACGACCAGTCGACAGCCCAGTTCATCTGGGTTCGCCGTGCATCAAAAGAAAAATTGCTTGAGCGCTGATTCCATCGGGTGGCATATGGAGTGCCATCGAAATTGGCGTAATCGGGTGCGAGTCCTGTCTCAGGATGGGTCGTTTTAACAAAGAAACTTCTGCTGGTATCTGCCGCAGCTTCCCAGAATGACCTGTCGGTTTCCGGACCCCATCTTGCCCATAGCTCATAAAATGCAGGCAGGTGATAGGATGGATCTGTAAATCCCCAACTTCCGCTGTCGGGAACAAACCGGATCATGAATTTATCTTCCTCTACCATAGGACCGACGACTCTGCGTCCGAATTTTGTGTGACCACGTTTTATCGGATGATGTCTCATGGCCGTCAGTATTTTGTCGGCCCAAGCCTTGTAGTTATATATGCCTTCCCCATCACCCCAGCGGTTTGATGCGAAGTAAAGCGACATCACCATGTATTCTTCACCGTCAGGGGCGGCTGTTTCAGCATTTGGAGTGCCGTCCCGCTTCAGTGACCATGAGAAGTACCCCTCTGACGGATGTTCAGGTGAGCTGACATACATATATGTCATCGCCCAGTTCCAGATAGCATCAAACTCAGCTTTCCTGTCCATCTGAACAGCTATCATCATACCGTAGGATATCCCTTCGCTTCTGACATCATTATGCAGGACATCGCTCACATAGGCAAGCGGTCCATTTTGATTGCGGCCAACCTCAAAATAAATGGCCTGGGTTGCTGAGTCTCCATGGAACAGCTGTTGAAAAGCGCTTTCTGTCCTGGTTGAGATTTCTTTTTCCGAATGGCCGTTTTCCAGAAAAAGATTGCGGTATTTTCCCGTATAAAATGCACCTTCGGGATTTCTTTGTCCGCAAACAGAGCATAGCATTAATAAGCCAATAATTAAGCAAAGCAAATTCAATTTATTCATGACTCTGATAATTAAAGTGTTTAGTCTTTCTGGATGAATCATTAAGGAGCTTTTATTTCTATCAAATTTATGATATTTTATCCTTGGTCTGTTGTGCCCTTACGCCATTATTTATCCTATTCCCTTCTGGTAGATCCTGTATTTTCGCAAAGGTTTTGCATTAAGTTTCCTGATGGCGTTATTCATCGGGGCATTATCTTCAAGTACATAATTTATTTCCATCCATGTTTCGGGCGCGTAGAGCGATTCGCATAATGTACGATATAAGAGGCTGTCAATACCTTTACGCTGGTATTCAGGAATTACACCAAGAGCAAACATACGGTATCTTTTCAACCCGGGTAAACCAAGAAGCAGCCTAAGCCATCCGAATGGAAGGAGCCGTCCCTTCAGGTTTTTGATCAAAGTGTTTATATCAGGAATTGTTATGGCAAATCCGACAGGTTTGCCATGTTTATCTTCAGCAAACAAAACACCTTTGGGATGAATTATTTGCTTAAGGTCACGTGCTATTGCCTCAGCTTCTATCCTTGTCACCCTTGTAAATCCCCAGTTATCAATCAGGCTCAGGTTCGAGAGCTCAATTATTCTAAGCACCTCGTCATCATAGTGTTTCATATCAACCTGACGTATTCGTATATCATACCTTTTCATGACATCATCTGTAAGTGTCATTATCCTGTCGGGTATCGTATATCCCTCCTCAACTGACATGTAGTATACCAGCAGATCCTTAACTTTCTGTAAATTAAATGATTCCAGTTGGTCGATATAATATTCAGGATTATATGGCGCCATAATTGTCGGTGAAGGTGTGAATCCTTCTACTACAAGACCCCATTCCTGGGAAACAAAGCTCCATGGTCCGCGCATAAATTTCATCCCTTTACCTTTAAGCCATTCTGCAGCTGTTTCGAGAAGAATTCTTGATGCCTCTTTGTTGTCAATACAATCATAGTATCCAAACAAACCGATTGGTTCTTTCCATGTTTCAAGTGCAATTGTGTCGATGAATGCAGCAATTCGTCCGATAATCTCATCATCCCGGTCAAGGATAAAAAGCTTATAATCAATATGTTCAAGCGACGGATTTTTCTTTTTAGTAAATTGTCCAGACACTTCGCCAAGCAATGGAGGCACCCATACCTTGTCATTTTTATAAAGCCGGTATGGGAATCTGATAAATCTTCTGAAATCAGATGAGTAGTTAACAGGAATAATTTTCATCCGGCAGGTTACTTTACAGTTTTATCAAGGGGCCGGACAAGGTTCTCATAAAATTGATACCGGCCGGTTGACCGATTCTATTTCATTTCTCCCGGGACGGATTCCCCTTTTTTCATCGTCATATTTATTTGATGTTTTTGCTAAATTACACTTTTCAATTAAAATAAAAATTCTAATTTTGAAATCATAAACCGACTCCATGCATCACAGCTGGGTACTCGAATATAAGATAAAGATCAACCGGTCAGGTCTCTGCTAATCAGGAGGCAGAATCTCCTTTCAATAATTCTATTCAGAATCATCCTTAAAAGAGAATCACTCTCATTTAAGAATCATTATCAAAAGATAAACATCAATTAAAAACATAACGTATATGGAAAAACTGATAATAACGGGATCCGGTCTGACAATTTATGATGTTGTCAATGTGGCACGGTACGGTCAGAAAGTAGAACTCCACCCTGATGCCCGCAAGAGAATAAATGAGTGCCGCGCTATGCTTGAAAAAAAGATTGTTGCACACGAAATTATGTATGGTGTGAACACTGGTATCGGAGAATTTTCAGAAATCGTTCTTGATGATGACCAGATAAAAGACTTTCAGAAATACCTTGTCTACAATCATGCCGCAGGGATAGGAGAACCTGCATCAATTGAAACAGTAAGAGGTGCAATGCTCGGGAGGATAAATGTCCATGCTCATGGCAACTCCGGAAGCCGCCTTGATATTACTGAAACATTTGTGGAAATGCTGAACAAAGGTGTCACTCCTTATGTATGCCAGAAAGGATCAGTAGGCGCATCAGGTGATCTGGCTCCGATGTCACAAATAGCGCTACTTCTCATGGGTGAGGGTCAGGCTTATTATAAAGGAGAGCTTCTTGATGGTAAGGTTGCCATGGAGAGGGCCGACATTCCTGTTCCGGGACTGCTTGCCCGCGACGGACTGGCAGCTATTAACGGGTCAAACATGCTTACAGCAATGAGCGCAATATGGCTTGTGGATGCCAATAACTGGCTCAAACAGGCAGAAATAGCTGCATCCATGTCACTCGAAGCACTTAAAGCAAACATGAAGCCCTATACACCACTCCTTCATGAGGTAAGAGGCTTCAAAGGAGCTGTAAGAAGCGCCAACGCGATAAATAAATGTGTCGCCGGGGGTGACCTGAAAGAGGGCAAGGTGAAATCGAAGGTACAGGATGCTTATTCTATGAGGTCAACACCCCAGGTCATTGGCTCTGCTCATGATATGCTTGCCTTTGCACGAAGTCAGGTCGAAATAGAACTGAATGGAGTCGGCGATAATCCGATATTCTTCCCTGATAAAAATCTCACATTATCGGGTGCAAATTTCCAGGGTTCACCAGTTTCTGTTCCCATGGATATGGCAGGTGCCAGCATTACTATGGTAAGCGTGATGTCGGAAAGAAGGATGAACAGGCTTAATAATCGGGCACTCAGTGTAGGACTACCCGACTTCCTTACAAAAGGTGCAGGGATGTTTTCCGGCATGATGCTGAGCCAGTATACTGCCGATATGATGATAGTTGAACAAAGAATTCTGTCAATGCCGGCCTCAATACAATCGATACCGGCAGCAGCCGACCAGGAGGATTTTGTTTCAATGGGAATGAATACCGCAATAAAAAACAACCAGATACTTGAAGCAGCTTATGGAATCCTTGGAATAGAATTTATGGCAGCAGCCCAGGCTCTTGACTTCAGGAAGGCAGAATATAAATTCGGCAAGGGAGTACAGAAAGCCAAGGATGTAATCAGAAAACATGTGGAATTCCTCGATATTGACCGACCGCTCTACCCCGATCACACAGTAATGAGAGATCTTGTAAAGTCGTGTGAGATCCTTCATGAAGTGGAAAAAGAAGTAGGCTCTCTTGAATAGCCTTTATTTATTCTTTATTTTTACTTATTAACCAAAACCGTATGCCATGTTACGTAAAGTCTTGATTTTCCTTGCTTTAATTATTACAATTACTGCCAACTGCCAGACTAAATATACCCCGACTGCTGAAAATCTGAAAAACCGTCAATGGTTGCAGGATGCAAAATTCGGCCTGTTTGTCCACTGGGGAGTATATAGCGTCCTTGGTGACGGAGAATGGGTAATGAATAACCAGCGAATCGATAAAAAAACCTATGAAAAACTTCCTGCCTTTTTCAACCCTGTTGCTTACGATCCTGAAGAATGGGTTGCCATAGCAAAAGCCGCCGGTATGAAATATATAACAATAACCAGTAAGCATCATGATGGATTTGCGATGTTCGATTCAAAGCTCACCGACTGGGATATTGTCGACCGCTCGCCATACAAGAAAGATGTGCTCAAAATGCTTGCCGATGCGTGCAGAAAAGAGGGAATAAAACTATTCTTTTACCATTCGCAGCTCGACTGGTACCAGGATAACTATTACCCTCGCGGAAATACCGGGCATACAGCCGGAAGACCTGACAAAGGAGACTGGTACAAATATCTTGATTTCATGGATGGACAGCTCAGCGAATTGCTTACAAACTATGGTGAAATAGGCGGTATATGGTTTGACGGTTTCTGGGACAAAAGAGATGCCGACTGGCGTCTCGATAAAACATACAGCCTGATACACAGCCTGCAGCCTGCATGTCTTATTGGAAGCAACCATCATCTGACTCCTTTCCCGGGTGAAGATTTTCAGATGTTTGAAAAAGACCTCCCGGGACAAAAAACAACGGGCTTTAATCCTGAACAGACTGTTGGAGCTCTTCCTCTTGAAACTTGTGAAACAATGAATAACTCATGGGGATTTAACCTGCAGGATAAAAACTACAAATCAACAAAAAGTCTGATACAGTATCTTGTAAAAGCAGCAGGTTTCAACTCGAACTTCCTTCTTAATGTGGGACCTATGCCAACCGGAAAGATCCAGCCTGAATTTGTCTCAACATTGAAAGAAATGGGTGTATGGCTCGAGAAAAACGGGGAGACAATCTATGGAACCCGTGGAGGACCTATCCCTCCAAAATCGTGGGGCGTAACAACTTATAATGGGAATAAAATATATGTTCACATCCTTAATCCTGAAGATAATAACCTTTTAATCCCGGATTTCGGGAGAAAGGTTAAAGGTATTACCCTGTTCAAAACCGGGGCAAAATTGAAATACAAACAGGATGCGTTCGGTATTGCAATCTCAGTACCGGAAGAGGTGTTTGATGAGACAGATACTATACTGGTTATTGATATCTAAGATTTCAGATTATTTGGATTTAATTTGAAATCAGGAACTTGAAATTTGAAATTCAGACAGATTTACATTTCGTCATTTACAGAATTGATCATCTGATCGATGTAGGTTTTCATTCTCTGAAAATGTGATCCTTCCCAGTATATTCTGTC
>Ga0307443_1000822_pt1 | contig 19364 bp, 25 predicted proteins | sample SalMarSW160220MG_FD_202148 | JGI IMG/M metagenome (GOLD analysis project Ga0307443, IMG submission 202148) | Salt marsh sediment microbial communities from the Plum Island Ecosystem LTER, Massachusetts, United States - SW1601-220 | ecosystem: Environmental > Aquatic > Marine > Intertidal zone >... | reverse complement strand
TCTCCCCCCTCACTCTCATCGATATAACAGAGCCTTTTTCGTTGGTATTCCACACGGTAGTATGCGTATATCCGGTATCGAGCGACTGCCTTAAGGTAAGCCTTCCCCTTGTTACCGTATTTCTCAATTGTTTGAATTAACCTGATGACTATTTCCTGTTCGACATCATCCTGGTCTTCCGGTGGGACGTGAGGAATAACAGCCCAATGCGCTATCTCTACAAGGGGTTTCAGCCCATCAAGCCGGTCTCGGTGTTCATAGAGCCAAGAAGGCATAGCTCACCTCCTTTCTCCTGCGCTCACAGGGCAGGGATAATCAGGGATAAAAAAATCCCCCCCTTCCCCTTCATAGGGGGAGGGGGGGGTAAAAGCAAACCGCCCTTGACGGGAGGTTTAAGGCAAAAAGACACCCCAGTAACGGGGTGTCTCTCCCTTTTTTGCCTTTCGCCTAGTAGTTTAGATAGTGCCTAACCGCTTCCCTACAAACTTGCTCAACTCTCCTTCGGCTTTCGGGGGGCAAAGGCTTGCCGTATCTTATGGCTTTCCGCTTTGCGTTTTTGCTAACACCCTTCAAGCTTTGCCCTAGCTCTACATATAGGTTTACATAGGAACTGGATATTCTAACCTTTGCAAAGGGTGAAAGCGTTATACCGCTAACGGCTAGCCCGTCTAGGTAGAATAGGGGCTGATTGCCAAAAAAGATGTCTTGACTGATGTTATTGAATTGTCCCCGCAGGGGGTAACGCCTTTCACCTAGACTATGTAGCCGTTGCCTTTCGGTTTGCCATACGGCTCTAGCCTGCGCTCTGTCATCTGCCTGCCAGTCGGCTATTAAGCCTTCAATGTAGTTTACATAGTGGTGCTCTGGATTGGGGCAAGGCTTGTGGCCAAAGACGCAAAAACCCCCGCTATCCAGAAAGAGGTCAACAAGGTGCGCTTGACGGCTAGGCGTATTCCACTTTGGAATAGCCATTTTATACCTCTCTTTCTGCCTTGTGTGCGGTGGGGTGTACCATACGCTAGAATAGTTACGCTGTGACGGCGACCTTGTCGCCTTGTGGGGGGGCTTCGGGGGCGGGGGCTTCGGCCTTTGCTTCGGCCATAGACTTCTCCATAGCTTCGGCAATAGCCTTCTCCATATTGTCTCTATCGGCGGTGGCAATCGGCTGGCCAGCTTTAGAGGCTCTCTTTTGGAGAGCTTCAAAGCCTTTCGGGTTGTCCTGCGCCACGCCTTCGGCATAGGCCACAAGGTTAGCCGCAAAATTCTCCCTTACCAGCTTGACGCTATCGGCGATAGGCTTGGCTACTCTTACCACTGGCCTGCCAGATTTGCTAAATTTAACAGTCCCGTCTTGGGCATAGGCAAGGCGCAGGGGTGCGCCTAGTGCGTCCAGCGGTATGGCGGTGTCACTCTGAAGGTTGGTGGCCGTGAAGAACGGTAGCCATATTGACTCTAGGTCAAGACTCCACACACGCCTGCCAGTGGGCTTTTTGCCGTTAGGTGTCAAAAGTGACTTTATGTAGTTTGGGGTATCTCCCATAATACTAAATTCTCCTTTATTGAATTTAGCGTATGGCACACCCAACTGCACACAAGGGGCATTATAGACGGCTTACCGTTGCCTTTCGTAGCTGGCTACATTATAGCCAGAGGTCTAACTATTCGGCTTCCGTATAACGGCGGTAACTGTCCAGAAGCTAGGCTGGTGGCCTAGTATCTGTAGCCGTATTTTGTTAAGGTGAAGCTAAATCCAAGGTGTTAGATAGTATTCAACAGTATCATAATACCTATGAATATAGCTACAATATTACCTTATCATATAACATAGGTAATGTCAATAGTTTTTGAGGTTATTTTTATAAAAAAATTAAAATTGATAAAAAATCAAGCTGAATTGAATTAGATAATCAAATGATTATTATATGAAGGCACACAGGCTTACAGCGTATTGCTTGGGGGGCGTTACTTACCTAGCTTTCGGGGCTTTCAGTCTAGGATGCTTGTGGAGACTCTTGCTCCGGTTGCTGGTCACCGGTGGTTTGTGTAGGAGGTTCCCAAAACTTGATGAATGGGTGAACTTCAATAAGTTTGCGTTCAATAGAATAGGGGTCGCTGGACATTACCTCTGGGTGAGCATAGATGCCGAGCATTGGAGCACCACCATAGACGATACCCTTCTGTGTCTTTGACCAGCCCATATAGTCGGCAACCAGAGATAGAGGCAGCCGTTGTTCGGCCAGGTTCCACTCCAGGACAGTTCTCAGTGTCCGTCTTATTGAGTGCCATCCATACCCTTTTCTTCTCTCGACGCCGGCTTTCTTGAGGATACGGTAAAACATATAAGAGAGAGAGTTAACATCGGTGAGCTTCGGGTGATAACTTTGGAGTATCGGGTTAATGTTGTCGGGGATGAGATGCTCTACCCGCCGGCCGTGTTTTGCTGTCTTAATCTTAATGGTGAGGTCGTTATAGTCCCTCTTCCTTATTCTGATCATCTCTTCCCTGCGGAGTCCCCAGATAGTAGACACAGCCAGGTAGAACATTTCCCCTTTGGAATACTCACCTTGGGCCATAATTAGCGTTTGGATCTCCTCGGGCATAAATGCCGGCGCGAAAGGTTCTTCTTCTGTCATAGGTCTATCATCAGCGGTGAAGGGCCAAGGCCAATTGTTGGCAATTGCCAGCTTATTGAGCTGGACGAACTCTTTAGCCAGGGTTCGCTCCGAAATGCCCTTTTCCCTTCTGTAGATGAAGAAGCGCCGAAAGATCAAGCCCGCTTCCCTTTTCGCTTCATCTGTAGAGCCGGTCGGCACCTTACCGCCATTCTCACCTAGAAAGGTTAAGAAGGTCTTTGCTGTCTGGAGATATGAAACTATTGTCCCACGGGCGCGCTCCCGGGGTGAGGTCAAAATCAATTTTAGGTTCTCAAGGGCATTCTCCATTGCTTTCCGCCTCCTTTATTTGTCTTCCACTGGGTTGCCTTTTAAGTACGGCCTCTAGGGCAACAGAAAAATTATACCTATGTATTTGAGCTTTGTCAAGTATGCGTTATAATAGAGTTGTGAAAAGAATCCTAGAGCAAATCGCGAGTTGGGGGAAAGTGATATGCCGGCTATAGTTAAACTCAACAAACAGGGACTGGATGATCTCATAGACAATATAAAGGCCAATGGGGGTGACCCCGCGGACCTTGATGATCTGCGCCATGAGATCATTGAAGATGAAAGGATGCGGCGGCCGGTAAAACGTAGGGAGAGAACTCTGAGAATCATGGTGGAGGAACCGACAGCTGAGGAACGGCTTGAGACAGAGGCGGGAGGGCTTTTCCCAGGGGGCATCATCACGGGGGAGATATTTGAGAAGTGTATGGAGATGGACGGAAAGTACACCCTGGAAGAGCTCAGGGATATGTGCCGGGAAGCTGGACTTGGCCTGAGCGGAGCCAAGAAAGAGCTGGCAGCCAAGCTCATAGCCAAGGGGAGAAAGTAGGAGGTGCCAGAGGGGAAGGGAAAGGCGGAACAGCCGGCACTATTTTCCTAGCATATGACTAAAGTGTACTTTCTTCGATGGGGATGGTTCGGGCGAATTAACTACATACTTGACCTGGAGCTAGAACGAACCACCTCAGGCTTTTCACCGTGAACACTAACAACATACGATCCGGGCGGCCAAACTTCACCGATAGGTTGTGTCCAGACCTCAGGCCCAGCCCCGACCTCTGGCCTAGCTTTGGCCTCTGGCTTGGTTTCAGTCCCGTATATAAAGTTTAATACCCTCTCACGATGGTCTAATGGGTTGTAATGACCGCTGAGTACATTCTCCCGGTGACTCCACTGGAACTCTGATAAAGCATCCATGCCTTTGCCTCCCTAACACCTGTTTTGTGGCATCCCCAAATGCCTACTTAATTATACATCATCTGGCTTATCAAGCCAACCTTTTCCACCCATTCCTGGATGGGCACTGCCCCCTCTTACTCTTTAAGGTATAGAACCCCTGCCCGGACTGGGAAAGTGGCTGAAAATCCATCTCAGCGCGTGCTGAAGCCGAATTTCAGGGGGCCTAGGGGATTCTCAGGCTCGGGGTCCCCGCTGGTCAAGTTCGTACCCGGACCAAAGGCATACAGCGGTTATTTGATTTTGTGAAAGACGCCTCAAAGGTGATGCTATCTTTGTTTCTTTGGAGTTGCTCTAGCGGCTCATACCAGAGCCATCCTCTTCTCCCGGCTAATGTAGGACCGTGCAAAAGGTCTGGGGGAGTTCTGGGAATGGTCAATTCAGCGGCGATAATTGTTATCGCTTAAGCGTGGTAGAGGCATCGTTTTTTATCGCTGCGATAGTTTTGCACAGCCCTAGGCTAATGCTATTGCCCAGTAGAAATCCAGCGGTAATATCTCATGAAAATCATCAGGGTCGGGCACTCGGCAATATCTCCCCAAGTAAGTGGCTTACCAATATGTAGCCGCCTACCGGCAGAAATATTTGAGCCAGAGGGGCATCGATGCCTTTACGCCAATGAAGATATAGATAGGCCAGAAGATAATCGCAAGCCCTATCCGTTTTAGAAGGGAGTATTGAAGCCAGGGTCCGCAAGCACGGAAACCAATACCCCAAGGCTCCTCAGCTAGCGCGGTATTCCCAGTCTGGTGAGCTGCTTCAACCTCCTCAGTTGACTCCGGAACCTCCTGGTAGCCACGCACATAGTCCTTCACAAGTGAGGACTCCTATTCCTATTTTATCACCTTGCTCAAAGGTTTCTTCACCTCTACCTGCACCACCTCATCGGTCTCATCCCAGGCCTCGCCCTGTTCAATATCCTCTACTACCTTATCTGAATCGGCCATTTCACTTACCGGCTCAGGCTCTCAACCTTTTGCTCTAGCGCGTCAACCCGCGATAGCAAACCCTTCTCTGCTTTCAGCCCTTCAAGGATCAGGTTCCTGGCCAGGACAGTGGGGCCAATACTAGCCTGCTGGGCGGCATCCCTCAACTGTTCGAGCTCCTCACCGCTGAGGCGCAGGGCTAAATAAGATGAGCGCTTCTGTTGGTTATGCTGCACAGTACCTTTGTATCCTTCGGTAAGCGGGCCGTGTTTTTCCCAGTACGCCGCTTCCTCTTCAGCAGAAGTAAAGCTGGGGTTTGGATATTGCTCTTTTTTCTCTTCCATACTACTCACCTACCTTCTTACGATAGCTACGCTTCTCTCTATCAGTCATTCTTCTGGCAGTTACCGGTCTGAAAACCTGCCCAAACAGTTGCTTGAGGACAACCATTATCATGCTGCCACTTTCAGTTTTGCCATAGAGAACATACCTTTGCCCACGAGCCCTGAAGGAAATATGTTTGCCAAAGCACACATCCTCAATATCTACCGGGCCGAGGCTATGCCGTGCAATGTGCTCAATATTAGCATCGTCCCAGTAGAGCGCTCTTATCTTCACATATTCTCCACTTATTTAAGGATATCACAGTGTGATACTCCAGTCAAGGGGGGCAAGGCACCGGCACAGCTACTTGCTGCTGAGGAGGAGTCCCTGAGGAGGAGACCCCGAGGAGGGGACCCCGACCAAGAAATAGTCTCAGTATCCTGGAGCTACCACCCGACAAGATAAGAGAGGAAACCCTGGACAAACCCCCTGCCCTGGCTATGGACATCATCCACAGCCTGGAGCAGGAAAACCGAAACCCTGCCTTTTTTACAATTTCTACCTGCTGATACTCGATTCTCGGCTGCTGCTTTATCATATCCAGTTTCACCCTGATAATATGCCGAATACCCATACTCTCCACCTCACAGGTGCCCTCCTGGGGAACTTGAGTGCTGAGGACATAGGGGATAGCGAATGCTGTTTTCAGGGCATTTCCCTGGGCGCCCCGCGTTGGGGAAACATAGGCTTCCTTATCTGAGGTCCGGGTCTGGAAGTTCAATATCTTGGTTATTACCTCGGGCTGAATCCCAAGGCCATTATCTTCTACTGATATTGTGAAGAATTGCTCCCCACTGTGGTGCAGCTCTACCTTTATCTCTGGAGCTATTGATGCATTCTCACAGGCATCCAGGGCATTGTCCATCAGCTCCTTTAGTATTACCAATGGCCAATCGCTTTTATTATGCCCTGTCTGATAGCTAAGCTCCCTCTCGGTGAAATATTCCAGCACCCTTGAGGTTTCAAACATCGTTCGTTTTAACACTTTATCTGTCATCTTTTGTCCTCCTTTTTAGACTCCTTTACATACTCTCAGTTGCTCTTAGTAACCCATGCTCCCATGCCCGGGCAGACAAAGGCTAATACAGGCTATAGCCCGAGAAGTCCCCGGTATTCAAGCGCTTTAGGAGTTCGCTTAGCTTTGCCTGCGCTTTACCACTGTACGCGTCTTCAATGGCACAATGGAGATTGACAGCTTCAGCCAGGCAAGGCATAAACGCCCACTGCTTAGTTACCAAATCACCACGGTCCGGGACGTTTTCAACCAGCTTAGGCATATAGGCAAGGCAGCCATAAATCTGCTCCCTGCTACCGTCGTCATTAATCTCTGTCCAGTTCCCATCGTCACAGGGCCCGTAGGGATATTGCTCTCGGTCAAGTTCCTCCTGGGTAAAGTGAATGGGGTTGACGTTACCCTGGATACCGCAATAGTGAGTTGTCCCGTAATATTCATTAGGGGGAGGTATGCAAAACTGGCATGTTTTGCAGCGTCCTTTCGCTGCCAGTGCCTTCCTTTCATCTAAAATCTCAGGGACACTTTTGCCTTTAGTTTCACTTGTAGTCATCTTATGTACCTCCTTCGTCTATTTATGTTTATTGCTAGGGGCAGCCTCATTTGCTCCGGCGGCACCGGTTTAAGCCCCAATGCGATGGCTCTTCCTCGCAAATAAGAGCGCCAGAATCGCCACCCATCCTGGCGGCAGTTGATAATATCAGCCACCTTCTCGACATCTTCTAACTAGCCCCCACCCTGTGGAAGCCAAGAGATAGCATGATGGGAGTGGCGATGTCGTTCGGCACATCTTCGCCGGTCTCGCAGTTCACGAGCCCCGACATGCCGATGTCAGCAACCTTGACCCAGTACTTAGTCTTGTCCCATGCTGGCAGTGACTCAAACCACTTGTCCCACTCGTCTGCGGTCATCTTCGGATCATCACCGACCTTCCATGGTAAAAGGATCAGGGCACCTCGTGTGGTCAGTGCTGGCCCTGAAAATCGCTCGACCATGGGCTTCCCGCCCTCATTATCGTCATCCCACTCGACGACCGTAGACCACCACACCCCTCCATTGTCTTCCTCGATCACATAGCCGCCTAGCTTGTAGAATCGAGTTTCTGTCGTCTTGGTTTCCATTTTGTTCTACCTCCCTCAAAATTTCGCTTGTCTTAGCCTTCGTCCACTGTTACCTCTCTCTGTGTCAACCACACCCATCACATACTGATTGGCTATACCTTTGCCAGCTGCATTTCTTTGCTTTTGGTCAGCGAGGTCGCACGCCGCATCCTCGCCCTACTGTCTTTGAGGACCCATCTGTTAACATCACCTTTCCGGAGCTCTAACTCTGCTGCTATCTTCTCGGGAGGCATTCCATCTCTTGCCAAGCTTATCACCAACCGTTTCAGGTTCCTTATGCCAAGTGGCTGGCCATGCGGCCCTTGGCCCCGATCCGGACCCGCGTTGAGATACGCGGCCAACAGCAGGATGCTGTCTTCCGGGCATTCCACCACCTCGACGTTCACTTCCTTTCGCTTAGTCATCAGGTGCAAGCTCATCCGCGTGAAGCCATCTATCAAAACAAGGGCTTGGTTGACCAGCACCGGGGGGATTGCCTCAGGTTTTACTGTCCGTAGCACTCTCAGTATATCGTTGTCTACCTTTTTCACCCTGGGGGAGTAGTCCCAGCAGACTTTTATGTCCTGCACCCTGACCGTCCTGAGAGTTCCGCGTATGGGCTTGCCCTGCAGCATCAAGGCAAGAGCAGGATGGTCTCTTGTGACACCCTGGGGGATACTGGAAGGTAGCTTGCCCTTCGGTTCCACCGGCGCCCGAATCTGGCGCGGCCGCCACTTCCCATCCTTGCCTAGCAGCCTATCCAACTGGCGGATTTCGCCAGTTGCCTCCATCGTCTCCCTTAGCCCCCTCACCGTCTCGTGGTTGACACCCATATCTTCGGCTATCCAGCGGTCTGACCTCTCAGTCCATATCTCGAGCATGAGGCAGCAACCATGAGTGCGCTCCCTCAAGGTAAGGGGTTTAATGCGGCTGCTGGCATTGACAGTCAGGGTGCATTCTAGGGCATCCCTAAAGGTTCCCTCCCTTATCTCGATAGGAATCTCTTGGAGACCAGCATAGCGGGCAGCGGCATAACGGTGGTAGCCATCGGCAAGATAGAGCTTGCCGTCTACATTATAGGCAATCAGAGGATCCCAACCTTCAAACACAGTGGCGAGGAATTTGATCCGATCCTCATCCAGGGCCTCCCGCACTTGCAGGTCTCGGTGTTGAACCAAGTCTTTCAGCTTTATGTATTCCATCGCTCTCCTCCTTTCTAGCCGCACCTCTCGCATATCGGCTGGCTGTACCTCTGCCAGCTAGGCTTTCTATCCCAGTAGCTCTGTTCTTTTCGACCCATATGGGGCGAGACCGTACTTCACGCGTGAAGTACACCTCAGCAGGTTGAGTTTCCGAAAATTCGGAAACTGCTTTCGGCTCACCACTCTAGCTACCTCAATAGTTTTCTTGAGAAAACCGAAGCCGAGGTGGCACATAACCATGACACCGCCCTTCTCCTCAAGATCACACCGGGTCGGCCAACCTTAACCTCACTTGCTATTAGTATCCTCTTGGATGGTGACTTTTAATTTTTGTGGTACCGGATCTCCCAGTGCCGCTTTCTGGACATATAAACTGCCAATGGCGATATCCTCATCTCCAAGCTCTTCTTTATACCTGATCGTGTTTTTGGTCGGTTTCTCGTAGACAAATATCAATTCCAGCCTCTCCATCGGTTGCCTCCTTCAAGAATTTCTTTTTATTCAGCTCTTCCTGGCAGCGGCGCACCTGCACCGCCCGCCAAGGGCACTCCCTGCTATCATATGGGCATGCCCAGCCATGCCCGGGGTTCATGTCCTGGTAGGCCCAGTAATTGGGCCAATTAGCATAGATACAGCCCGGGGGCCAGTACCGCTCAAATTGTCGTCCTGTAACCACTCATTCTCCCCTTTTAAAAATCGAAAGACACCCCAACTCTACCTGTGGGGTGGTGCCGATGCCACCACCAGCACCAAACGCCGTGCCGCCACCAGAAAAACCTATCAGTCAGTCTTCTCATAACTCTCCTCAGCAGCATAAAAGCCCGGGCATTATGCCCGGAGACAGGGAGGCTTTTCATCCATATAAGCTCGTCACCGATGCTGAATGGCCGTCCCTCATAAGGGCAAAGGCTATTGTTGCAGTTTTCGCAGTCTTGCCAGCCCTTCTCAAAAGGAATATGGAAGCCGGCACAAGCCTCATCCCTTTTCTCCATTTCGGTAAGGCACGGCTCGCGGAAGGTGTCGATAGCCCTGAAGTCGTCCCAGGCTGGGTCGTCAGGGAAGACCTTCTCCCAGGCTGCCGGTATTGCCTCTGCCTCCTCCCAGAAAGCGCAAAGGCCTTCCTTTCTGTAAAAGCAGGGGAATGTTTCCTCGCATTCGTGCTTAATCTCTGTGTCTATCATTGGTTATCCCCCTTTCTTGCTCTTTATTCTTATCACTGGTAAAATTACAACTGAGTAGTAATTTTACCAGTATCCTGCTCACCTAATCAGCTCCGAATCAGAATATCTAGGGTATTCACTTTTGCCTCCTGTAGTCAGCTCGCCTTACTGCGCCCTGCTCTCTTCTTGGGCCGGTAATCGGGGGCTTTATTCATCACAATTCTCGCCTGGGCTTTATCACGGAACCTGGACGAAACTCGCTCTGGCAATGCGTCCGGCTCCAGGTTACTCGTGACTATAGTTATCAATCCTTCCCGCTCCCGGGCTATCACGATCTCCTCCAGCTTTTGCACTTCCCATATAGAGCCGTAGTTTTGGCCCCACTCATCGAGTATCAGCGCCGGCATCTTTTTTAGCCTGGTCATCAATAACTCGGTGGTGTTTTCGGGTATCGATTCCTTGAGCTTACTAACCAGATCCGCCACTACCCATAGCCGGCAGTCAACCCCGCGTTTCAATAGCTCAGTGACTGTCGCCTCGCATAGCATACTCTTTCCGTTTCCGGTCGTGCCGTAAACCAGGAGAAGAGGCGGTGCCTCTTTATTGAGGGCTATATCCCTAAAGGCATCCAGGGAGGTCTCGGCGCCCAGAGTAGGCTTAAAATCGTCAAAGGTATGGAACTTGCTGACGCCTTTCTCCTTGATATAAGCCTCGGTAGATTCATATACTCTTCTCTGGCTCTCTATACAACCCTCTGCCTGGCAGCGAACGACCTCTGAATAGTTTGGCTTTCCATCAGCCAATAAAGGGTGAACGAAGCCACAACCGCCGCACACGGGACAGTATGGGTTGGCTGCATAACCGCGCCTGGCCTTCTCTTCCTCATAGATGGCGACGGTTTCCTGATCAATCACCATCGTCTCCGTAGATTTCTTCTGGTGTCCGGTACTTTGTGGGTAGCTTTCGAGGACTTTGCCGATGTGTTCCATCGCTCCCTCCTTTTTTGTCTCTCTTTTCCCAGGCCAACACGGTAGCGTAATCGCTGGCATATCGTTTACCCTTGCTCTTCTTATAGAGCGAGAGATTCTCCAGCCGGTCCTTGGTCCCTGCCTCACCGAAGCGTTCCACCAGCTTTTGATACTCCTCCTCAGTGAGCAGGATATTGTCAAAGAAGTAATTTCGCTTCTTAGACTGTATATTCTTTATTGTCTTATTATTCTTTATTGTCTTGTGTGCTGATTCAGTCTCACGGGACGGGACACTTCGTCCCGTGGGCGGGACACCCTTTTCTGGTTGTTGTCCCGTAGAGGGGACAGTTGTTGGGGTTTTAGTATCCGCTGACTGTCCCGCGGGCGGGACACCTTTGCCAGTTTGATAGTAGTCATAATTATTGATAATGAAGCCTTTATCCAATAGGGCTAGCATTCCCACCGCTTCCAGTTCCTTCTCGCGGCGCCATACTTCTGACCGGGACATGCGAAGCTCATCGGCGAGTTGCCTGACCGATAAATCGACGAGCCCGCTATCCTTTGACTTTGGCGATTTTGCCAAGAGAATAGCTCCCACGAAGAACTTGAACTGAGACGCTGTAAGCTCAGTTACCAATATCTTCCGGTGGATTTTTACCCAGCCATCACCTTTAGGCACGAGCACCTTTCCTTAAATTACAAGTTTTGCAAAGCGTTTGAAGATTCCGCTTTTCTGTTTTTCTACCTCTTGATTCCGGGATGATGCTGATGCGATAACCTGTAGCCAGTTGTACTGCAATTCATGAATTAGTGCCTCCATGTCTGGTGGCTTTTGGCTTAATCGCGAACTTAGTTCGGTAAGTCTGTGAGCTGCGTGATAGAGCCAATTCTCTAGCCACCTCTCGAGTAACCATTTAATCTTGAACATTTCTTTTACCCCCCTTTTTATTATTTATCCACCTCAGAGTCAGCTTGTTCATTGGCTTACCAGCCTATATGGTATCCGCCAGACCCACCAATTGCCGTCCCAGGGATAGCCCCGGTGTGCATTGAGGGAATCCCAGAGCCCGGCGTAAGCATCCCTATGCGTCCCGTCCCTCCCCTCACCGGTAGTCAGCTTACCATCTACTCCTTTCAAAATCGGCGCCAATCGTCACCCACCAGGGAGAGTAATGCCTTCGGCTATAGCATCCTCTTCCGTTATATCGTGTAACCTCTCAGGGCGGAGGCCGGGGATAATCCCAAACAATCCCCTTGAAGCCCACCGGGGCACCATTCTGCCCCGAGCTATAGCGTTTTTACCCCCCCCCCCTTACATAAAAAAGCAGGGACAGCCGTGCGCTATCCCTGCTGGTGGATCAATCCACTTGTTTGACTTTCTTGCTTATTTGCCTGTATAATTCTATTAACCATCGGTGGTAACTCTCCCGCCCGTGGTGTCCATGATGCCTTTGCCCCCTCCGCTCAAGGTGGGGGCCTTGGCTTTTTCTACTTCATTTTTCTACCGGTATCCTAGCTATTTGCCTGCCGGCGTGAGGTTTAGGGGCTTAGGATCTTCAAGAAGTTTCTCCAAAGCACGGCGCGGCACCAACAATCTGCGCCCAATTCGAATAACGGGTATCTCCCCGGTTTTTACCCGATCGTAGCAGAGATTGCGGCCTATACCCAAAATTTTAGCTGTCTCTTCGACATTGTACGTGAGCTTCGATTCCATTCCTTCCCTCCTTCTCTTGTGATTCGGCTGCGTCCACAATTTCAAAGATGTCATCAAAGTTAGCATTCCTCAGTGATCGAAGAAATTTAGCTCTTAGCTTCGCCGAAGGATAACGGCTTCCTCGCATCAACTGGGACATGTAGCCGCTAGAGATACCCAGCCGTGAGGCAAAAGCATTCCGCGAGAGATTGCGCCTGGTCAGTAGTTGCTCAACTTCATTTTGTCTAATGGCAACCTTTAACATGTGTGCTTCCTTTTATAAGGCTAATTGCTAACTTTAGAATCATATCATGCCTCTAAATCCTTGTCAAGCAATAACACGTCAATTCGCTTGCAATTTTTAGCAAGGTATGTTACAATGTGCAGAAAGTAGGAGGAGGTAAATGCCCCGTTTTGGCGAGTATCTCAAATTGCTGAGGGAAGAACAGAGGATGTCCCTAAGAGATGTAGAAAGACGGACTGGGGTTTCTAACGCCTATTTGGGCCAAATTGAGCTAGGCAAGAGGCCGCCGCCACATCCCAACATTCTTAAAAAACTTGCACCTCTCTATAGTGTGTCTGTCTATGAACTTATGGTAGCAGCTGGGTATTTGGATGAAGCACAAAGCCAAATGAAGTATAAATGCCTAAATCCAGATTGCGCCCACGATTTTGAGGTTAGAGGCGCCGAGCCCCTGAGATGCCCTTATTGCGGTACGAGCTATGTCCTTGACACGAATACTTTTACGGAGGTTGCCCTCGCCGAGGCTAAGTGGCTTGCGGACCCGATCCCTCCGGGAAACATAGCAGCGCATTTGGCAGGTCGCTCTAAGATAATAAGCAAGCTCTTTCCCACTTGTCCTTTCGGCGCTTTCCGGGTCCTCGACAGGGCAGCAGAGGAACTAAAGATGAGTCTGCCTTTAAAAACTAAAGAAAGGAGATAGCAATGAGAGGGAGCATTAGACAAAGAAGTAAGGGTTCTTGGGAGGTTTGCATTGATACCGGCAGGGACCCAGCAACAGGCAAGCGTCAGAGGCACTTTGAGAGTGTCAAAGGCACTAAGAAGGCAGCTCAGCAACGGATGCACGAATTATTACATACTCTTGAGCAAGGTGCCTATATCAGGCCTAGCCGGCTCACGGTCACCCAGTTCCTTGGGGAGTGGCTCCGGGATTATGTTGAATTAAATTGCTCACCAAGGACAAAAGCAAGTTACGAAATGATAACACGCTGTCACCTTATCCCAGAACTGGGCAGCATATCCTTGAGCCAGCTTGAACCTCGGCATCTTCAGGCTTTCTACAGGCGGCAAAGAGAGAGGGGACGCGTTGATGGCAAAGGGCAGCTGAGTCCGCAAACTGTACGATATTGCCACTCTCTTCTGGCAGAGGCGTTAGGGTATGCCGTAAAAATGGGGCTACTGAGTCGCAACGTTGCCCAAGCTACAGAGGCACCACGAGCTGACCACAAGGTCATGCCAACCCTGGCCCCGGAGGATGTCCCGAGGTTTTTAGAAGTCGCTCAGGAGAGCCCATATTATATATTCTTTTACCTTCTGCTTCACACCGGCTTGCGCCGTGGCGAGGCACTGGCATTAAGGTGGAAGAACGTTGATTTGGGCTTGGCTTCTTTGGGCGTTTCGGCTTACCTATCTGTGACTGAAACAGCATACAAGCTAGGCGGAACCTGTATAATAAAGGAGCCTAAGACCTCGCACAGCCGGCGCCGAATCGCTCTCTCACCCAGCCTGGGGCTAGTGCTACGTCAGCACAGATCTGCGCAAGAGGTGCAGCGAGCTCTGCTGGGGAAGCCCTTAATTGATGAGGATTTTGTATTTGCTCACCCGGATGGCACGCCTCTGGATCCCAGCACGGTTAGCCATACGTTTAATAAGATTATTCGCAAGGCAGGCCTTCCCCATATCCGTCTACATGACTTAAGGCATACTCATGCGAGCTTGCTACTACAGGCTGGTGTGCATCCCAAAATAGTCCAGGAGAGGCTGGGGCACTCAAGTATTAGAGTAACGCTAGATACCTATTCCCATGTAATAGGTGGATTGCAGGAAGTAGCTGCTCAACGCTTTGATGATTTGCTGGCAGCCACAAGCGCTGAAAATGTCGGCAAAATGTCGGCAAATACCCCTAGGGGTGCCGGCAAATAACCGAAATTAGTCTCGGGGTGGTCGGATTCGAACCGACGACCACCTGAACCCCATTCAGGTGCGCTACCAGGCTGCGCTACACCCCGCCCCAACATACTAGCATAATCGGGTTTTCTTTAGCAAAAAAATTTTATTCTATCAACCTCACCCCCTGTATCCCCCTCTCCACTCTTGGAGAGGGGGAATTGTATATAGAAAAGGGGGACTTCGTCCCCCTTAGACCTCCTAACCTCATGGCTTCGCCTCTAAAACTCTCCTTTCCCACCCCCCAAGAAGAAATTGATAGAAGTATCACTTCTGTAGGGTGGGTCAGGGTGGGAAGAACACCCCCATCATTGAAAAGATTGCGCTTTTAGGTTATAAATATATAGCACTAAAAATAAAGAACTAAGATTTTAGAGGTATAGATTTGGCTAAGAAAAAGAAGAAGGTAGAAAAACCCAGGCGGGCGTTGACCAAGCGCCAGCTTTCCCACTTTAAGAAGCACCAGAGAAGGCAGCGCTTTATCTTCGGCTCCGGGATTTTAATAATTCTGGCGGTGCTGGTCGTTATCGGCGCCGGGGTTTATTTCGGCTGGTATGTCCCCGATGTCAAACCGCTGCATGAAACGGTAATCAGGGTAAACGATACCGAGTTTAACATGGATTACTACACAAAGACGCTTAAATACCAGATACTACAACTGGAAAGTTATGGCATGAATGTGGATATATCGCAGATGTCCTATCTGGCTAGCTCGGCGGTTACGGCTATTCAGACTAACGAGATGGTAGTTCGGGAGGCTCAGGCGCTGGGCTTCACTTTCAGCGACGATGAGGTTGAGGCAAGAATGGACGAGGAGTTGGCCGACTCTGACCCCTCTATGGTCAAGGAGTATCGCGATGTGATTGAGGATGCCTTCAGGGTGCAGATGCTGAGGGAGGAACTGCTCGCCGAGTATTTTGACCAGCAGGTGCCGCATTCTGCCGAACAGAGGTATATAATGGCTATGTTCCTGGAGAGCCAGAGCCAGGCTAGCCAGGTTAGAGAGCGGCTGGTAGACAGTGAGTCCTTTGCCGCCCTTTCGGCTGAGTTCTGCCTGGATAACTACTGCAAGTCACAGGAAGGCGACCTCGACTGGAACTCACGGGAAATGCTGTTCCGGCTGACAAACAGCGATGTGCTGGTGGACGGCGCCTTCGGCGCCGAGGCGGGATATCTAAGCCAGCCGATATATGATGAGAGCAAGACTAAGGCTCTGGGCTACTGGCTGATTGAGGCAGAGTTCGTTGATGCCGAGGTAGACTACGCCCAGCTCAGGGTAATACTGCTGGGCAGTGAGGAAGAGGCTAACCAGATTAGACAGCGGCTGGTAGATGGCGAAGACTTTGCCACTCTGGCCGAGGAGTTCTCCCAGAACGAAGCGTCCCGGGAGAACGGCGGGGAGCTTGAGGTGGACACCAAGGGGTTATTTGGTGAAGCCTTTGACGAGTTTGTCTTTGACCCCGAGCTGGAGCTGGGGAGCTTAAGCCAGCCGATAAGAGATGCTACCATTTATACCGAGGGCGGCTACTGGCTGATTAAGGTTGTCGGTGCCGCTGATGACCGGCAGATTGATGAGGAGGACAGGGATACCCTGAAGTGGGATGCCATGAGCCAGTGGCTGCAGGGGCTGCCGGATGACCCGGACTATACGGTGGAGAATCTTATGGACGAGGATAAAACAAACTGGGCTATTTTGCACGTTTGGGAGGGCAGAAACGGTGAATAAAGAGAGCATCGGGGTTGGTTTACTGGGGCTGGGGGTGGTCGCTGGCGGCGTGGCCGGGGTGCTGACCGGCCGTGCCAAGGCTTTGTCGAAGCAGGTCGGCTGCCCGCTTATCTTGAGGAAGGTCAAAATACTGGAATCAGACCTGGCCCGCCCGCAGGTAGAAGAGCTAGGCTCCCAGCTCTTCACCACCGACGATGAGGAGTTCTTTACCCAGCCTGATATGGATATCGTCGTCGAGGCTATCGGCGGCGAGGAGCCGGCTCTGGATTATCTCAAGCGGGCACTGGCCGGCGGCCGGCACGTGGTTACCTCCAACAAGGAGGTCATCGCCAAGCACGGGGCGGAGCTTTTCGCCCTGGCGCAGGAGCACGGCGTGGGCCTGCACTACGAGGCCAGTGTCGGCGGCGGCATCCCTCTCATTTCCCCCTTCCAGCAGGACTTGGTAGCCAATAAGATAAGCGGCATCTACGCCATCATCAACGGCACCACCAACTATATCCTCACCCGCATGGCCAGCGAGGGCATTGATTTCCCCACGGCGTTAAAATCAGCTCAGGACTTGGGCTATGCCGAAGCCGACCCCAAAAACGATATAGAAGGAATAGACTCTACCTATAAGCTGGCTATTCTGGCTTCACTGGCTTTTCATATTCAGGTGCGCCCCCAGGATATCCACTGCGAGGGCATTTCCCGCTTAAGCAGCCGCGACTTTAAATATGCCCGCGAGCTGGGCTACGCCATCAAGCTGCTGGCCATCGCCAAGGAGAAGGACAGCCTGATTGAGGTGCGCGTCCACCCCGTCTTTATCCCCGAAGATTCCCTGCTGGCAGAGGTTGACGGCGTCTACAACGCCATTCTGGTGGAGGGCGACCTGGTGGGCAGGGTGCTCTTTTACGGCGAAGGGGCAGGTGCGTCGGCTACCAGCAGCGCCGTGGTCGCCGATGTCGTCTCGGCCGCCCGCGATATTGTTATCGGCAGCGGCACCCGGGCCAACTGGAGGTTGGAGCCGGGCAAGGGCATCAGGCCGATGGCGCAGCTTAAGACGGGCTATTACTTGAGGCTCAATGCCGCCGACCAGCCCGGCGTGTTGGCTCAGGTGTCCAAGGCGCTGGGCGACCACCGCATTAGCATTGCCTCGGTCATCCAGAAAGCGGTTGACCCGGTGGCGCAGACAGCGGAGATTGTCATTATGACCCACCCCGCCAAAGAAGCCGAAATGCAGCGGGCTTTAAAGGAGCTGGGGAAGATGGGGGTAGTTAAGGAGATAGGGAACTTTATAAGGGTAGAGAAGTAGGGGTTTAGCCCCACCCCGTTTAATATCTATTCCCGCCCTCCACCCTTATATGGAAGGGTCACGCCCCCACCCATAAAGAAACAAAACAGGGAGTCTTAGAGGGGCGTAGCCCCTCTTAAAGAAAAACCCCTCCCCCTCCCTGGTAAGGGAGGGGGATACAGGGGGAGGGTTGGCAAGAAATAGAAAGACATTTGGAGAAAAAACCATGAAACCCGGCGTACTATTTAAATACAAAGAATTCCTCCCCGTCACCGATAAGACCCCCCTCTTCACCCTCGGCGAAGGGGACACCCCCCTGGTCAGGGCGCTGGCTCTGGAGAAGGAGCTTAATGTCGGCCAGCTTTACTTCAAGCTGGAAGGCTGCAACCCCACCGGCTCGTTCAAAGACCGGGGAATGGTGGTAGCGGTAGCCAAGGCGTTAGAGGAGGGCAGCCAGGCGCTGATGTGCGCCTCCACGGGCAATACCAGCGCTTCCGCCGCCGCCTATGCCGCAGCCAACGGCGTTGACTGTATTGTCATCGTCCCCAAAGGCAAGATTGCCCTGGGCAAGATGGCTCAGGCGATTATATATCATGCTAAAATCGTGGCGATAGACGGCAACTTCGACCAGGCGCTGACCATAGTGCGCGCCCTGACCGATAAGCACCCCGTTGCCCTGGTAAACTCGCTCAACCCCAACCGCATTGAGGGGCAGAAGACGGCCGCCTTCGAGATTGTCGATGAATTAAGCGAGGCCCCGGACTATCTCTTTATACCGGTGGGCAATGCCGGCAATATTACCGCCTACTGGAAGGGCTTTAAGGAGTACCACCAGGCGGGCAAATCCAGGATAAAGCCAAAAATGATGGGCTTTCAGGCGGAGGGAGCCGCCCCCATCGTGCGCGGTCATATCGTCGAAAAGCCGGAGACGGTGGCCTCGGCGATAAGAATCGGCAACCCGGCCAGCTGGAAGAAGGCGGAGGCGGCGAGGGACGAGTCCGGCGGCATCATCAGCATGGTCAGCGACGCCGAGATTCTGTCGGCGCAAAAACTGATGGCAACCAAAGCCGGCGTCTTCGGCGAGCCGGCGTCGGCGGCGTCACTGGCGGGACTGGTCAAGCGCCGCCAGCAGGGGACGGATTTCTCCCGGAGCCGGGTGGTCTGCATCGTGACCGGCACCGGCCTCAAGGATACGGAAACAGCATTGAAGGGCGCCGAGCCGTTCCTGGAGCTGCCGGCAGACCTGAACGCCGTGGAGAAGGCTCTGGGCTTGGCTTAGGACTTGACATAACAAAGGAGGGCAAGCGTGATTAACCAGGCGGAGATTAAATCGGCAGTAACCTCGATTATCAAGGCTATCGGCGAAGACCCGGATAGGGAAGGCTTAAAGGATACCCCCCGGCGGGTAGCCGAGATGTACGCCGAGCTTTTCATGGGACTGGACATGAAGCCTCAGAAAGAGCTGACCGTCGGCTTTGAGGAAGGGCACCGCGAGATGGTAATCTTAAGGGATATCCCCTTTTACTCCATGTGCGAGCATCATATTTTGCCCTTCTACGGGGTGGTTCATGTCGGCTATCTGCCTAATGCCAGCGGGCGTGTCGTCGGCGCCAGCAAGCTGGCGCGGGTGGTGGAAATCTTTGCCAAGCGACTCCAGATTCAGGAGAGGATGACCACCCAGATTGCCGACGCCATCGTTGACGGCCTCCAGCCCGACGGGGTGGGGGTGATTGTCCAGGCCGAACACCTGTGCATGATTATGCGGGGCATCAAAAAACCGGGAAGCACCATTGTTACCTCAGCCCTCAGGGGCGTGCTCCGCCACCGCAAAGAACC
>Ga0307443_1000818_pt1 | contig 19400 bp, 18 predicted proteins | sample SalMarSW160220MG_FD_202148 | JGI IMG/M metagenome (GOLD analysis project Ga0307443, IMG submission 202148) | Salt marsh sediment microbial communities from the Plum Island Ecosystem LTER, Massachusetts, United States - SW1601-220 | ecosystem: Environmental > Aquatic > Marine > Intertidal zone >... | reverse complement strand
CCGGGATTAACGGTTGCTCGGCACCTGCCCCGGGCTTATCGCAGCCTGCCACGTCCTTCATCGCCTCTCGACGCCTAGACATCCCCCATACACCCTTAGTAACTTGACCATATCAATCTTTGATTGAACAGATTTGGTCAACTAATAAGCGCTCATATCAACAAGTTCTTCGCTTTACAGCGAAAAACCAGCTCGGACTTTATCCCACGCATCTGCATATTTACTTGTCAAAGAACGAATCTTGTGCCCGCCTTCAGTGGGCAACCCCTCAATAAATTGAGGGGCTAAACAATGGAGACGACCGGGCTCGAACCGGCAACCTCCGGCTTGCAAAGCCGGCGCTCTCCCAATTGAGCTACGTCCCCGGGCCAAACGGATTTTCGATTGCCGAATTTCGATTGTCGATTGAAAACCGTAAATTGGAAATCGTAAATTCCCAGTGGGCCCGGGAAGAGTCGAACTTCCGACCTCACGCTTATCAGGCGTGCGCTCTAACCAGCTGAGCTACGAGCCCATATAGTAGCTGTAATTCTAACGCCTGTTAGCGCTCGGTCAATCTATAAAGTTAAAAAAGAGCTACAAAAAAACCGCTGCCTTAAACTGCCAGCGGTTTCAATTGCGATGGCAAACGCCTATTTATTAGCAGTTTAATGCAAAAACTCGTAAATTATCAACACTTTTCTCAGAATTTTCATCTACCTTTCCATCGGGCATATACCTTTACCCAACACCTACATGTTAAATTCTATTACCCTATCGACACACAGTCAATATATTTTTAATTATTTTTTTATTTTATAGAATTCATATTTATTACGCTAACTTTAGAAAATTGTTCAAAAGCCGGACTAAAATTCGTAGGCAGGTATTTTTATCTGGACATCCATAATAAAGTCAATATAATAATCACACCATAAAACAGAAATAACAGCTTTACAACATAGGCAGGAAAAGCCGTAAAGCTTACCGGCCAATGGTTGTCTATGGATGGGCCAAGAGCCACTATGGAGGGTAAAACAATGAGAGGAGTGATTTCGTCATACCTGCTTATCGCCTCAATTTCAGCTTCCACTTGCTTCGCTGAGTTTCAAATAAATACACGCACAAGTAGTAACCAAGCTAACCCTGCTATAGCAATGGACGCAGATTGCAATTTTATGATAGTCTGGAGCAGTTATTTTACAGGCGACAGGTCAAATGAAATTTTTGGGCAGCAGTTCGATCCAAATTGTACCCCTATTGGTGACGAATTTCAGATCAATACTACAACCTCCGGCAACCAAAAAGAGCCTTCAGTCGCAATGAATGCTTCGGGTGATTTTGTCGTTGCATGGCAAGGCCCCGGTATAGATGAGGAAGACATTTTTATCCAGCGGTTTGACCCAAACTGCCAGCCACTCGGCGACGAGTTGCTCATCAATACATACACTCAAGGTAAACAACAATGTCCAAAGGTTGCTATGGACAAGAACGGAGCGTTTGCAGTCGTATGGGAAAGCGAAAAGTTCGAGGTAGATACAAATACGCGGGTGGTATCCTGTCAATTGTTCGATGTAAACGGTTTAACTGTTGGCGAAGAATTTGAGATTAACTTGCTGGGAGATTGCCGTTATCCGGATGTCGCGATGGATCCAAATGGAAAATTCGCAGTCGTTTGGATGGAAGACGGCAGCAGCAACAACTTGATAATGGTCCGGCTGTATGATGCCGATGGCACAGCCAAGACCAAACCTGTGGATGCAAGTACAATTGAGTTTGATACCCTCACTCGGCCATCAATCGCTATGAACAATAGCGGACATTTTATAGTTACCTGGGATGGTGACCCAGAAACTGAAAAACAGGATGATATTCACGCCAGGCTGTTTGATCCTAACGGTGCAGCAATGAGTGACCAGTTTATTGTTAATAATACAACCTTAGATGGAAAACAACAAAATCCGCAGATTGCGATGAACAACATAGGTGAGTTTGTGATTGTGTGGGAAAGCGAAATTGAATCAAGCACGGTTGAGAGAGATATATTCGGTCAACGATATGATAGCTCAGGCCAGCCTATTGGCGATGAATTCCAGCTAAATACTTTCGTAGAAGGCGATCAGGGATATCCGGATATCGAGTTAAGTGATAATGGCGTTTTTGTCACTGTATGGCAAAGCAAGGGTCAGGACGGAGCAGGTTGGGGTATCTTCAGCGAAATAAATTCAATGGCAGACTTTATCGAAGTTACCTCTGACGACGTTGTAGAGACCCAAGAGCATAGCCAGTAATACCTATCTATATAGAAAGAAAAACCACTATTGTTTAACTTTTACTATTTTTAAGCTGCTTTTCAACATCGGCTTCAATAAGCTGCATTGCGTTTTCCAATGGTCCGGGCAAATGAGTACCAGCGGCCATTGCGTGGCCTCCGCCGCCAAACTTGGTAGCGATTTTACTTACATCAACAGCACCTTTACTCCGCAAAGAGCACTTAATTCGGCCATCCTTTAATTCCACAAACAAGGCTGCGACCTCTACCGAACTAATCCGCTGACATTCGTTGATTAAATCCTCCGTATCCTCATACGAAGCACCGGTCCGCTGAAAATCCTGCTGGCGCAGATATTGCGCCGCGAAACGTCCCTCAAAATGCAATTCCAATGTGCTGAGCATGATAGTTAAAAGATTAAACCGATTTGGCGAAAAATTCTGGTACAGTTCATGATAGAGCTTTGTCGGATTTGCACCGGCTTCAATCAACTCGGCGCAACTGCGAAAAACTCTGCTGTCGGTATTACCAAAATGGAACCATCCCGTATCGGTAGCGACTGCCAAAAAGAGCGCCTGGGCAATTTTTTCGGTTAAAGGCCATTTTGCATATTTCAACAAATCATGGACAATCAAAGCCGAAGCAGCAGCTTTCGGCTCGACTAATTCAACAGTGCCGAGACCGTCGCCGGTGACATGATGGTCAATTACTAAAACAGGCTTATCGTTTTGTTTCAGGTACTGCTCAAACCTCGGCAGTTGGCTGTAGCTATTGGTATCGGCAATTACTATTAAATCAAATCGACCGAACTTCCCCTGCATCAACTCTTCGAGCTGAATATCTGCGCCGAGAATCGGAACTTGCTCAGCAAACAAAAACTCGTACCATTTCGGAACGGGTGAAAGAAATAGCAGCTTCACTTTTTTGCCGAAAGTTGTTAAGGCCTCATGCATTGCTATGACTGAGCCGCAGGCATCGCCATCCGGCTTATTATGGGTTGTAATTAAAATACTGCCGGATTTGTTAACTAACTCAACCGCTTTTTGAAAATCGTTTTTCTCTATCATTATCTATTCAACAACCTTATTCAGAACCTCGCCGTTAATCTTCACATTTTCCAAAGTTAGGTTTTTAACGCCTTCGAGCACATTAGCTCTGTCAACGTTATCGAATGTGCAATTTTTCAGATGGATATCGGTTGCAGGCGAACGGTCATAAGCCCTGATTGACAAAGCGTACCTACTTTTTTTACTGGTAACGTTTTCCATATTAATATTGCGAACCATCGGCGGATAGTCGCCCGTGTCGCCTTCGCCATAGTAAAAGTTAATCTTGAGCACCGCTTCGGCAACCTGTCCTATCGTGACATTTCTCATATAAATGTTTTCGACTGTTCCGCCGCGAACCGAATTTGTCTTAATCCGCAATGCGCGGTCAAGATTAGGACTGTCCATCGTGCAGTTCTCAGCAAAGACATTCCTGGCACCACCCGTCATTTCACTGCCCATAACCACCCCGCCATGTCCGTCTTTCATTTCGCAATTTCGTATCACGATATTTTCGCTCGCCACATTCACCCTTCTGCCATCGTTGTTTCTGCCTGCCTTTATTGCAATGCAATCGTCGCCTGTATCGAAATAACAGCCTTCGATGAGGACGTCTTTGCACGATTCGGGATTGCAGCCGTCGTTGTTGGGGCCGTGGCCGATCACTTTCACATTCCTGACGGTGACATTTGTCGAAAGCACAGGGTGAATATGCCACATAGGCGAATTTCTGAATGTCACTCCCTCTATTAAAACATTTTTGCACTTGTAGGGCTGAATCATGTTAGGCCTTAACTTTTTGCCGGCACCGAAGACCCTCTCTTCAACCGGCACGCCGGTTTCGCCCTGACTCCGTGACTCTCGAATATCATCGCCGGCAGTTTTAGTCCATCCCCACCAATTTTCATAGCTGGCCTGTCCATCGAGTGCCCCTTTGCCTGTTATGGCAATATTTTCCTGCTTGTAGGCATAGACCAAAGGCGAGTAGTTCATGCACTCAACACCCTCGAACCTCGTATACACAACAGGAAGATACATATTAGGATCGACCGAAAACTTTATTACGGCATCTTCTGAAATATGCAGATTGACATTACTTTTCAGATGAATCGCACCCGTCAGGAATGAACCGGCTTCGACCACCACACGACCGCCGCCGGCTTTTTGTGCATCCGATATGGCTTTCTTAAAGGCCTCGGTACAATCTGTTTGTCCATCTCCAACCGCGCCGTAATCGGTAATCTTAAAATCCCGATCCAAGAACTTAGGAGCATTAATCTTACTTTGAATCTCACTTACCTGCTCCCAACCAGCATTTACCCGACAGGCCGGCCCAACCAGCAGACCAATAATGAAAACAACCAGCAAGATTTCGCTTTGAGCAAACGCCGCACATTTTAAGTTCTTGAAATTTTTACGTTTCATATTGATCTCCTATAAATTCCCCCTTACTTACGTTCGGTATTTTTTACCCCTCACTTACGTTCGGGGCTCTGTTTGTATATCGTACCAAAGGCCATCATTTCGCCTTGCTCATTCTTAACATATCTGATTGCTGATGCAAGACTTTCTTTCGTCCAAAGGTACTTTGTGCTGCCATGTCGTGTCCAATATTTCTTGAATTTCGGTGTGCTATTATTACTTTGCCTTATCGCTTTGGTGGCATAAGCCTTAAAATCAGCCATCATCTTTTCCGGCTTTTCGCTGCCGCTTACTACGATGCGAACATGGTTGCTTCTAACGTGTACTGCATGGGCTAACCAGCCACAAAATTTGCATACCTGAAGAATGTTCTTCAAGACTAAATTCCTTTGGCTTTTTTCTAACAGGAACTTTGGATTCTTGAGGGTGTCTCTCTCCTTTCTGCACAAGTATGGAGCTGGAGCTACGAAAGAACTACCATACTGGTTATTTTCCCTGTTGACACTTCCCCTTCTGTCACCATGCAGCCACGTTCCATAGGTTGTAAAAGTTATAAGATATGCAATAGGATATTTAACAGAGCCGCGAGACCTAACAGAGCCGCGACCGTGAGGGAGCGGTAATCCATCTCTATTCATCACAATGTTCATATCGCTGTGCCGTCAGAATTTTCCTTGCCTTTTCGCAATCCTCTGCGATTTGGGCGGAAAGCTCCTCAGAAGTCCTGAATTTGTGCTGGCTGCGGATATGCTCAACAAAATCCATAGCCATATACTGGCCAGCCAAACCGTCAACATTCTCTTTCAGCAAATGCGCCTCTATCAGCAATGGAAATTCATCGCCGTATGTCCTTGCCTGTCCGATACTATAAACAGCGGCAATTCCGTCCTCGCAAGCCAGTCCTAGGGACTCCTTCCGGAGAACATCTTCTATCGTCTGCCCAATCCGAACAAAGCCGGCATAGACACCCTCAGCGGGAATGACCTGCTCCGGTCTTCTCATATTCAGTGTCGGAAAACCCAATCTTTTGCCTATGCCTCGGCCGGGTATAATTTGGTCTATTAGACGATAAGGCCTTCCTAAAGCAGCACCAGCGTCAGTAACGTGACCGCTTTCGAGCATGTAGCGAATAATGGTACTCGAAATCCTGACAGTCTGACCTGTTGAAAGCTTGATTTGCTTCGGCTCAATTACAGAAACTTCAAAATCCTTTTCGACGCCTAATTTTCGAAGTGTATCTATATCTCCGGCCCGTCCTACTCCGAAATTAAAATCGCTGCCCTCAACAACCACACTCGGCTGAACGTTCTCAACAAGAAAACGGTTCACAAAATCCTCGGGCGAAAGATTCAGGAGCTCATTGTCACCATCTAACACAATTAGGCAGTCCACATCGTACTTTGCCAGTAAATGTTTTTTAAGCTCCAAAGGTGTCAATACCCCTGGTACCCTTTCCGGATATAAAATAGCAACCGGATGCGGCTCGAAAGTCATTACAAGCAACTCTGTTTTTCTTCGTATCGCAGCCTTTTTAGCTATGGACAAGATTTCCTGATGTCCGAGATGAACACCATCAAAATTTCCAATCGTCAGCACGCAGCCTTTTCTTATCTTTTGAAGGTCTGCTATTGTTTGTAGTATTTTCATTCTGCTTTTATTTTGTCCGTCAAGTTCACATTATTTAATAACCTGCAACAAAACCTCGGACTTTTGGCTCTTACAGGCAGGAAAGATAATTTACCCAGACGTGCTAAAATCTGCAATCACTTTATGTTAATAATATGCAAAAATGCGGCTGGTTTATTGTGATTTGAAATCAACAAAGCGCAGAAAATCAAATACGATTAAAAAAATCCAATGATTACGATTACACTATCAGCTACCCGGTTCCTCCAGTCGTCTCAGTCTTTTCTCGGCCTGTACGTAATCAGGATAAAAACTTTTTAACTCTTTCAACATTATTATCGCCTTATCGTAATCCTTGAGTCTTTCGTAACTAATAGCCAACATATCCAGCGATGACTTGTGGTATGAAAACATGTCCTCTGCCCGCTGCTCAGGTGTTTCAGGGCCTAATTTTCTGACCTGCTCAAAATATTGAATGGCTTTTGAATAGTTTTTCTTTAATGCGTATATCATCCCCAGCTCAAAAAGGGCGACTCTGTTTCTTAGGTCTATCTCTATCGCCCTTTCAAAAGTTTCTATGGAATTTTTTATATCTCCTTTGCTTTTATAACTACAGCCCAACTTGTTCCAGGCCTCACGGTTGTCCTTATCGAAAAGCAAAACTTTCTTACATTGCCTGACCGAATCATGATATAAACCAAATGCTGAATACGCATCAGCTCTGCTGAGGAGCTGGTTAACCATTAACGGTTTTAAAATAATAATTGCAACGATAACAAAAATAACGCTGAAAGACCGTCTTGCCGTCAGCTTTCTATGGCACTGGTTATGACAATGAAGTTCATTACAATTTGTTTGCTGCTCTTGCATAATACTCTTACGCGATTACAAAAAAGTAGATACCTAAAACCATCAATATATTTCCTGCCACTAATTTAATCCGCTGCTCCAATTGATGGACTTTAGGCGCTAAGTAATTGATCAAATCTGATTTAATCAAACTTGTTGATAAGCCGATTGACAGTATCGGGAAGCTCTGGCCAAGAGCAAAGCTTATAAATACTATTATAGAATAGAGGGACAGATTCTTGGCGACCGCAATCCCCGCTATCAACAAAAGCACACCTCCACAGCAAGGGCAAGTCGGCATTTCCAAAAGTGCAAAAACTACTCCAAACAAAAATGCCCCCAACAAACTCGCGTTTTGGAATCTATTGATAATGTGCCGTTTGTGTTTGAGGATATTCAGGTCAATCAACCCGGAAATAAATAAGCCGCAGATAAATAGCAAAATACCTATTGCCCAAAAAATATACTTATTGACCCTGATGAAACTGAAAGCTAAATTTCCGATAAGACCCAAGAGTATGCCAAAAAGGGTGTAGCTTACAATCAGGCCTAAGACAAAAAGAACGGATAAAAGCATTGACCTTTTTTTTGAGCCCCCTGTTCCGGCAACATATCCCAAAACTATCGGCACTCTCACTATTGTACAGGAGCTCAAGGATGCTAATGCACCTGCCCAAAATACAATAATTAAAGCTAAAAATGGCGATTCAGTTAATAGCTTTTGAAGTGTAACAATCATCTAAGTGGCCTTGTAATACGAACTTATACAATATACCCTCGAATTGCACATTTGCCCAATTCTGCCTTCTAATACATAACAACTGTTGTTTTCGGACAAATCTACGGCTAACTTGAATTGCTCGATTCAGATCCTATAAATCATAAGCAGTGTTATTTTCGCAATTTATGCTTAATCGCGAACATAGTGATTACTCAATAGAAAAAAGTTCAAAAAAATTTGCAACTTAGTTGCATTTTTTACGTATAACAATAAAATATTAAATGATCTCATATTTAACATTGATACCAAAAAATGATGGTTAGGCTTGAGTTTGTGTAGATTATGAAAAAAATTAATATCATCTTATCAGAATTAAAAAATCACTCGCCATTTACCTTATTTGGAGCCTTTACAGGTATTATTTGCATGCTTGCTTTTAAAAACCTTCAGGAACAAACCAGCGAAAGGATTTTCTATATATTCCATCCTGCGCACGTGCTATTAAGCGCAATAGTAACCACTTCAATGTTCAAGCTTCACGCCTCCAAAAAAAGACTCATTGCAATCTTTCTTGTCGGATTTTTTGGGTCGATAGGTATATCAACTTTAAGTGACTCTATAATCCCCTATGTTGGCGAACTGCTATTGGGTATGAAAGTCCATATCCACGAACATTCCGGCTTCGCCGAACATGCTCACATTGGCTTCATTGAAGCATGGTATTTGGTATTGCCGGCAGCAATAATAGGTATTGTAATAGCATATATCAAGCCGAAGACAAAAGTACCGCACGCAGGCCATGTTCTGCTGAGCACCTGGGCTTCATCCTTCCATATTATTATGGCCATGGGTGGGCACCTATCATTATGGGAAGCTATAGTTAGTTTTGGATTTCTGTTTGTGGCAGTATTGCTGCCCTGCTGTTTCAGCGATATCGTTTTTCCACTGTTATTTGTTAAGCCTGCCCCTTCGGCAGGCTCAGGGCAGGCTCTGAGTGAAGTCGAAGGGTCGGAAGGCAATCCATCACATGCCCATCATCATTGAATTGAAGACAGAGCCGAAACCATAAAATAGCGGTAAATTAAAATGAAAAAGCAGAATTCAGATTCAAATGCCCGAAAGATATTAAAAGCAGTAAAGCTTTACCGCACTGGATGCAGGATAGCAATACTTAAAGTGCTGCTCAAATCTGACAAGCCGCTCAACCAGGAGCAAATCGCACAGCGTCTTGGTAAGAAACGCTTCGATAAAGTCACTATATACAGAACTTTGGAGAGTCTCTGCAAGGTAGGGCTTGTACACAAGGCCTTTATGCAAAAAAGAGCATGGCATTTTGAATCGGCTCAGGACTGCACTGAGAATCAGTGCCATCCTCACTTTACCTGTACAAGCTGTGGCAACACACACTGCCTGACGGAAATGAAACTACCTATGGCTAAAAGCCCCCACAAAGGCTTTATCATTCGACGCCAGCAAGTTCGGCTCGAAGGTCTATGTCCGGCATGTGCATAAAAAAGAAGCAAAGTTTAGCCGTCGCCGGCACGGCGATGGCTAGTTCATTGTAAAAATAGAAATCAATGGAACAAAAGGTTTAATTTGAATCGATCAGTTCGAAAAGTTATTCTGATAATTACAACGGTCTGCTTTGCGGCGATGGTCACAGGGGTAATGCTGGAAATGCACCTGCTCAACCATAGACATTCAGATAATCATAGCGCCAGCCGATGTTCAATTTGTCAAACACTGCTTAGCAATGCCAACAAAATCAGCATGACAACAGAACCAAAAATCGAAGAAATAAACAGAACTGAATATTCTCCCAGCTTTATTTGTCAAATCGCTCCGTCATTTTCTAATATCAGACTTCCTATTCCTCGCTCTCCCCCATTCACACTTTAAAACAATAACACAGCAATCATTGCATCGCAATAAGTGGGCAGAATATGTCAACTTATTTGTATCTTAAGTTCTTAAAAAGCTTTATCAGCTAAAGCATTTGTGTAAGGATTTTAACGATGAAAAGAATTTTTATTATTTCAATACTATTTATCCTAACAGCATTCAATATTACAGCTATAGCAAAAGAGGATAACATCAATAATATTGAGCAATTAAATGTTAAAATTTTTGAGCTTCAGCAGCAGATGATTGAGATGCAGAAAAGGCATGATGCTGAAATAGCTGCCCTAAAAAAACAGATAGACGAGCTTTCCGCTGTGACTACCAAACAAAAGGCTCAGGATGAACTTACCTCCCTGCGCCAATTGGCAGAGGCAAAGGCCAGAGAAAAACCGGCTGCCGAGGAAAAACCGGAAGAAATTGTTTTCAAATCAGGAAGCCTTGGTCTGCAAGCCTTGAACCCTGAAATCAGTGTCACCGGTGATTTCCTCTTCTCTTCTCGGCAGGATACAACAAGCACCGAGAGCAGTGATTTTGATTTTCGAACCTTAGGTATCCATGTTGAGTCATGGCTGGATCCGTACACCCGATTTAAGGCTGCAATACCAGTAACTGAGAATGAAACCAGCCTTGGTGAGGGATATATAACCTTGTACGATATTGCGGATGATCTTAATTTAACGTTGGGCAAATTCCGCCAGCAATTTGGCGTTGTAAACCGCTGGCATAAACACGGCTTAGACCAGGTTGATTTTCCTCTGGCTCTTCGCCAGATCTTCGGTAACGGGGGTCTGAATCAAAGCGGATTATCCCTTGACTGGATGATGCCGCCTATCGGTGACACATCACAGCAGTTAACGTTCCAGGTAACAGATGGCTCAAACAGCCGTTTGTTTGGCGAAAACGCCCGCAATAGGCCGAGCCTTCTTGCACACTACAAGAACTACCGGGATCTTTCAAAAGACACTTATTTGGAATGGGGCCTGACCGGCCTTTTAGGCTGGAACGATGAATGGGATATTCAAGGCGGCACTAAGCAAAACAGCAGTCAAATGACAACTGTGTTAGGAGCAGATTTGTCGGTCCTGTGGGAGCCGACCGAAAAAATGCGCTATCGAAATATCGAGTGGCGAAGTGAAGCGTATTGGTTAAATAAAAAACTTCTGGCACCGGATGGCTCAGGCTCTGATAATATCAACGCCTGGGGCCTATACAGCTATTTGCAAAATAAGGTTTCGCGTACAATTGATATTGGTATTAGAGGCGATTTTTACGTGCCGGATACCAAGAGCTATGCCAATCTTTCCAGCTTGCCCTCACTGTCACCATTGGCTGTAACAGGTGATAATCCATATCTATGGCAAATCAGCCCATATATTACCTGGTGGCAGAGCCCATTTGTAAAGTTTCGCTTAGAGTATGATTACAGCAACGGCAAGCGAATAGACAATCCTGAGCACATCGTCTGGCTGCAGTTAATATTCTCAGCCGGCCCACATAAGCATGAGCGTTATTAACAAAAGGGAGTAAGGTTACTATGAAAAAGAGATTAGTGGTAATCGCATTAGTTCTGGCTTTTTCGTTCACCAGCGTGTATGCCAAACCGAATTTGAATGTAGTAACAACACTGCCGGATTATGCATATTTTGCGAGAGTTATTGGCGGTGACCGTGTATCTGTTAAAGCAATTGTCCGGGGTGATCAAGACGCCCATTTTATTCGTCCTAAGCCGTCATTTGCTACGGCCCTGCGAAAGGCCGATGTTTTGGTCGCTACGGGACTGGACCTGGAGCTTTGGGTACAGACTGTGATAGATAATTCCGGCAATGGAAAGATTCGTAGCGGTCAGCCGGGCTATGTATCTACATCTGCCGGAATGGAGCTTTTGGAAAAGCCCAAGGCCGTATCGAGGGTAGAGGGCGGCGTTCATATTTACGGCAATCCTCATGTCACTTGCAGCCCTATCAAAATGAAAGTGGCTGCGCGCAATATAGCTACGGGATTGATTAAAAACGACCCTGAAGGCAAAGAAACATATTTACAAAATTTAGAAAGCTTACATCGAAAATTTGACGAGCAACTGTTTGGTGCCAAGCTTGTGGAAATGCTCGGCGGTGATACTCTATGCAGCCTTGCCGAGCAGGGTGAGCTGGTACCCTTTCTTAAAGAACAAAAATTTGAAGGAAAACAACTGATTGAATTTCTTGGTGGTTGGATGAAAAAGATGCTACCACTTCGTGGTACGCCGATTGTTACTTATCACAAAAACTGGATTTACTTCGTGAAAATTTTTGGGCTGGAAGAAGCAGGAACAGTGGAACCCAAGCCGGGAATACCACCCTCACCAAAGCATGTGACTAACTTAATTAATCTTATGCGGGAAAGAAATATCTGCATCATTCTGGCTGCAAATTATTTCGATGAGCAAAAAATACGAACAGTAGCATCAAGAACAAATGCCGAAGCGGTTATTGTTCCTTTGTACGTTGGTGGTGCCGAGGGTGTAGATGATTATTTTAAACTTTTTGATTATTGGGTTGATGGGCTTTTAAAAGCAGCGGAAAAGAAAGGTATTTTAAGCAAACAGTAAGCGAGAAATAACATTATGACATCAGAAATAATAAGATTTTTCTCGGTCCAGATTGCCCTGTTGGCAGTCGTCTTGATTCTACATACCTATATAGGGCTGCACATAATTAGACGCACCTTGATATTTTCTGATCTTGTACTGGATCAGTTGGCAGCTTTCGGTGCTCTTGTCGGCATAGGTCTGGGAATAGAATACGGCACGGCTCAATCTTACACGTCCTCGATGATAGCAGTAATATTCGGTGCAATGTTGCTGGCTTTGATAAAACCAACGAATAAAGCCATACCTCGCGAAGCGGTTATTGGCATTATGTATGCTATGGCACTGGTTGCCTCACTTTTACTGGGAGACAAGCTTCGTGGCGGCGAAGCCTACGTGACTAAAACACTTGCAGGCTCTATGCTATGGGTAAGCTGGCCGCTGGTTTCTGTTACAACCATTGTGTATATCATCCTGCTGCTGTTTCACTATAAGTTTCGCCATAAATTTATAGGCTTAGCTAAGAATCCTTCTATGGTGAAAAATGAAAAGCTTTGGGACTTTTTGCTGTTTACAACTCAGGGTATTATTACGGTTTTAATCGTTCCTATTGCGGGCGTATTGTTAGCGTACGCATTTTTGATGATCCCGGCAGCTATCGCAGCGATGTTTACCAAAAAATGGGCTGGGGCTGTTGTTATAGGATGGACTGCTGGATTTACAGCCTGTTTGATTGGACTATGCTCATCCTATTTTTTTGATCTGCCGTACGGCCCCAGCTTAGTCCTGTGCCTGGGTGTTTTCTTCGTTGCCGCTGTATCTATTCGGTGTCTGTTTTCCAACAAAAAAGTGTTCACCTGAGAGGATATGAGTAATGCCGCCAATAATTCAAATTTTAGGTTTACCTTTTCTTGCTTGCATCCTCATGGGTTCTATTCTCGGCTATTTGGGAATACACGTACTCAAAAGGGAAGTTATCTTTATCGATATAGCCTTAGCTCAAATCGCAGCGGTCGGCTCAATTGCTGCCCATCTTGCATTCGAGGTGCACGGGGATTCTACCGTTGCGTACATTTGTGCACTATGTTGCGTTTTATTAGCGGCTGCGTTTTACGCTGTAATACGAAACAGGATTACTCAAATCTCAATTGAGGCGGTTATAGGTATCTCTTATGCAATTGCTGCCGCAGGGGTTCTATTTTTGGTTGGTATTGCACCTGGCGGACACGTGCATGTGCAGCAAATATTATCCGGCAGTCTCCTGTGGACAAACTGGCGGGATATTGTTTTAAGCCTGTTTGTTTTTTCAGCCGTTGGAACTTGTTTTTTCTTTTTCCGAAAACCGTTGAACAGATTATCGAATAATTACCAAAAGGCTCATGCCGAAGGTTTCAAGACAGCGATGTGGGATTTTGTCTTCTATATGCTACTGGGTATTGTAATCACTTTGGCTGTTCAAATTGCTGGTATTGTGGTAGTTTTTGCTTTTCTTATCATTCCTGCGACAATATCAACTTTGTTCTCATATAATTGGAGTATAAGAATGTTAATAAGCTGTGCCGCAATGGCTATAGCTTCGGTGGCTGGCTTATTTTTTGCGTATTATCTTGATTTTTCAATCGGCCCTGCTATTGCATTATTTCTGGGATGTGAATTGATATTAGCAGCATTGTATTGTAGACAACGAAACCTTATAAGGTTAGAATAATAATTATGAAATTCTATCCGCTGAAATTTAAGCCGATATTCAAGCAGCGAATATGGGGTGGACAAAAGCTGCGGGAAGTATTCAATAAAGACATTCCGCCTTTCGAAAAGATAGGTGAAAGCTGGGAATTGGCCGATTTGCCGGATGATAAATCCGTAATCGCAAACGGCGAATTAGCCGGGCAAACGCTCAACTCGGCAATTGAAAAGTTTCCAGAAGAAATAACAGGTAATAAGAATTTCAAAGGGCCCTTTCCATTATTAATTAAATTTCTGGACGCTGAGGACATCCTGAGCGTGCAGGTCCACCCGGATTTAGAAACTTGCCGTCGTCTGGGCGAAGGAGAGCCTAAAACAGAATGCTGGTATACTATATCTGCAGAAAAGGGTGCGGTAATTTATAAAGGCCTAAAAAAAGGCGTAACAAAACAGCAATTCGCCGAAGCAATAAAAAATGGCAACGTTGATAAGATGCTTCAAAAAGTTCCGGTTGAAGCAGGTCAATGTCACTTTCTGCCGGCAGGCACTGCACACAGCATCGGAGCAGGTCTGTTGATAGCTGAAATTCAAACTCCATCAGACACAACATATCGCGTCTTCGACTTCAACAGAGTCGACGACTCCGGCAAGCCCAGGCCGCTTCACATTGAACAAGCCCTGGAAAGCATCAATTTCGATATGGATAGCACCAAGCTTCCGGTAACAACGATAGGTCGGCTGGTAGATTGCGAATACTTCAAGATAGACAAAGGCCATCAAGCTGTAAACTGCGAGGTATTCATTTCATCAGGCAAGATGAAAACGTTAATATTTCTAACCGGCGCTGGAACAATTCTGTCATACCAAAGGCGGGAAGGAAGTCACATTGAATTCGGAGCCGGCGATACGCTTCTTATCCCTGCTGCCTATGAAGGTGCGATACGTTTTACTGATGATACACAATACTTGACAGTAACAAGTGGTAGTCCCCTGAAAGGTTCTTAATAACCACATTAATAAACCGGTTTTTTCCTTCAAAGATGACAGGCACCATTGACAAAGGCGGGAAAAATATTAATGACGATGCACTACAGGCTTCATTCTGTTAAATATCGCCATCAGAATCGCTCCAAATATTATCAATGAGGCACTGATAATCTGTGAAACCGTTAAACTACCAATCTCAAAAGGATTATCATCGCGGAGAAATTCTATAAAGAACCGTGTGATGCCATAAACTATAAACATCAGGGCAAATGTGCTGCCGGGTTTGGCGAATAGCTTGTTTACAATTTTGGACTTTTCGGCGTGTTGAGACCTTCGCCAGAAGAGATAAAGTATAAGACACAAAACAGCGGCATTTACCGATGAATATAACTGGGTTGGGTGAACAGGCAAACAGTGGTATTCACCGTTTTTAACCATGTCCTTCTGCTGCTCGGTTAAATCTTCGTAAGGTTTTAAGCCATACAGGTTTTTGCCGTTATCGGTGTAAGAGCCGAAGAACTCATCCGGCAATTTCAATTGCGGCTCCGGACGATTTCTCTGCGGGTTCGGATATATCTGGCTGTAATAAGCATCTGAGCCGTATGGAAAACGGACGGCCCACGGCAGAGCCGTAGGTTTCCCGAAACAACAGCCCCTCATAAAACAGCCGATTCTGCCTAAGGCCAATGCCAGCATCAGGCCGATAGCTAAGATGTCAAGGTAATGACGGGCGGGAAGCTTATGGTACAAAAGATAAAAAAATATGACGGGGACGGCAAAAAGAACAGCACCATAAAGTTCCAGACCACCTCGCCAGATGGCGAAAAATGACAGTATTCCTCCTTCCATATTTCCAAAATGGTGAACTACATAGAATAATCGGGCTCCGACAACGCCAGCTATCAATGAGTAAAGGGCAGCATTAGTAATTAGTTGAGGATCTGGCGTGATTTCGCGGCTGAGGTGCCTTATCATAGATACTGCTGCAATAAAGCCGACAACCATCATCAGGCCATAACTGTTTATATGCAAACCGATGAAAGGTATTTTGAAAAGCTCAGGATACATTTGCTTCGTATCTCGTTCGATTCATAGTCTGCTATCCGCTACTTTTATATCGGTTATTCTCGTCGAGAACGATAATCTTTGGTTTATGTTTCTGGGCTTCTTCTGGGAAATAATAGCTGAAGCTGAAAATTATAATAAGGTCCTTTGGCTTTATCAGATGGGCAGCAGCGCCCAGCACAATAATTTGGCCGGAATCAGCTTCTGCCGGTACAGCATAGGTTTCCAGCCTGTTGCCGTTGTTCAAATCTGCGATCATAACATTTTCGTAAGGCAAAATACCCGCTGCTTCCATAAGCTTAGAGTCTATTGCAATACTGCCGGCGTAATGCAGCTTCGTTTCGGTAACCGTTGCACGATGTAACTTACTTTTTAATAACTTAACAAGCATAATTCCTATTTAGACTTTCTGTCTTCCAAAAACCATTCAGGCATTATTATATACACTTGTCAGTCTGCGTCCACAAGAATGTTGTCGATGAGCCGGGTTGAGCCAACTTTGACTGCAACTGCAGCAAGGACTTTGCCGGCAACCTGGTCGATACTCTCAAGTGTTTCGGCATTAACGATGCTGATGTATTCGATCTTTGCCGACGGGATCTGATTAAGTATTTTACGCATTTGGTCAATAATTTTTTTATTGTTGGTGACACCAGCTTCAATCGTTTCCCGGCATTTTTGAAGGGATTTATAAATTAAGGTCGCGCCTTTTCTTTGTTGTCTGGTAAGGTATTGATTTCTGCTGCTTACAGCTAAGCCGTCCGGCTCGCGAATTGTAGGACAAACAACGATTTCCAGAGGCATATTTAAATCAGCAGCCATTCGCTTGATAACAATGGCCTGTTGAGCATCCTTTTGGCCGAAAAATGCCATATCCGGTGCAACAATATTAAACAGCTTGGCACAGACAGTAGTTACACCGCGAAAGTGTCCTGGCCGAAATTGGCCACAAAGCGGTTCAGTCAATTTTTCCACATTTACCCAGGTAAGATTTTTTCCGGGATATATTTCCTGTGGCATTGGAGCAAAGACAACATCTACGCCATGCTTTTTGCAAATCTCCAAATCTTTATCAAACGGTCGTGGATACTTTTCAAAATCTTCGCTGGGTCCAAACTGGGTTGGATTGACGAAGATGCTAACGATAATAAAGTCTGTCTGACGAGCTGCTGCTTCGATTAGCGAGATATGGCCGATATGAAGTGCACCCATTGTAGGCACAAAGCCGATTGTTTTGCCTTTTGCGCGGGCTGCTTTAACAAGCTTTCGAATCGATTGTATTATTCTGGCAACTTCCATTTTCCAATCTTTTTTTTACCCCCCAATAAATTGGGGGGCTAAATATTTAGTCCCATGTTTTACATGTGGTTTTTCTCTACAACGTAATATTTTACCTGATTTGCTAAATGCTCGATATCGCTGTCTCGCCTGCAATCGAATTCAGCCATTTGTATTCGGATAACCGGGCAGATTTTCCAATCAGCAAAGAGCTGCTCATAATCGCCGATCAAGTCTTCCAGGAATTGTTGTTCAATCCTCTGCTCGTATGGACGATTGCGATCATGAATGCGTTCGAGACATCTTTGTGCTGAATCTTGTATGTATATCACCAGTACCGGCTGAGTGACTTCAGCACTGATTGATTGAAAAATCATTTCGTATAAATCCAGCTGCTGAGCATTGAGCAGCCGTCCGGCATAAATACGTTCTTTATTAAAAATATAGTCACTTACAACAATCCGGCCCAGCTCAAGAACATTGCGGTTCAACTGGCTGATTCTGTTGGTAAGAAAATATAATTGTGAATCCAGCGCCAGCTCTTTTTTGCCCGCATAGACGTCCGGCATAAAGGGATTAGTATCGTAAGGCTCCAGCAGCAATTCACAACCAAGTTTTTTCGATAGGCCCTTTGCCAGCGTTGTCTTTCCTACGCCGATAATGCCCGCTACGCTGACAAGCTGTAGCAGATGCGGATTGAGCATAAAATCCTGGCCGCCTAATCGAACAGCCAATTCCCTCATCGGCTCTTTTATCACAGGATGAATCCATTCGGGATTTAGCTGGCACAGGCCTTTCAGCACAAACGAGCGCAAGTGTATCTGTGAGTGAGGGACGGTCAAATGAGTTAAATCGATAATGTCGGACCCAAATAAAAGGAGGTCTAAATCAATTGTCCTGGGCATCCATTTGCCCTGGCGCTTTCTGCCAAGTAGAATCTCAATCCCGGCTAATTTCTCATATAAACCTTCCGCACTTAATGTGGTCTTTACTTCGGCCACCCCATTAATGAATTTGGGTTGGCTGAAGTGTCCGAGCGGAGCAGTCTCGATTAGGTCACTTACACGAGTGACTTCTATATGTTCGACTTGAGAAAGCATTTCAACCGCACGGCCAATAGTGCTTTCTTTGTCACCTAAGTTGCTGCCTAAACCAATATATGCGATTCTTTCTTCCATCAGGATATAGTCTTGATGCGCTCAAGCGCCTCTTTAACATTTTCCGGCTGAGCAAATGCTGTCAGTCTGACGTAACCTTCCCCTGCTGAGCCAAAGCCCGCGCCGGGAGTGCTTATAATGTGTGCCTTTTTCAGCAATGTATCGAAGAAATCCCAGGAACTCACGCCTTCGGGTGTCTTTAACCAGATATACGGCGCATTGACACCGCCGTAAACAGTATAACCGATTTTGCTGAGCGTTTCGTGGATGAGCTTGGCGTTACCCATATAAATATCGATAGTCTCTTTTATCTGCTTTTTGCCCTCTTCGGTATAGACGGCTGCGGCACCAGCCTGAGTAATATACGATACGCCGTTAAACTTTGTGCACTGCCGTCTTTTCCATATCGGATTAACCTCGACCGCCCTGCCGTCTTTTGTGTAAGCCACAAGCTGTCTTGGTACAACGGCGAAAGCACAACGCACGCCGGTAAAGCCGGCAGTCTTGGAGAAGCTGCGGAACTCTATCGCTACCTCTTTCGCCCCATCGACTTCGTATATCGAATGCGGAATATCAGGCTTGCCGATATACTCCTCGTAAGCAGCGTCAAAGAGGATTATCGCTTTGTTTTTGCGTGCGTATTCGATCCATTTGGAAAGCTGCTTTTTTGTCGCCACCGCACCTGTCGGATTGTTCGGAAAGCAAAGATAAATCAAATCCACTTTTTCCTTGGGCGGCTCTGGTACAAAGTTATTTTCCTCGGTACACGGCATATAGACAATTCCTTCGTACCTGCCCTTCCCTGCCGGCCCGCCGGTCCTGCCCGCCATAACATTCGTATCCA
>Ga0307443_1000802_pt1 | contig 19578 bp, 14 predicted proteins | sample SalMarSW160220MG_FD_202148 | JGI IMG/M metagenome (GOLD analysis project Ga0307443, IMG submission 202148) | Salt marsh sediment microbial communities from the Plum Island Ecosystem LTER, Massachusetts, United States - SW1601-220 | ecosystem: Environmental > Aquatic > Marine > Intertidal zone >... | reverse complement strand
ACGCCTCCGGAAGCCACCGCGAATTTGGAACGAATAAGATGGTAACCCCAATCGTTCCTCCACTGCCGCGCATTGAATTCTCGTCCCACAAGAATCTTGCCGATAGTTGGATGCTGCTCAGCCTTTTCGCGAATCCAACTGCTCTGCAAAAAGACACTGCTTATCCTCGTTCGCTGATAGGGCTTCATTTTGAACCAAAATAACGGGCTGACTAAAAACGCAACAAGTATTGCCAATAGCAGGTGCCGGAGCTTTGCCCCCGCAACGAACACCATTGCAAAGAACACCGGCATCATTAGCATGACAGTACCTAAATCCGGCTGAGCCAGGATCATAACCATTGGCAAAAGCGTTAAGACGAAGGGGCCTACCAGAGAACGGATACTACGGTAATTGCTTCGATACCGCAGATACCACGCCAAGGCCAGGATGTATGCTAACTTGCAGAGTTCAGATGGCTGTATCGCAGGCAGTTGCCGACCTGCTATTTTAAACCTAATCCATCGGTGCGCTCCATTAATCTCGGGCACAAAAGGAATCGGCACAACGTACCTGCTCACTAGTAAAACGCCCAATATCAGCAACACAACCGCATATATCCAGTAGCTTGCTTCGCCGATACGCCGATAATTGATGAGATTCGCTGCCACAAATCCAAGCAGACCCACCACCAAAAAGATGAGCTGTTTCTTCCAGAAACCACCTAAATCGCCTGTCTGCTCGGTAGGGCTGGGCTCAGCCGGGTGACCCACCGAATAGATCGTGGCTATCCCCACCGAAACCAAGACTAACACCGTCGCAAGCAGGCACAGCCTGACGGCTGTAAGGCGTCCCTTCAAGAAATTTTCCATACGCGCAAAAATAACATACACTTACTACAATTGCATATTCTGAACTGAAAAATCCTAAGAAAATTGTATAGCAGGGTCAAGCCAAGACCAGGATATGTAAAATTACGGGGTGCATGTCATCTTTGCAGGTAAAAAGGCTTATTTTGAAAAAAACCACCCCCATCTCTGAGAGATGAGGCTGCCACCCGATCATCATAAACGAGGCAAGAGGTACGATAGATAATAAATGATGTGTGGCAGCCTCAAGCGCTAGCTTGGGGATGGGTACGCGCCCACGAAAAAATTGATGCTAAAGGCCAAAAAAACTACCTACAAACTTGATACACACGCAAAATTACGGCTTTCCCCTTTTTTTCTTGATTTTTTTTGGGTTTTATGATATTTTCAAAATGGTTTTTTCTAATGAAAATTTGTGTTTATTGCAAACCGACACACATTTTTCGCCAATAGGCGGGAAAGGAGGAGTAGACGGAACGAACATTTTGTTTAACCGGCTTTTCCTGCGAGCCGGGTTGATTGTTTAATGCAAGATTAAACGGCATTATTCGGATTTGGACATTTCAAACTTTTATTGCCGACGCGGCAGGATAGAAATTTCAAAAAAACCAAGATTGTGCAAAGTGTGTAACTTTGCAAAGAAAAGAAGAGAAGAAAGGAAGGGTCTATTATGAGAAAGATGATTGTGATACTTGCGGTAGTTTTAGTAGCTAATATCGCGTTAGCTGAAGTCAAGATTACTGCTAAAGACGAAGGTAGCGGTGTAGTCAGCATCAACTATGAGGTCACGGATAGCCCGAAGGCAAGGGCGTTCGCCTTAGACATCACCGTTGACGCAGGTACAATTGATGCGATCTCAGGCTACATAAAGGGCGAAAGCACCGCAGCGAATCCTGGCTTCGGTATCTTTCCCGCCAATTTCAGCCGCTCCATTACCGTTGATCCCGACACTGGCGATGTCGCGGATTGGAATGTGGATGGTTACACACCCGTCGCCGACCCCAACGATACGGGCGCTCTCGGCGGTCTTGGAACAGGTGGCATTACCATCGAGATGGGTGCGCTGTACTACCCAACCGATGACAGTTCGCCGAACGCTCCTGGCGATTCAGGGATACTTTGTACGATCACCGTAAGCGCAGACTGCAACTTGAACATTGCCGAGAACGCAACGCGAGGCGGTATTGTATTAACAGATCCGGCTATCGCCGCGGATGTTAACCTTGTTGGTGCAACCAACATGCCTGTGGTGTTGGGTGCCGCTGACTGTTTCCCAAGCTCTTTCGAATCCTACGCAGACTGGGTAGCCATGGGCAAACCTGCTTGCTGGTGCGCACCATATCAGTGCGATGGCGATGCTGACGGGCTCGATTCAGGTTCTCCCGACAATTACCGTGTCTTTAACGGTGACTTATCTCTTATTGTCGATAACTGGAAGAGGAAAATCGACGATCCACAGCTCAATCCTTGTGCTGATATCGACCATAAGGATTCCGGTTCCCCGTTCAATTACCGCGTCTTCACAGAAGACCTAGGTATACTTGTGGATAATTGGAAAAAGACAGATTCGGAGCTTACCGGCGATTGTCCAAGGAACTAACGGTAGTCCCAAGCCGAATCTTGGATACGAAGGGCTGAATGAATGCCCAAAGCTGACATTCAGCATGTAGGGACCACGGAAAGAGAAGATACTATTCGCGGTAGCTATGCCGGTTCTTGGTGGTCTACTGATTAGATGTAGAAAAAAATAAAGCTAAGTAAAGATCAAAAATTAAGGCGAGGCAAGATCAAGACCTGCCTCGCTTTTTTATTGTAAATCTAATCCCACCCATTAAAATAATCGCTCACCCTGATACAGAAAGAATAATCTCAGGAGAATACTGTGAACAGAAAAATCCTTATTATCTGCCTGATGTTGTTGGCTCCATGGACAATAGCTGGCTGTCAGATAAATCGAACCCAATTATTTTCAGGCAGAAATTCGTTACCCCCCGAAGTTGCCGGCACGTGGCAAGCTCAGGATAGTCCCTGGAAGATAGTTTTAAATGGGGACGGAACCGTATCTTCAGCAGTTATACCTATGGGCCAAGTCGAAATCACGCCTAATAAGATAACAAGGATTGAAATGAAAGATGGAAGCTTCAGCACCTACAAAGCTGGAGACTGCATCGTCGAATACACACCAGAGACACGGCTTTTACTTGTCACCATAGAAATAAAGGATATTCATATAACTTTCAATGAAAACGTGATCGACGGCAATAGTCTCGATAGATTTGTAGGACCGGTCTCCGAAGACGGAAAGACATGGACGCCCGACTGGATAGCTGTCTTTGACTATGGCCCTCGCTTTCCTCAAGACCCAAATGACATATTCGCTCAATCCTTAGTATTCAGAAAGGTCAACGATTGAGTTAGGGCAGCAGAGTCGTTTGATGTCTTAGTACTCGTAATATCTGATGCCCTTTTTGTCACTGCCTGGCCAGTCGAGTCTAATAGTTTTGGTGGCAGGCTGATAGACCCACCCATATTCCCCGGTCGCATCCTCTGGCAACGTCTCGCTATTTCCGACCACCAACATAGTATCCAAATTGTTGAACGGGTTTTTAGGCATCTTCGAGATGTAACGCCTTTGCAGTACCGTCTGGCTGAGAAATGTGGCACTACTTGGAACTGTATCCGGATCATCATCTTGATAGCCTGGCGGCATTCCACCATGCTGGGCGGTATACAACTCGATTGAGCTTCGCAGTAATCGTAGGCTGTCTTTGGCCACAGCCTCTTTAGCCTGGGTCGTATGCGATTGAAAATTAGGTATCACAATAGCTGCAAGGATACCTATTATTGCCGCAATTATCATCAATTCAACAAGAGAAAGGCCTTTTTTCATCGTTTCTCGCATTTCGCAGCCGTAGCCTGCTAATATGTCTACGCGCACCGGAACTGCCTGATTGCCTTATCGACTCATAAACACCTCCGCTTGATGTCTTAATCCGCTTATAGGACTATTGTTCTTCTCCACCCACCAAAACCTCAGCCGTACCAAGGAAAAAACCACCACCCACAAAAATCAGTCTAACACGCTTAATAGCCTATTACTTTATATCACCTCATTTGCATCGGTGTCATTGCGAGCAATGCTTTCAGACTGTGGCAATCTCATACAACTGGACTGAATAGACTTGGCGTGTTCAAAAACACTCAAATATAAACACCCTTCAGTCCATTAAGATTAAAAACATTTCGGATTTGGGATATCTAAGGAACATCGTATCCGAATTCTCTTAGTGCCTTAAGCGTTCTGCGAGCGTTTTCTCCTCCGCTTTGATAAAGATATCAATATCTAATGTTGCGCGTGAATAGCCGTGAACAGGAAAGGCAGTGGCGCCGATTATGACAAATTTAACGTGGTTTTCTTTTAATAATTTCAGTAGTTGTTCTGCGCGCATTTCTGTTTAGAAGACTCAATATTTCTTGGGTTTTTCTGAACATCATTTCAAACCGCTCGGTTGTTGTTAACGATGTAACTCAAACTGACCGATTCTTTGTGTCATTCCCGAGCAGGCAGGAATCCATTAAAGTTTTCAGCAAATTGGATTCCCGTTTTCACGGGAATGACAAAGTGCGATATGTTGTTGACAAATAGGTATTTACGTTGGTTTTCAATTAAAATTAGGTCAGTCTGAGGATGTAAGGTAATCTAATTCAAATTCAATTTCTTTAGCTTCATTATGTTTATTCAGTTTTAGAATAGCCATACATGCCTTTCAGCAAATACAAATGAAATTACCGCGAAAGCGGTAATCTACCCCCAAGTCATTCCAAGTCCTTCGCTTCGATCGAGGATAAACTCCGCAAGGAATCTACCATTCCATCTTATAAAATTTTATCCGCGATATCTACACATTTCAAAAAAAGCCTCTGCCTGCCCTGGTGATGTAAAATACTCCCTCGCCGATATCACCACAGCAGAGAAACTGCTCTGCTACAAACCTATGGTCTCATTACGCGAAAATGGTATTGTGGGGCTTTCCATCCTTCGCAGTGCTTACTCAGCCGTATTAGCCACGGCTACAAAGGCCGGAAGCTTTGCTACAGAGAATTGATGCCCAACTAGTAGATTTGTATATCATCTTTCACAGGTTGTAGAAAATGCAAGTAGTCTTTTTGATTAGTCATAAAGACTACACGCTTTACACTTCGTTCATAAGACAGTCGCTACGTCTTAGCACGCAAGGGGTGAGTGAACATTACCGATTTTTTAAGAACTTTGTTGGCCACAAACTTATAGTCAAATCCCGCTAAGGCCTGCAAAAAGTAATAGGCTAGTGCCGTTTCTAAAAAGAAACTGTCACTTTTTCATTCCTGCGAAAGCAGGAATCTACGCACTTTTAAGCCTGGATTCCGGCTCAAGGCCGGAATGACACAGGTGAAAAGTTACACTAATTAATTAGAAATGGCACCAGTATCGCGAAAATCTTCTTTAACTCTGTCATCCTGAGCGAGAGCAAAAACCGATGTCATGTTCTCACTTTCCCTTTATCCGGACACGTTGATTCCCTCAGGTGTTTCTCCTACAGAAAACATCTCTCTGGCCAGTTCATAAACCGGCTAAATTAACAACTGTGTATCGGCTTCCAAAGAATACCTAAGTATCTTAGGTATTCTTTGAAAGTTAATTCTCGATTGTTGTTTGGTAAGTATTAAATCCTGCGAAGCCGTTGCAGTATGGCTCTTTTTATTGTAACAATGCCATTGTATAAGATCAGATCGGATTCAAAACCGCCGTACCATTTACTCCAGGCCTGCAAAAAAGCAATAGACTTGTACAGTGAAAACATAATGTGACGTTATTCTTCATACAAAAGGTAGGGTGTGCTTTACACACCGTCACAGAAATGGTAGGCACAGCCTACTATACCTTCCTCGATTGCGTAATGCGTCGTGCGTCTTGAGTCCATAGTCTGTAGTAGATTTGTATATAATCTTTCACATGATATAGTAAAACGCTCGTAATCTTTACGAATAGTCGAAAAGACTATGTGCCAAACACACTATATTCTCAAGACAGTTACTATATTTTCATACCCGGGAAATAAGTAAAACGTCTCTGGTTTTTCAGGGTCTTGTCAGCTTTAAGCCCAAAGTTTCCTTCCCGCAGGGCCTGCAAAAAGCAATAGCTTAATATCACGAAAATCTTCTTCAACTCTGTCATCCTGAGCGAGAGCAAAAACCGATGTCATGTTCTCACTTTCCCTTTATCCGGACACGTTGATTCCCTCATGTGTTTCTCCTACAGAAAACATCTCTCCGGCCAGTTCATAAACCTCTTAAATTAACAACTGTGTATCGGCTTCTAAACAATACCTAAGTATCTTAGGTATTCTTTGAAAGTTAATTCTCGATTGTTGTTTGGTAACGATTAAAGCCTGCGTAGCCGTTGCAGTATGGCTCTTCTTATTATAACAATGCTATTGTATAAGGTCGGATCGGATTCAAAACCGCCGTTCCATTTAATCCAGGCCTGTAAAAAGCAATAGATTGGTATTGGAAAAACCTTTTGTAATATCGAATGTTTTTTCTTGGGCAAGTATGAGTAGAATCTCGGGTATTATTAGCTTTTTTGATTCTTCTTTTTTAATCTAATCAGATATTTTAGGTCCTCTATATCTTTGGAGCGACCAGCAGCTTTTTTCATTTTTATAAGGTCATCAAGTGAGGCAAACCAGACAAATGTTTTTCCAAACTTAGCCTTTACTTTATTCTTCCATATTTTCTCAAATGTTATTCCTTTAACAATGGGGTGAATATCGGTTTCAACAATATATTGACGAATCAGCAGCTTTTTCGTTATGAGGTCATCTATTGTTATATCTGTGACATCATATCCGAATTCTTTTAGCGCTTTCAATGTTCTGCGGGCGTTTTCTTCTTCCGCTTTTATAAAGATATCAATATCCAGTGTTGCGCGTGAATAGCCATGAACAGGAAAGGCAGTGGCGCCGATTATGACAAATTTAACGTGGTTTTCTTTTAATAATTTTAGTAGTTGTTCTGTGTGCATTTCGTTTTTTACGCAGGCTTAACATTTCTTGGGTTTTTCTGAACATCAATTCAAACCGCTGCTGGGTTGTTAGAGAGGTAAGATATTTTAATTCAAATTCAATTTCTTTAGCTTCATTATGTTTATTCAGTTTTAGAATAGCCATATATAGCTTTCAGCAAAAACAAATGTCATTACCGCGAAAGCGGTAATCTACCCCCCCCAGGTCATTTCGACCGAAGCGTCCCTAAGGGACGCGAAGTGGAGAAATCTATTAAAAAGCAGATTTCTCGACTCCACTTCGCTGCGCTCGAAATGACATCAATGGGGCTTTCAATAGAGCGATAAAAATTCTAAATGATAAAGTCTTATAGTTCAATGCAAAAAGCAATATTGTTCTTTCCCCCAAGAAATACGTGGACGTCGCCGATTTTTTCCAGGACTTCGTTGACTACAAACTTATGGTCAAATCCCTCCACGGCCTGCAAAAAGCTATAGATTGGTATCGCGAAAATCTTCTTTAATTCTGTTATCCTGAGCGAGAGTAAAAACCGATGGCATGTTCTCACTTTCCCTTTATCTGGACACGTTGATTCCCTTAGGTGTTTCTCCTATAGAAAACATCTCTCGGCCAGTTCATAAACCGGTTAAATTAACAACTGTGTATTGGCTTAAAAAGAATACCTAAGTATCTTAGGTATTCTTTGAAAGTTAATTCTTGATTGTTGTTTGGTAAGTATTAAAGCCTGCGAAGCCGATGCAGTATGGCTCTTGGTCATTGTAGGCCGACAATGCTATTGTGTAAGACCAGATCGGCTTCAAAGCAATTGTAGAATTCAAGGATGGTCTGAAATTAGCAATAGAATGGTACAAGAACAATCTGTTATAGCCTCATATTCATCTGTTTCCTAAACCCTATCCCATGTACGCTAATCCCTATTCATGGCCTGCAAAAAGCAATAGACTGGTATCGTCAAAAACCTTCTTTAGCACGAGTGTTACGAGGGGTCTTCGCTCGGATCTAAATAATAAGGCCCGGGGTTCTCTATATCTCGGAATAAGCTGGTCCCGTCTTTCAGAACCCAGACCACCCATTGTTTCATCTCTGTCTCCGTTTCCACCAGGTAAACTTCATCTGGCGCATCATCGCGACGACACAACTCTTTAGTCACAGCCTGAGCTGTCTCCAAATGATTGGCTAAAAAGATATCGTCTTACTCCAGTAGCAAAATGGAAATACGTTTATCCCCTCTCGCCTTACAAAGTTTAGGGCATTTCTCTTCGAGCGCTTTACGAATCCTCTGTCTTTTCTTTTTTCGCAGATCTTCGGGGGCGTCCAACATAATGCAAAATTCACCATCGCGGCGCGCAAAGCGATAAAGTGTAACTTCAAAAGGTATTCCACGTGGTTTTTCCCTAATATAATGGGCAGGCGCTACATTTGGCGACCCTACCCGAAGCAAAGGGGCTTTTTCCTTAATCCAGTTGATCAAAGCATTTTGGATATGCTCCGTTTCCTTAGCGCCTTTGACAGCTCCTACCTCTATTGAAAGCTTATAATGACCAGGCATCGGTAATCGTCCTGCAAGTTTAGTTCGTAAGGGCCCGAGAAGTTTAGCAACCCTTTTGCTATCCGCGATCTGCTCAGAATAACTTTCGATCAGCGTATGTTCCAAAACAATTTCTAGACCCGGACACTCTATTAGCCTATCGACACTCGGCGCACTGTTTCTTTTCTCTTTATCGGGGTAGCATATTTTATTTACGGTCAGGTTCTTTCGCTTGGCAATAAAATGGATTATGGTATCGCAAACCTGCTTTTCGTGCTTCTTCTCCATTACCAGTTTGTTTCCCCTTTACCGATTTAATCCTTGAAAATTATTCTCCTAAACGACCGACCTCTCAAAGCTAAACCTGCCAACTCATTCGCATTTCTCCCATCGTCGCTGTCTCTTATACGCGCACGAGTGAGTAATTAGATGTGAAGATTCTTTTTATAATTTTGCACCCCAAATCTGTTCTATCAATGGTTTTTCTAAATCGGGCGCGAATACGCTTAGCATTTGTTTTTGAAATTTCTTCCGTTTTCGAAGACCAATGTCGAGCGGCCCAGGAGTTGGGAAAAAAGCCGTTCGGAGTTGACTATCAGCCCTTGCAAGTATTTCATCCAGTTCACATACTAAACTGCAATCATAGCGTTTAATATTCTGGTGGATCCAGTTATTGAATTTTCTATTAAACGTCCAGTAGACGGCCTCCAAATTATAGTGTAAACCGGTTTTCGTACGGAATCTTTTTTCGACAAGCTCCTCTCCAAATCGCTCGACCACAGTTGAGAAATCACAATAGAGCTTACAGACCTCAAGTCTTTTGAAGAAATCTCTGAGAAACAAAGCGATGTCTACGTTCCACAAACTTAGAGCTTCTTTAGGAATTAATTTTGGTGGACGGGGGATGCCTAATTCCCATCCTGGCCAATGAACTTTAAGAAGCTGAGAAGGTAGAAGACTACAGTTTAGCTGTCTAAATTTTTCAAGACTGTCAGAATCCATTTCTTTCACCGCAGCCGATTTGAGAACCTCAGCATAGTCATCCCAAAAAGGATGATCGAGGACAACTTTTTCTGGTGTTTCTTTCGTTTCAGACTCTTTGTCTTTTGTATCTTTTTTTTCGGGCTTTTTTGCTTCCTTTGGGAGTGAAGAAACTTCCCGAAATTTCCTTTGGGCAAGAAATTCGCCCATCAATGTTCCAGTGCCTTGATAATACCTCCGAATTGGACGATTACAGAACCAGAGGTATATCCACCCAATCCATTGAGTTCCGAAAAAGTGAAATAGTGGCACAAACCATAAAAGATGGAATTTAGAAATGTCGCTGAGAGCAGTTACAATCACCCCAGTTGCCATACCCAAAGTATACAGACCGCTGAGTAGTCTTCGCAAAGCGAGTGGGTAACAAGCTTCCGGCCCTTGTGGAAAGGGTTCTGGTTTGAAAACTTCCATAAGGAAAGTAACGAATCCCCATAAAACAAAAACACATGCAAGTCCCCAAACAATCCATTCAACGACTTCCATAACAATATCCTTATCTTGTTAAACCCCCTTCAACACTTTTTGAGTGGTTCTATGCCAGCACGCATATCGCTAATGTAATTGTTTTCTAAGTTCTTGGGCATCCCGGATCAGTTCTTCCTGGCTCAGTTGCTGGTGGGAATTGGCGGGCCTAATTGTTCGCCTTCTAATTTTGCGACGACGGCTGCTCCGCAGGAATCGCCCCATACATTCACAGCCGTTCGTAGCATATCTAACAATCTGTCAACAGCTAAAATCATGCCAATTCCTTCAAATACTTTGCTAAACAAAACCCACTTATTCCGCCCAAGTCAGTTATCAGAGTTTCTTTTCAACTCTTGGGCAGCTTCGATCAACTCTTTCCGGGAAGATTGTGCCCTCGGTGCAAGCTTAAATCTCCATTCATAGGAGTCGACTGTTCTTTTCGGATTAAGCAAGGTGAAGAAATCAAATGGAAAGTGATCGTGCAATGGAGGCTTCAATTCGCGGTGCGTGTTCAGCGTTTTGTGGCCTTGCTTACTTATCCGGACCGAATAATCGCCATACCAGTTAAAAGAGGCCGTAACCGGTGAAACGCCTATCTCCTCGTCATTGAGAAAAACCAGCGCCCCTTCAGGCTCGGTGTTGATGGTGAGCCTGCGCTCGACACAGCCAACAAGCAAAAAGATAACGGCTGAGCCGACTACTATGACTGCCAATAAGGTAAACTTTGCCATAACGGTCCCCTTTTATCTTTAGCCCTAAATCAACCGCCATATTATAAAGAACGGCCAGAAAGCATAAAAGTCCAAAGTGGCTGTTTTTTCCGATGGAGCCCTTGCTGTAACGTTGACATCTGTACCTTTAACCAGTAAGTTATTGTCGAAATTGAAGGTTTGTCCTTTTTGGTACTATTGCTATGAAGATACTGTTGAGTTGGCTGAGCGAATACATCGAGATTGGGCTCGGCGCAGAACAAATCGCCGAGGTCTTAAGTGATTTAGGACTTCCTTGTGAAGGCATCGAATATTTGGGCGACGACGCTGTCATCGACGTCGAGATTACGAGCAACCGCGGCGATTGTCTGGGATATATCGGCGTTGCCCGTGAGCTTTCCGCTGTGACAGGCAAGCAGTTAAAGCTCCCGCCTGTCGTGCTAGATGAGCTGGAAAAAGATACCTCAGAGTTTGCAAGCGTTGAGATTGCAGATCCTGATTTATGTGGGCGATATACAGCGAGGATCATTGAAGGAGTAAAGGTTGGGCCTTCGCCTGACTGGCTAAAGAAACGCCTTGAAGTAATTGGTCTGCGGAGCGTTAACAACGTTGTCGACGCAACAAATTACGCAATGATGGAAACCGGCCAGCCGCCACATGCATTCGACTACGACAAGTTAGCACAAGGCAAGATAATAGTTAGAAAGGCCCTCGCAGGCGAACGCATAGTCAGTATCGACGGCTCGCAGTGCGATCTTCAGCCCAATATGCTGATCATCGCTGATGCACGAGGGCCTGTGGCGATAGCCGGCGTGATGGGTGGATTGGATACCGAAGTGAGCGATTCCACAACCACGATTCTTCTTGAGGATGCTTACTTCGATCCCGTAAGCGTCCGTACAACATCAAGGAAACTGGCACTTCCATCAGAGGCTGCGTTTCGCTTTGAACGGACGGTTGATATTGAAACGGTGGACTGGGCTTCGGCGCGGACATGTCAGTTAATTACACAAGTCGCTGGTGGCAGGATAGCTAAGGGTGTAGTCGACGTTTATCCACAAAAGCCATCACCGAAAAAAGTCAAGTTGCGGATGTCGCGACTCAATAAACTGCTTGGTGTCGAGATATCAGCCGAAGAAGCTGTTAGAATCTTAACGACATTAGGTTTCAAACCAAAACTAAATAATGATTTAGTAGTCTGCTCAGTACCTTCGTGGCGTAGTGATATTTATCGTGAGGTCGACCTGATTGAAGAAGTTGCTCGCGTTTACGGTTATAATAAAATACCCACTCAGCGCAAGATCGAAATCGAGGCAGTACCTCTGGACCCGCGTCAGAAAGCGATTCAAAATATAGGTTCATATCTTAACGGCTGCGGTTTTTACGAGACTATCACTGTGGGCTTTGTTGACAAGTCATCTGCTGAACTCTTCGCACAGACCGATGGCAATGAGCATTTGAGTGCAAGAGATGAGGCCAGGCAAGGTGCGAATTTGCTTCGTCAGAGTTTGTTAGGCTCGTTGCTGGGTGTCCTAAAGTCAAATCGCAACGTAGGTAATTCACCGTGCAAGATATTTGAAATCGCCGACGCTTTTGTGCCTATAAAAGGAAAGGATAACCTACCATTGGAACAGACCAGGTTGGCGCTGGTTTATGATAATGACATACGAGACTTGCGTGGTGTAATTGAAGGTCTTGTGAAAAACATCAATAGAGACGCCAACATTACTTTTATTCCTGCCGAACTTAGCTGGGCCGAAATCGGTGCGCAAATCAACGTAGATGGAAGTACAATAGGTAGCGCTGGGATTTTTTCGCAGACAGTGAAGCAGCGATCTGCCCTCAAGGATGTAACAGCCTGTGGTGCTGAACTCAACGTCGAGACGCTTCTGGCTCGCTCGATTGGACCGGTACAAGTTAAGCCCATACCAAGATTTCCCTCGATACAGAGGGATCTGTCGATTGTTGTCGGTGAGCAGACTCGTTGGGCTGATATTGCAGAAGCTGTGAACCAAAAGGCTCCTGATGAACTGGAGGATATTCGGTTCGTCGGGATATACCGGGGCCAGGGCATTGCTCCAGGCAAAAAAAGCGTTACACTCTCGCTGCTATTTCGGGACCAGGACGGAACATTGACTCATGATACGGTCGATCACTTTCAGGCTGATATCGTGAAGAATCTGGCTACCGCTGTGGGGGCAGAACTGCGAACTCTATAAGCCCACTTGGGCTGAACCATAGGCACAGCCCGATATTGCTACAGTTAGTTCACTTTGTTAGCCTATGGCCAGATTTGTCGTTTCAGTAATGGAGGGTTCTCTGGCAGTTTTTAACAGAATTTGGCTTTAGAAAAAGCCACTATACAGCCGAAAATTAAAGAAAAGGCAAAGTTACTACATACCAATGTTTTAGGTACAACCTTGACTTTGGGTGCTGAATTTGGTACAAAAGAAATTGCAGGCTGACCCCTGCGGTGTTCGTGCAGATAGCGTATATTTGAAAGAACCGATACCCGTACTCAGGGAAATCAGGCCTTGCTGGATCGGAAATGCCTACTCGATAGGACTTTCGGACACAAGCAACGATTACCCACATAGATGTAATGGGTTCTTTTCAAATTCCTTTCTCACGGCATCAGTGGAGGTAGCCAGCAAAGTATAAAAGGCCTGTTCAGACAGGCCTTTTTTACTTCTGGATCAGTGGGTAAATTAGCTAAAATATCGGACGCGCATCATCTATCAAACCCAATGTTTCCATCGGTTTTTACTGTTAAGCGAATGAGTAGATTTGCCGATTAAATTGATGAGGAGTTGCTGCTTGTCGCGGCGTTAGTACGGCAAAATACACGATTTACCTTGTTAGGAGACGCAAATGCCTAACGTGCGTAGCTTCACAGTTTTGCCGGCCGTGCCGGATGCTTTGAAGAGCCTTGAAACTATCGCAGGAAACACATTTTGGTCGTGGAACCCCGAGCTTCTGGAGATATTCAGGCGTATCGATAATAATTTATGGGCAGCTTGTGGGCACAATCCCATCAGGTTCCTCGCCACCGTTTCACAGGCACGATTGGAGGCACTGGCCACCGATGAGAGTTTTTTGCACGAGTTGAAACAAGCTACGGATATGCTCACATCCTATCTTGAAGGGCCCACCTGGCTTGACAGGGTCTGTCCGGAGTCCGGTAAACCATTGGTCGCCTATTTTAGTGCAGAATTCGGTCTTCACGAATCATTGCCCATCTACGCCGGCGGTCTGGGATTACTGGCAGGCGATCACCTAAAGAGCGCGTCCGACCTAGGCGTGCCGATGATCGGTGTTGGGCTTTTATATCAGAAAGGTTACTTCCGGCAGTATCTAAACATCGATGGGTGGCAGCAGGAGGTATACATCGAGAATGATGTCCGGAATATGCCGATTGAGCTGATTCGCAAAGACAGTGGCCGACCTTTGACCATTTCCGTCGAATATCCAGGCAGGTGCGTGCTGGCCCAGATATGGTGCGTCTCCATTGGGAGAGTAAAGCTCTACTTATTGGATACAAACATACCTGCTAATTCGCCAGTGGACCGCATGATTACAAGCAGTCTCTACGGTGGTGACCGTGAACTGAGGATTCGTCAGGAGATCATGTTGGGTATCGGTGGGCTAAAGGCTCTTCGGGTTATGAGCTATGAACCAACCGTCTGCCATATGAACGAGGGGCACGCTTCTTTCATGGCATTAGAAAGAATCAGAGAATTGCGAAACGCGGAGAATCTAACGTTTGAAGAAGCAATGGAGGCAACCAGGGCTAGTAATGTCTTTACCCTGCACACGCTCGTTAAGGCAGGGCTTGATGAATTTCCCGCTGAACTGATGGACAAGTACTTCGGCAGCTACTTTCCACATCTTGGCATTAACAGAAATCACTTTTTGGGGTTAGGCAGGATGCTTCCAGACGACGAAAACGAGCCATTCAAAATGCCAATCTTAGCAATGAAACTGAGCGGCTACATCAACGGAGTTAGCAAACTACACCGAAATATCTCGCGTGAGGTTTGGGGTAATCTGTGGCCAAGTGTTCCAGCTAAGGAAGTACCGATCATATCTATAAACAATGGAGCACACATTAAGAACTGGTTATCGCCTGAGATATATTCCTTGTACGATAGGTATCTTGGACCGGATTGGTCTGAGCCAATTAATGACAAATCGGTATGGAATAACATCGACCGGATTCCTAATGAAGAATTATGGATTGCACATCAACGATGCAAGGAGCAGTTGATTGTTTTCACACGCGAGCGGCTCAAGGCTCAGTTCAAACGCCGCGGCACTTACCACTCGGAGCTGAACCGGGCTGAAGAGGTGCTGGATCCAAACGCACTGACTATTGGTTTTGCCCGGCGCTTTGTCACTTACAAAAGGGGCGATCTATTGCTCAGGAATCCAGAAAGGCTGATAAGGCTGCTAAATGCACCGGAGCACCCCGTGCAGATTATATTTGCCGGCAAGGCACATCCAAAGGACACAGCGGGTAAAGACATCATACGTCACATTGTGCACTTTGCTAATCAAGACGTTGTAAGACGACGTGTCGTATTCCTGGAGGATTACGACATAGACATAGCCAGAGTCCTGGTTCGTGGTGTGGATCTTTGGCTAAACAACCCGCGAAGACCGATGGAGGCCAGCGGAACAAGCGGCATGAAAGCTGCGATGAACGGTGTACTGAACATGAGCACACTGGACGGATGGTGGTGTGAAGGCTACACACCGGATGGTGGGTGGGTTATTGGAGCCAGTGAAAGTGGTCAGGACGAAGATTATCAAGACATGGTCGAGTCACAGGCCATATATAGCATTCTGGAGAATGAAGTCGTTCCGCTATTTTATACCCGTTCGGCTGATAACCTGCCGCGAGCTTGGATACGTCGGATAAAGAACTCCCTAAAGTGGATTGCTCCTCGTTTCAATACGCACAGGATGGTTGCCGAGTATACGCGTCGGCTCTACAATCCAGCCACAGCGAGGTGGCGCTACCTGGCGGCTGAAGCTATGACCAAGGCTAAAGAGTTTTCAAAATGGAAGTCTGAAATGAGAAAATCCTGGCCCGAACTCGGAGTCAGAGACGTAATAATGCAGGTCAATAATGGCGAGATAAACAAAGAGATAAATCCCAAACACCCGCAACTCAAGGTCGGGACAGAATTGAGCATCCGAACGCTTGTCAGGCTCGGCAGGATTAATCCTGACGACGTTTCAGTTGAACTTTATCACGGCATAGTCGATACGTGGGGAAACATCAAGGATGGTGCCGGTGCGAGAATGAATCACGAATGCGCTTCAGAACAGAAAGGCGAGCACTGGTTTAGCGGCTCAATACTGTGCAATAGAACCGGTCAACATGGTGTGGCCGTGAGAGTTTTACCCAGGCACCGTGACCTGGTTAATCCCTACGAACTCGGCCTGATTTTGTGGGAGACGACGCCTACAAACCAAAACCTATGACACACGCAAGGTGTTATGTGTAGACCATTATAGTAATCTGCAACACTGGTAAGATCGCAATTCAGGCTCTTTCCTTCTTACCGAAGAGATCGTACACTTCCTCCGCTGAGCTTGCCTTTTCGAGCGCTTGTTTAAATTGTTCGTCGAGCATCAGCCGACTTATTTGAGCTAAAGCCTGGATGTGTGGCCCGGTCTGATTGGCTGGTGAAGCCAGAAGCATGATGATCCTGACTGGTTTGCCATCCACACTCTCAAAATCGATTGGCTCATGAGTTATACCAAGGGCCATCACGAGTTCTTTCAGGCCCTTGCACTTGCCGTGCGGTATGGCAATGCCGGAGCCGATTCCTGTACTACGTGTCCGCTCACGCGTGAAGACCGCCTCCGAGACAGCCTTTTTGTCGAAAAGAAGCCCATTTACATCCAGCAGGTCTATTAGTTCAGCAATGACAGCATTTTTATCCTCGCCCTCAAGCGGAACCTTAATGCAAGCTGGCTGCAATATTTCTGTCAGGAACATATCAAAAAGACCAAATAACCGGCTTTAATCAAATTAGACAAAACCAGAATTTTACCTAAAAAATTTTTATTCGCAAGAAATTTAACAAGAATTTAGACAGATTTGGCCGGATAGCAGAAAACTTTGTCCTTTACATTGCCGCCCATTGAAATAAAATCAGGCGAAGTTTACACTTGACGTCACCGTGGTATCCTACCGTCAGTGGCTTAGTTGAGCAAAGAACGGGACCTCGAAAATACCAATGGAAAGAATAACTCTTTACGACACGACTTTACGCGACGGCATGCAGACTGAGGGCGTTAGCCTTTCGCTCGAAGACAAGCTATCGATAGCCAAGTGCCTTGACGAGCTTGGTCTCGACTATATCGAAGGTGGATACGCAGTTTCCAATCCGAAGGAGATGCAATTCTTTCAGCAAGTAAGCAAACTGGGGCTGAAAAACACAAAAATTGTGGCCTTCGGGAACACTCGACGAGCTGACACCAGTATCAGCGACGATGCATCGCTGAACGCGATTCTCTCATGCAAAACTCAGGCTGCCACGTTGGTCGGCAAGGCATGGGATATGCACGTTACGGATGTGTTGGGCTGCTCGTTGGAAGAAAATCTTAGGCTTTGCGCAGAATCGGTCGAGTACTTGAAGAAGCACGGCCTTGAGACTATCTTCGACGCTGAGCACTTCTACGACGGCTATAAAGACAATCAAGAGTATACCATGAAGGTTCTGGCAGCGGCTGCCGAGGCTGGAGCCGATGTGCTGGTCCTTTGTGACACTAATGGAGGCTCATTGGCAGATGAAATCTACGAAATAACCAAAAAAGTCTGTGAACGATTCAGTCCTATTGTAATCGGCATCCACACGCACAACGATACCGACTGCGCTACAGCTAACTGTCTCGCCGCCGTCCGAGCGGGTGCACGTCATATACAAGGCACGATTAACGGCATGGGCGAGCGATGCGGCAACGCTAACCTGTGTGCGGTCATACCGAACCTGGTATTTAAGATGGGTTTTGAAGTTCTCGAACCGGAAAAAATAAGGGCGTTAACTGAGGTGTCTCGCTTTGTATTCGAGATTTGCAACCTGACACCGGTGATGAATATGCCTTATGTTGGAGAGAGTGCATTCGCTCATAAAGCAGGCTTACATGTGGATGCCCTGCGTAAAAGCAAACGCACGTATGAACACATTCCGCCCGCGCTCGTCGGCAACGAACGTCGATACCTTATTTCCGAATTGAGCGGCAAATCCAATGTTTTATCCGAGCTTGAAAAAGCAGAGTTAGCTCAAGACAAGAAACTGGCCAAAAAGATACTTACTAAAGTACAGCAGCTCGAGAACGAAGGCTATCAGTTTGAGGCAGCTAACGCCAGCTTTGATTTACTTGTCAAGAAGATCATGGGCCTTTATAAGCCATATTTTGACCTCATTAAATATCACATTACGGTAGAAAAACGCAGGACTGGTGAGCTTGTCACAGAAGCCACTGTTAAGCTGAAAGTCGGCGATAAAATTGAACATGTTGTTGGTGAGGGAGACGGCCCTGTTAATGCCCTTGATGGCGCTCTACGAAAATCGCTCGAAAACTCTTATCCAAGCATTAAAGACGTTCACCTGATCGATTACAAGGTTCGCGTGGTCAATGCAGGAGCCGGAACCGCTGCTCGTGTACGTGTGATAATCGAATCGCGGGATAAAACCCATATCTGGGGCACAGTTGGATGTTCGGAGAACATCATTGAAGCTTCCTGGCAGGCGCTTGTCGACAGTGTTGAATACAAACTCCACAAGGACTCTACCCCCGATTCTACATAACGAAAAGCTCAGCCAGGAATAAAGTCCAATAAATGGAAAACCAATCACAGGCTACAGATTACCACGATACCAGCTTATAGCATTTTCAAGACCTTGCTGGAACGGAACGATTGGTTTGTAGTCAATCAGGTTCTTGGCCAGCGCAATGTCGGCGAGAGAATGTTTTACATCACCAGGACGTGGATCAGTGTAAGTTGGCTTTATATTCTTGCCAAGCAGGCCATTTATCGCGTCTATAATTGCATTTACCGTGACAGCCGAACCACAAGCGATATTTATGACATCGCCCTTCGTTTGCTTTGCTCTTACAGCAAGCAGATTTGCCTCGACGACATTATCAATGTATGTGAAATCCCGGCTTTGCTGGCCGTCGCCATATATTGTCGGGGACTTATCATTCAGCATAGCCTTTACAAAGGCTGGTATGGCTGCGGCATATTCACTAGTTGGATCCTGATATGGACCAAAAACGTTGAAATATCGTAGTGAGATAGTATCGAGACCATAGACCTGGTAAAAGACCGAGCAATAATATTCACCGACAAGTTTGCCCACGGCGTATGGCGAGAGAGGACTGGGAGGTATCGTCTCGACCTTAGGCAGGGTTGGCGTATCACCATAAGCTGCTGAACTCGACGCATACACAAAGCGTTTTATACCAGCATCACGCGCAGCCAATAAAAGCGTAAAAGTTGCATCAACACAATGCTTATGCGTAGCGGCAGGATCATCTACACTTCGTGGCACAGATGGTAAAGCCCCCTGGTGCAAGACGACATCAACATCCTTCATCACCGAGCGCGCAACGGTCTCGTCGCCCATGTCGGCTTCGACAAACTCAATCCTGTCAAAAATATCGGCAAGGTTGCTTTTCTTGCCGGTGAGCAAATTGTCAACAACTCTTACGAAACAATCTTGTGAAACGAGTTTCCTGCAGATATTCGACCCGATAAAGCCAGCTCCACCGGTTACCAAGAACTTGTCCATCTGACGACCTCACAATAATAGCTTTTGACATATACAAATATCGGTATTCTACACTCTACTTCACAAAATTGGAATATGCCGATATGTTTGTTTTCAATAAAAATTAAA
>Ga0307443_1000796_pt1 | contig 19679 bp, 18 predicted proteins | sample SalMarSW160220MG_FD_202148 | JGI IMG/M metagenome (GOLD analysis project Ga0307443, IMG submission 202148) | Salt marsh sediment microbial communities from the Plum Island Ecosystem LTER, Massachusetts, United States - SW1601-220 | ecosystem: Environmental > Aquatic > Marine > Intertidal zone >... | reverse complement strand
CGATAAAAGTGTTAATATAACTTATGTTGGGCACTGGAAGAATTATTATGACATTTCAACTTCCAGTTATTTCGAGTATGCCTTAAGTGCCATTGCCGGAAGGAATGATGAAATAAGAGAAACAAACACTTATATTGGGAGTCTTGGCCTTCATTATAAATGGCAGCCCCCTGGTACTTCTAAATATAAGTCATTTGACTGGAAGACAGAACTCTATTACGGATTTAATGAAACTCCCTTCGGTATAGTCCGAAGCAAGGGTTTTTATTCCCTGGTTCATCGTAAATTAAATGCACGAATGTGGATAGGTGGAAGGATTGGATACAGTGAGATGCCATATGATAGTGACCAGCATGAGTGGGATTATACCATTAATTTTGATTTCTGGCAGAGCGAATTTGTTTTCTACAGGATACAATACCAGTATAATTCAAGAAATGTAGCTTATCTGCCAGAAGCAGCAGGATCATATCCTTCAGATCATACCGTGGTGATACAGTTTTCATGGGCGATGGGGCCACATAAACATGAGGCATACTAAATATTGAAAGAAAATAATATAAACATAAAATAAATAGAATATATGAAAAAGCAAATAATAGGCCTGCTGCTTGCCATAATAACAATTCCCGGGATAGCAGTGGAGAAGAGCCAGATCAGGATAGTATGTTCCTTTTCTGACTATGCATCAATAGCTTCGGAAATAGCTAAGGGCTATGCAACAGTTGAAAGCATATCACAGGGTGAATCTGATCCTCATTTTATACCACCAAAGCCAAGCTATGCGATGATGCTCAATAAAGCTGATATTTGGATCACAACTGGTATGGATCTTGAACAATGGTCGACCACACTTATTGACAGGGCGCATAACAGTAAAATAATGGATGGTGCTGTGGGTTTTGTGGCAGTATCAGATGGCGTGACTATATTGGACAAACCGGAAAAAGCCGACCGTAGCGAAGGAGACGTTCACCTTATGGGGAATCCGCATATCAACACAAGCCCTTTAAACTGGAAAATAATAGCAAGGAATATTACTGTTGGTCTCATAAAGGTTGACCCTGAAAATGCTGAATTCTACGAACGTAACCGCGATGATTTCATTGACAGGGTTGACCGTGCTCTTTTCGGTGATGAGCTGGTTGATATGTTTGGAGGTGAGACCCTTTCCAGGCTGCTTCTAAATCATACTCTTTTTACTTTTCTTGACAGGGAATACCAGGACAAGAAGCTGGTTGACCTGCTTGGTGGTTGGCTTAAGGAAGCATTACCATTCAGGGGAAGCCGCATAATTGCCTACCATAAGAACTGGGCTTATTTCTCCGATATCTTTGGTCTTGAAATAATAGACTTTATTGAGCCGAAACCCGGTATACCCCCCTCGGCCAAGCATGTGCAATATATTGTTAACCTTATTAAGGATCAGGAAATAAAGGTGATGCTTGTAGCAAGTTATTTTGAAAAGAAATCACCCCAGATGATAGAAGACAGAACCGGGATCAAAGCAGTCTATCTGCCTCTTTTCGTGAATCATGAAATAGGTATAGAAAATAATTTTGAACTGGTGGATTACTGGATCAGCCAGATAAAACAGAACCTCTGATATTATGGGAACCTTGTTATTTCTGGCACCTCCAATAGTAGCCTGCATTATTCTCGCAGGTATATTAAGTTATTTTGGTAACCATATACTGTCGCGTGGTATTATCTTTATTGATATTGCAGTAGCACAGATAGCTGCCCTTGGGACTATGATAGGTATATTACTGGGTTTTGCAGAGAATTCCGCTAATGCCCAGATTGTATCATATGCATTTACTATAATTATACTGGGAATCTTCTCTTTCATGAAAGTGAAGAACCAGGTACTGCCGCAGGAGGCTATAATAGGTATTTTCTATTGTATAGCCCTGGGAATGGCCTTATTACTGGCGGAAAAAATACCCGGTGGTTCAAACTACATTACCAAAACTATTACAGGCAATGTGCTGTGGGTTACATGGAAAAGCGTGTTATATTGTTTGTTGATATTTATACCTGTTATAATTGTCAATCTGGTTATGGGAAATATTATAAAAAAGGTTTCGCATGGTGAGCTGGCTGGTAATTCCATGAGTCGTACCAGGATATATGACCTTGTTTTTTATATAACGTTTGGTATAGTTATAGTTAAATCAGTACCCGTTATGGGTATTTTCCTCGTTTTTATGCTCTTAATAGGCCCGGCATCCATCAGCAGAATATTTGTTCGATCATGGACGGGAAGGATAATATGGGGCTGGATAATAGGGGCAGCGGGTTCTTTACTGGGTATTTATATATCATATTCAATGAATATTTCAAATGGTCCGGCAATTGTCAGCCTGATTGGTATAGCTACGTACATTGCAGCTTTTACGAAATTGTATATGAAGAGAGCTGATAAGAATATTCTAACAACAAATTAATTTTGGAAACTGATGTTATCTATTGAATTTATTTTTCTCCCTTTCCTTGGCTGTTTGCTTATAGTATTGATAAATGTATATTTTGGCATTCATGTTATTAAAAGGGAGATCATTTTTATCGATATAGCTCTTGCTTCTATAGCTGCACTTGGTTCTGCTGTAGGGATGGTCCTCTTTGAATCCATCTCTGTTGATCACTCTCATGAAGGGCATGGGTTTTTCCCATATCTCTTTTCACTGGGTTTTATTTCTATTGCTTCTTTTGCTTTTACATTGCTGAAGCATAAAAAGATATCCATCCCGCTTGAGGCTATAATAGGTATTGCTTATGCTGTTGCTACCACATTAACCGTTATAATTCTTGACAAAGGAGCAGGTGGGGATGTACATGTACATGATATGCTGGTAGGGACAATTCTTTGGATTTCCGGTCACCAGCTGACCAGGCTTGCTCTGGTTGTGACAATAGTTGGAGTCTTCCATATTATATACAGGAAAAAATTCATGAGCCTTACAGAATCATTTCATAATCATGATAATAAGATCAACAGGCATATGCTCTGGGATTTTCTTTTTTACTTTTCCTTTGGGCTCGTAGTTGTGGAAGCAGTAAATATAGCAGGTATATTAACAGTGTTTGCATTTCTTATTCTCCCGGCCTCATTGTCGGTCATACTAAAAGGTAACTGGACAACCAAACTTATAGTAGGCTGGGTGGCCGGCGTAACGGCATCCTTTGCCGGGTTGTTATTCTCCCTTAAGCTGGATGTACCAAGTGCCCCGGTAATAATCACACTTCTTGGTATTATACTCCTGCTGGGCTATCTGTTGTATAAGATTTCGAACAACAAAAAGCCAGTGAAAGAAACCTCAGAGACTTGATTTAAAGTTGCTATTTAGAAATATTTTGCATAAATTTAATAGAAGAGAATATTTTCATTACTATTAAATTAATCAGGGGAGGTATTAAAATGACTGATTATATTGATTTATTTGAAGATTCCAACTGGCAGAATGCACCTGAGTATTCCAGTGAGACCAGGAAAAAAGTACTGCATGATGAGGATAGCTCAAAAATTATCTTACTTAAATTACCTGCTGGATTTTTCATGGCACCACACTCTCACTTAATGAATGAGCAACATGTAATTCTTAAAGGTGAATATGAAAGTGAAGGTAAAGTTTACCATGAGGGAGTATACAGGAGTTTTAAAGCGCAACAGAAGCACGGCCCTTTTAAATCGAAGAACGGAGCACTGGTCCTGGTTATATGGAAGGCATGATAAGTCTTACCAAAATTTGTTGGTCTAAACCATGCAAGTTGGAATAAGAATAATTATTTTTGTATGTTTTTTTTCGCCGGTGTGGACCTCCGGCACTGCCCGCCGGAGCTTTGCGAAGATGGGATCCTTGCCTTAAGCGGGATGTAGCGCAGTCAGGCTAGCGCACTACGTTCGGGACGTAGGGGTCGGGAGTTCGAATCTCCCCATCCCGACAAACAAAAAGCCTTACAGCGGTAGCTGTAGGGCTTTTTGTTTGAATCAACCCAACAGAGATCGCTGACCCCGAGAATTCGGGGGAAGCAATCTCGTGGAATTTGTTTCTCACCTTCTCATGAATTATGTAGGAACGCAATGCATCGCGTTCCTACTTTTCATATCATACAGTGACATAATTATTGAGGATATTTTTATATATTGCATATATGTCAGCTGCATATAAAAGACGCAGGTTTAAGGAAAGAACACCCAGAAATCCTTATTGGGATTATTCCTCTAGAGGTGCATATTTTATAACAATATGTACCAAAAATAGAAAAGCATATTTTGGGCGATTTGATAACGGTGTTTTTCATGCCACCCAAGTAGGTAAGATTGCAATTGAAGAATGGAAGAAAACGCCTGAAATTAGAAATGATATGAATATTGAATTGGATGAATATTGTCTTATGCCAGATCATTTTCATGCTATTATTATTTTTGGCAACAATGAAAGTAAAGCTATACATCGCGTTCCTAACAAATTCGGACCACAATCAAAAAATCTCGCATCTGTTATTCGTGGATTCAAATCTGCGGTAAAGATATTCGCAATTAAAAACAATATTGATTTTTCCTGGCAGCCCAGATATCATGACAGGATAATAAGAAACAAAAAGGAATTAGAGAACACTCGCAGGTATATTCGTGGAAATCCAGGGGAAATGCAATAATTACATCGGTCAATATTAAATTCTCTTATATAGAACGCGGTGCATCGCGTTCCTACTTTTATTCTATTATAGTAAAAATTGTTTTAGATATTTTTCAGGTTGTTTATTAATCTCGTAATCCATACACTTTTCTAAAATGATATCCATACACAGCAAATGTTATTGCATCTATTAATAATGAAGGGCGTCTTACAAGTGTCCATATAAGAAGTTTCCAATATTCGCTTCTTCCTTTATTTATAATTCCAATAATAATAATTGATTTAATAAATGCTGGCAGTCGAGAAATTTTAAACTTGCTTTTTCCTCTATGTGGACGTTTATAATTTAATAAGAAGCGCCGAATCCTTTCATAATATGGTTTTACAGAATAGATATTTCGAATTATTTTATTATATCCTTCCATTAGTGTATTGTAGTTCATTTTTGGAGTAAAATTTATTGATGAATCGGTGTTATTACCGGTTGCTTCTGTTGTTATCCTGTTCTCAGCTTTAAGCCGTTTGTATAGTTTTGTATTTTTGGGAGCATTTAATAGCCCTACCATAGCCGATACGATTCCGCTCTGCTGAATAAAATCTATTTGTCGTTGAAAGATGTTTGGTTGATCACTGTCAAATCCTACAATAAATCCGCCTGAAACATGTAATCCCGCATTTTGTAATTTTTGTACATATTGTATTAAATCTTTATTTTTATTTTGAACCTTGTTACAACTGGCAAGCGTTTCTTCATCAGGTGTTTCAATGCCGACAAAAGCCGAATCAAATCCTGTTTTTACCATCAATGAGAGGATTTCCTCCTCCTCTGCAAGATTAATTGAACTCTGGATATTAAAGTTAAATGGATATTTATGTTTTTCCATCCAGTTGTTCATTGCCGGAAGCAGATCGTTTTTTACTACATTTTTTCTGCCTATAAAGTTATCATCGACAATTGATACGGTTCCCCGCCAATTAAGATTATACAGTGTTTCAAGCTCCTGAATAACCTGGTTGATAGTTTTCATTCGTACTTTGTGCCCGAAAAGTGATGTTATCTCACAAAATTCACAATCAAATGGACATCCTCGGGTAACCTGTATATTCATAAAAGCATAGTCTTTCATTGATAACAAATGATATTCAGGTACCGGCGATGATGTAATATCAGGGAATTTATCGGTTTTATATATTCTCTTTAATGAATTACCAACATTCAAATCCTTAAGAAAGAATGGAAATGTAGCCTCTGCTTCGTTTAGAATGAAGTGATCAATTTGTGGATAATTGTCGTATTCCTGGGTAAAGAGCGGACCACCGGCAACAATTTTTTTATTGTTCTGAATACACAGTTCAATTACATTGTTTACTGATTTTTTTTGTATGTACATCGCACTGATAAAAACATAATCAGCCCATCTAATATCATTTGTTGAAAGTGGGGAGACATTCATATCGATTAATTTTCTCTTCCATGTTTTTGGAAACATTGCCGATACGGTTATTAAACCAAGCGGTGGTACCGCCGCTTTTTTTGAAATAAAGCGTAACGCATGTTTAAAACTCCAGTACGTATCCGGATATTTCGGATATACCATTAAAATTTTCATAATAGATCAATATTGAACCAGAAAAATTTGTGCAAATTAAAATTATAATAAACAAAAGTATTTGCTAATTATGTTATCACAAATAAAAGGGAGTAATAGCAGGATATTTGGGGCAAATCAAATATTTTGTGGGTTAATTACACACTGCAGGGGTGAATAACATTCATCCCTGGATATATAGGTATTAGAAATTTTGTAACCAAAACCACTATAAATTGCAGGGAGGTTACGGATTGCGCTTAATCCGTAATTAAAGAGCTTCTTTAACCCGTAACAAATATTGGCGGGAAACCGGAATTTGTTCGGTATATTCTTTTAAAGTCAACCAGTAGTTATTGTACTTTCTGTTGAGCTTTTCAATATATTGTGTATTTACGATATATGTTCTGTGACAGCGAATAAAATTGGAATATGGTGTTAACTGGTCTCCAATTTTTTTTAAGGTATTTCTTATAAGTTCTTTTTTTAAGTTTTTACCCTGTTTATATACTGTTTCTACATAATTGTCAGCAGCTTTAATAAGCATTACCTCTGAAATCAATAGTTTTAACTGGTATGTACTTTTCTCCGAACTTAATATAATATACTTGTCAGAAGAATCTTCTTTATATTTTTCAATTTGGTTTTTAATAGTTTCTTTTTCTTTAATGAGTGCTTCATTTTCTTGTTTTAAGTCATTAAATAAATCATATAGTCTTAAAACCACAGGAGAAATGAGGCAGATAAGAGCTATTTTGATAATGTAAAAAGATATTTTTACTGAGCCTACATAGCGCAAGTAAAAAGCACACGCAATCGCACTAGAAGCAAATACAAGAAACCCGCTTATGTGGGAGAGAAAAATTGGTTGGCTGTGATTTTTTTGAATAAGCCAGGGTAAAACATTTCGGAATAGGACTATAAATAGTAAAACGATTACTCCTAACCCGGCAACTAGTAAAACCCTGTTGTTGAAATCAAACTTGTCGAGTGGAAAGGGCTGGAAAAAAAGTATAAACAGAAAAACCCCGAAACTTATGCTAAGAATGAGACCAACATCTTTTTTTAGTGCAGATATTACGCCATTTAATTTGTTATTCATGATTTAAAGAAAGTATAATAATTATAATTTACCAAAGAGTAGGAACACGATGCATCTCGTTCCTACTCTCATGAGACAGCCCCCTTCGAAGGTGGAGCATAAGAAGTATTTATTTTTGTTATCTTAGGGTTTCTAAAACATGAGATCTATGAAAACCTTAAAAATTATTCTTTATTCTGTTTTGTCCCTGCTTATCATCCTGGTAATAGCAGGTTTTTTTATTATTAAGAGCATAAGTAATGGTGCGAAACCAGTTTATGATGGTGAACTGGATCTCCCCGGGCTTGAAAATGCAGTAAAGGTTATCTTCGACGAAAGAGGTATGCCTCATGTCTATGCCGAGAATGAACACGATCTCTATACGGCAGTTGGTTATATTATGGCCCAGGAAAGGTTATGGCAGATGGATCTTATACGAAGGGCTACAAAGGGTAGATTATCAGAAATATTCGGGGAGGATTACGTTCAGACAGATCTGTTTCTACGTTCACTGAGAATGACGAAAAAATCAAAGATGGTTCTTCAAAATACCACTCAACAGGTCATTGATTGCATTGATGATTTTGTGTTGGGTGTGAACTATTATATTGAAAACGCAGAAAAATTACCACCCGAATTCAGAATACTTGGATATAAACCCGAACTATGGACAGCTGAGAATACGGCTAATATAATAGGTTATATGGGCTGGGATATGGCAGGTGGTAACCTGTCCGGTGATGTTTTTGTTTATAAGCTTATAAATCAAATAGGAATTGATGCAGCTAAAAAGCTAATACCTTACTATGAATGGACAGGTGATCCTGTTTATCCAGAATTTGAACTGGATAATGAAGCTTTGGAAACTGTTGAAAACTTTGTGAAATCACTAGATAAGGTAAAAGAGCTTGGTATATCATCTTTTTATGGTAGTAATAACTGGGCTGTCAGTGGTGACCGTACAGAGACAGGTAAGCCATTATTTTCAAATGATATGCACCTAGGGTTGTCAAGTCCGGGTATATGGATACAGATGCATCAGATAGTACCAAAAAAACTTAATGTGACAGGTGTTGTTGTTCCGGGGCAACCTTTCGTTGTGGCTGGTCATAATGAAGATATAGCCTGGGGTATGACCAACCTGATGGTTGATGATGTTGATCTTTACCTTGAAAAGACCAATGAAGATAAATCGCAGTACATGCTTAACGGGGAGTGGAAAGATATAAAAACGGTAAAGGAAATAATAAAAGTAAAAAAGCAGGATGACAGGGAAATGGAGATAAAATATACTCATCGTGGACCCATAATATCAGGATTCCGTGATATTGAAGAAGCTGATATAAGCATGCGCTGGTCCGGGAACGATATGAGCAACGAAGGTGTAGCTGTTTACCTTCTCAACAGGGCATCTGATTGGGAAGAGTTTAATGGGGCTCTTACTAACTTTAACTCCATTAGCCAGAACTTCATATATGCTGATGTAAATGGTAATATAGGTTTGCATGCAGGGGGTGGTGTAGCCATCAGGGAAGGTCATGGTGCATTTATACAGCCGGGCGACAGCAGTAAGTATGACTGGACAGGGTACGTTCCTCATTATCTGTTACCATTCAGCTATAATCCTGAAAACGGCTTAGTCTCATCGGCAAATAATAAAACTGTGTTTCCTTCAGAATATCCCTACTACATAGGAACATATTTTTCTATGCCTTACCGCATAAATCGAATACGGGAGATGATGGCTGAAAAGGAAAAATTCAGTATCGAGGATTTTAAAAGGATGATCACTGACAGGCATTCAGATTATGCCAGGCAACTATGTCAGTTATTACTAAGTGTTCTGCAACAAACAAAGGATATGAGTGATCTGGAAAGGGAAGTATATGATAACCTCTCTGTATGGGATTATAATATGTCAGCTGATATCTTCATACCTACTTTCTTTGAATATTACCGGAATGCACTTGCTGACCTCCTTCTTGAAGATGATATGGGGGAGATTTATGAGAATTTTAATGGTTCGGTCCGGGATTATTATCTGATGAAGATAATAACCGGTCAGCATGAACTCTATATAGATGATATAAATACAGAAGAAAAGGAGAGCCTTAATGATATCTTACTTAGGTCTTTTCATAGAGCAATTGAGAAATTAAAGGAAGAGTATTCTGCCGATACCTCGGGATGGATATGGGGAGATATACATAAGTTTACTGTTATGCACCCAATGGGAAGTGTAAGTATTCTGAACAGCCTGTTCGGATTAAACAGAGGACACTATAGGGTAGGAGGAAGTAATCATACAGTATCACCATATTCATACGGACCTGATTTTGTAATTGATCATGGTGCTTCCCAGAGGCATGTATATAATACTTATGACTGGGATGAGTCGTATACCATAATCCCAACCGGTACATCAGGTGTTCCTTCCTCGGAGTTTTATTGTTCGCAGACGAAAACATATTGTGAGGATGGTTTCTACAAAGATCATTTTACTGAGAAAGCAGTGCAGGAAGCAGCAAAATATACTTTAATCCTAAAACCCACAGAAAAATAATGAACCAAAAAGAAAGATGGTCCCTTAAGGATCATGTGGCACTGGTTACAGGTGGTACAAAAGGGATCGGGAAAGGGATAGCTCAAGAATTGATTGCTCATGGAGCAACTGTCATCTGTACTTCAAGAAGTAATGTGAAAAACAATAATGATGATGAGGATAATCCTATATATATCCGGTCAGATGCATCAAAAGCTGATGATCGATCAAAACTGGTTGATCTTATCGGAAAAAAATTCAACAGGCTGGATATACTCGTTAATAATGTAGGCACCAACATCAGGAAGAAAACAGTTGAATATTCAGATGATGAGCTTGATTTTATATTGCACACCAACCTTATTTCAGCTTTCAGCCTGGCAAGAGATCTTTACCCTCTTCTTATCAGAAGCAATACACCATCTGTTGTAAATATCAGCTCTGTTGCAGGCATGAAACATGTACGTACAGGTTCAATTTACGGTATGACAAAGGGAGCTATGAACCAGCTAACAAAAAATCTTGCCGGAGAGTGGGGTACTGAAGGTATCAGGGTAAATGCTGTTGCTCCCTGGTATATCAACACGCCTCTTGCTCAGCAGGTGTTGAAGGATGATGATTACAGGAATGATGTGCTTGCACGTACCCCCATGGGCCGGGTAGGGGAGGTAGATGAAGTAGCTGCCCTGGTAGCATTCCTTTGCATGCCTGCCGCTTCTTATATCACAGGCCAGGTTATTGCTGTTGATGGAGGATTTACGATAAAAGGATTCTGAAAGAAAGACAAAAGGAAAAACAATCGTAGAGACGCATGATCATGCGTCTCTACTGTTCATACATCATATGCAGCAGAAGATGTTCTACCTCCTTTCTCCAACCAGTTAGTGTGAAAAAATTCACCCCTTGGTTTATCAGCCCTTTCATAGGTGTGAGCACCGAAATAGTCTCTCTGTGCCTGTATGAGATTGGCAGGGAGAATTCCACTTCTGAATCCGTCGAAATATGACAGAGCCGAAGATAATGCCGGAACCGGAATACCATTTACCACAGCGGTAGCCACTACCCGTCGCCATCCTTCCTGGGCCTTTTCTAACTTTTCCCGGAAGAAATCATCAAGCAGGAGGTTCTCAAGATTACTGTTCAAGTCATATGCTTTTTTTATGTCGTCCAGGAATACAGAACGAATAATACAACCACCTCTCCACAGCATGGCTATGGAATCATATTTAAGATCCCAATTATACTTTTTTGATGCTTCTTTCATCAGGTTGAATCCCTGTGCATATGAAACTATCTTTGATCCATACACAGCATCTTTTAGGTCTCTCAGGAAGCGGTTTGGGTCAGCCGGGGGCCTGGCTTCAGGACCTTCAGTTAATTCAGAAGCTTGTAACCTGATATCTTTCTGTGCTGACAGGCAACGTGCAAATACTGCTTCTGAAATAAGTGTCAGAGGGATCCCTAGTTCAAGAGCTGTAATACCTGTCCATTTACCTGTTCCTTTCTGGCCTGCCTTGTCCAGTATCTTTTCCAGCAGGGGTAAGCCGTCTTCATCCTTAAAATTTATTATCTCAGCTGTGATCTCAACCAGGTAGCTTTCAAGGTCGCCTTTGTTCCATGAGGTAAATACTCTTTGCATATTCTCATGATTCATGAATAACAGGTTTTTCATAAGGTAATAAGCTTCTGCTAAAATTTGCATGTCACCGTATTCAATACCATTATGCACCATTTTTACGAAATGACCTGCTCCATCACTACCTATCCATTCAATGCATGCTGAACCATCATCTGACCTGGCAGCAACAGAACGGAAAATATCTTTTATGTATGCCCATGCTTCAGGGCTTCCACCCGGCATTATTGAGGGTCCCAGCAAAGCTCCTTCTTCTCCTCCGCTCACACCTGTGCCAACATACAGCAAATTTTTACTTTCAACGTACCCGGTACGCCTGGCAGTGTCGGTATAATTTGAATTGCCTCCGTCAATAATTATATCTCCTGGTTCAAGAAGAGGGATCAACTTGTGGATAAAATTATCAACAGGTTTTCCGGCCTTTACCATCATCATTATTTTCCTGGGTTTATCCAGGCTGTTAACAAACTCCTCCAGGGTATATGTGCCGGTAATGTTTTTACCTTTGGCCCTTGCGTTAATGAATTTTTTGACTTTCTCCGTTGACCTGTTGAATACAGATACAGTAAATCCTTTGCTTTCAATATTCAGAACAAGGTTCTCTCCCATTACTGCCAGGCCTATAAGACCGATATGTGATTTGGCCATGTGTTTAAGTGTTTAAGCGTTTAAGTGTTTAAATGTTTAAAAGTTTACGTGGTTTATTAATAGTATTTCCCTTTCCCCTCCTTTTAGGAAAGGAGGGTGGGGTGGTTAGGAATTAAAGTTTTTACTGATCTCATCTTTAACCCGTTCAATATCTTGAAATACAAATCTATTTTCAAATCTAAGTACCTTATATCCCATCTCTTCAAGTTCATTATCTCTGTCAATATCTTCATAAGTCCTGTGATAATGACCATGTGAATCACCATCAAGTTCTATAATTAGTCTTTCTTCTGAACAGAAAAAATCAACTATATATTTATTTATACTATGTTGCCTGCGGAATTTTCTATCTTTCAGTTGTTTGCCTTTTAGATGTTTCCATAATTCTGCTTCAGCGGAAGTAGACTTATTTCTGAGCTTTTTTCTGTTGGATTTAAGTGATTTTCTATTTGATCTATATACCATATCATTTGTTCCTAACCACCCCGGCCTCCCTTCGGTTGGCCACCCCTCCTTTCCTAAAAGGAGGGGAAATTTGGGATGAATAATATTCTACAGTATTAACTCCTAACCACCCCGGCCTCCCTTCGGTCGGCCACCCCTCCTTTCCTAAAAGGAGGGGAAAGGTTAGTGTGATTTGAATCCCAGTGCATACAATTTGTTTAATACTGCCTGATTATTCCCTTTTACCGTATATGCATGAAACTCTCTCCTTCCAACGTATTCATTTCTTATTTTCTCAAACAGAGATGGATTTTTTCCCAATATTGAACTGTCGTTTTCGATGGAGTATGTATACAAAATAGCCTTTGATATAATATCAAGGTCACTGCCCTTATATCCAGATATATCAATAACAGGATCATCAGGCACGGGTAATGTTTCAGGCTTCCAGTCTATCAACGGCAAATCAAAATATTCAGCCAGCTGCCTGATTATCATTGTACCGCCATTAGCTTTCCCATCAGCTGAATAACCGGCTATATGTGCTGTACCTATATCAACAGCATCGAGCAGTTCAGTATTAATATCGGGTTCGTTTCGCCATACATCGAGCACAGCTGTCCCAATTATTGATTTTTTCAATTGCTCCAGCAATGCCCTTTCATCAACCACCTGGCCACGGGAAGTATTAATAAGGATGGCTTTATTCTTCATTTTCGCTATGAAATTCTCATTAACCAGCTGGTAAGTCTTATCAGGACCTTCAAATGTCAGCGGCACATGTATGCTTACTATGTCTGACTCATCCAATATCCTGTCAATTGAACTGAATCCCTGCTTTCCTTCAAGTCTCTCTCGCGGCGGATCATTAATCAGAATATTAAAGCCCAGTATCTCTGCCATTCTGGCAACTTTTGAACCAACATTTCCAACTCCAACTACTCCAAGGGTTGTGTTAACCGGCTCAATCCCATATTTTGGTGTTAAATAAACAAGCGCAGAAGCAAGATATTGCATTACCGAACCAGAATTACATCCCGGGGCACTTGCACATTTTATCCCGTGAGCCTTGCACCATTCAAGATCGATATGGTCAGTGCCTATGGTAGCTGTACCAATAAATCGAATACCTGTATTTTCCAACATGTTTTTATTACACTTGGTCCTGGTTCTGATTATCATAGCGTCCGCTGTTGCCACCAGATCACGGTTGATCCTGCTCCCCTCAACATATTCGACATTTGCCCAGGGTTCAAGCGCACCATGGATAAATGGTATATTTTTATCAATGATTACTTTCATTTATTCTGTTTCATATTTGTCCTGTTCTTTGCAATCCATAAGCCCAGGGCAGGATTTGAGATATAATAGAACTCTTCGCCATTGCGATTAATATTAAAGCCTTCCCTGAGGTTTTCCAGATCATATTTAGCTTTTATTTTTTGCAGACCTGCATAATCAAAACCGACACTGCGTATTTCATCTTCCCGAATGCTGTCAGTACAATATGTAACACTGAATCTGTTCTCCGGGCTGCCATGTATCAGATGTGCAGCAACAGCAAGGTTATTCTGCAGGTCGTGATTTTTTTCTGCCAGTTGTATTATCTTCCAGGATGTGCGGTACCCGTATTTCCGGATCAGCATGTCAATTGTTTTATCTTCACCGAATTCTCTCAGCCCGGGAGCAATAATTATCAGCTCTCCTTTATCGGCAATTGCCATTCGTGTGCGGTAAATTGCTTTATTGCCCAGCCAGGTACTGCGGTATTCAAATGGGTTGAGGAAGACTACTATTTTTTCCGGAGCCTTTTCGATTATTTTAATATTCATCCTGGCGGAAAAGGATGATGCTTTGGTAAAGCATTCAATATCAGAACCAATGAACAAGCCTTTAATTGCTGGCCAGCCGTCGGGTCCTGTAGCTACAACCGTTAGGATATACAAAATATTAAGTTGTTTCCCGAACAGCCTGTCTCCCCGGTTAATAACCTCCCTTACAGGGTTCATGGCTTTGCCCATCAGTCTCTCCATACCGTATACGGCACCCAGGTAATGACTTTTATTAATACTTTCATATCCTCCGCAACCAATAAAAACATTTTTGTTGTAATTTGCCATACCTGTAACTTCATGTGGCACTACCTGGCCGACAGAGATTATTAATGATCCTGCATGCTCACTAACCAGTTTATTTACCTGGACAGGCCATTCATAATTCAGTTTACCTTCAGATACTTCTTCAATAAATGATCCGGGTATTTTCCCGAGGGTAATGATATCTTTTCTGCAGTTATGTACCCTGAAGAGCTCATGGGGGATGTCTCCGTACATCCTGTCTATTTCAAAGCCATTCATTGGTTTATGTGTCCCGATAGCAGGCAGGATGTCCTTCACCTTATCCCTGTACTCATTCCATATCATTTCAGTTATTGTTCCTGCACCGGAATGAACCCTGGTTATATCAGGAGGGATAATAAGTAAAGGTTTACCAGGCCCTGCCGATTCAATGCAGTCAATAACAGCTTTTTTTATCTGCTCGGGGCTTATTGTTATGTCTTCATTTTCTATACTGTAATAAAGCATGAGTACCCTTTTAATATATTATTTTATCCAGGGAGGTATTTCAGGCAATGCTTTTTCAAATTCATCCAGCAGCATATTTTCATAATAACCCTTGTAAGATCCTTCCATGAACCTGTCAAAAGCTTCATTATTAAGCTTTTCCCATGATTCAGATTCTTTACCGGGTATTACCGGGTAGAACAACACATTATTGTGTTTTGCAGCATTAAGGTCTCCGGGTGCATCTCCGATCATAAGGATTTTATCATCGGGGTATTTGTTTTTTGCTCCCAATGCTATATGTTCAGCTTTTGTACCATGTTCCTGACCTGCAATAAGTTTTACAAATTTATCAATTTCGTGCTCTTTCCATTCTCTTTCAAGTGCTTCCAGTGGGGTTTGAGAAACGACTATTATGTCTGCATTATCACTTATCTTCCGTATGCATTCCATTGCATTTTTAAAGGGCCTGACACCCTTTAACCATTTACTGATCTCGGCATTGATAGCTTCTGACCATTCGAGAACTGTTCTCAGGGCAGGATCGGGATTTTTTTCACAGAAAAGTCTAAGAGATTGGTTTCCAAGCTTGTTTTCCATGCTTATCCATTCCTTCAAAGGTTGCATGTCCGGCAGTTTTACCCCGGCTTCCACTACTTCTTTTCTCTGTGCAAGCAGTTCAAAGACTTGTACCAGGGCAGGAAACCGGTTTACCCCCCTGTGGACAGAATAGAGGTTAACAAATTCCCATGTTTCCCTTACTATTTTTGAAACAGGGAAAAGCTTGAAATATTTAATACCGTTAGGTATAAAGAATTCTTTTTGTTTGAGTTCCATTGTGTCAAATACGCAACCATCTGAATCGATACCTGCAAAAAAGTCTTTTCCAGGTTTAAGATCTTTAAGTATTTGCGGGTAATCCATATCAATATGCCTCAGGAATATATTTGTTAAGTTTTTTTTCTGCAAAAACCGGTTTGAACCGGGTAAATCTCTGTATACCATTAACTAATGGAATCTTAACCCATTCATCTCCTGTCAGGGGCCTGGCATACTTAATAAATTCATCAGTAACATCATACCTGTTTTCTGTTATCCATTCTTCAGGGAAACTGCGTTCTGATAATGCTACTTTCTGAAGAGGAACTTTATCATATATCACATTATATCCAGGTGTGCCGGAGCGCAGGAGTGTTGCCATCCAGCCGTTTTCCCCGCTTACTGCTATTTCAACAGCTTTTATCCCAACCATATAGGCTTCCTCAAGATCAGTATTAGAGGTATAGATCATTGAATGTCTCTGATCAGTCCCTGGAACCTGGCCCCTGGCTGCTCCTCTTGCTTTCAGTTTGACATTATTGAGGTAGTTGACTATTAACTGCTGCACACTCATCCTGGAGGCGCCAAATTCAGAATGTCCGAAAGCGTCCTTTAATTCACCAAGGTCGCCCGCATTAAAACCTTCACTGACAACTACCAGACACCTTCCGTATTCAAGCAAATATTTATTTATGTTTTCAGCCATTTCTGGTAATGATACATTTGACTCGGCCATATATATCTGCAGGGGAAATTCCTTTTCAGGATCTGCAAGCCGGGCCGCTGCGGGGATGAATCCTGCTTTCCTGCCCATCACCTGTACCACTATCACAGGATCAGCAGGTGATGAGCCCCTGTTTTCCTCGTTCAGGTTCTGTATATTGTGAGACCAGTATTTAGCAACAGAGCCATAGCCGGGTGTATGATCAATAAGCTTAAACTCGCTATCGCCCAGGTCGTTGTCAATAGTTTTGGGAACGCCAACGGAAATAGTATCAAGACCGGTTTCTTTACATTTCTCGCTCACTCTCAAGACAGTATGTTGGGAATCGTTTCCCCCTATATAAAAGAAGTATCCTATATTATGGGCTTTAAACACTTTAATAATACGTTCAAGATCTTTTCCCTGGCCATCTTTAAGTTTATACCTGCAGGTCCCTATGCTTCCTGCTGCCGGGGTAGTTTTCAAAAGTTCAATTTCCTTCTTGTCCTGAGATGAAATATCCAGGAGCTCTTCTTTGAGAATACCCTCAATACCGTGCCAGGCTCCATATATTTTGCCGAAGGTAAGACTGTCCTGTATACATGTGTGGATAATTCCCCTCAGTGTATTATTTATTACCGGGGAGGGTCCCCCGGATTGTGCTATGATTACATTTTTTGCTGCCACGTATAAATATAATTTAATACGATGATAACAGCAAATATCAGAAATGTATTCCAAATTTCACTTCTAACCTGCGCCAGTTTAATTTATATTCTACAGGAGTTGAGTAAGCTTCCTCCTGGGTATACGAAGTCCTGGAGTACCTGTAAGCAAAGCTCAGATACATTTCATGGGTACCTTTATTCCATCTAATACCAGTTCCAATATTTCCCATAAATCCGCCGTAGTAGTCGCGGTTATAATAATATGATGGATTTTCATCCTCATTCTTTCCCATGTAAACAAGACCACCGGCCCTTGCGAAAATAAAGGGGGCTACTGCTGATTGTGACAGAATTACCTTGTACTGGAGGAAAAGGGGACTGTACGACACACCCAGGAATTCAACACCTGTGCCTGCACCAAGGGAGTGTATATTATTGATGTTGATTGAACCTGTTACCATAAAGCTGAATGGAGCTATATATTCGGATTCCTGTGTCCCTATGAGAAAACCACTTTCGAGGCCTATGCCAAACACTTTGTCATAAACAGTAGCTTTTTCTGCTTCATGCATAACAAATTTTTCCACATCCGATTCCTGATAAACAAAAATACTTCCATCCCGGGTACGTATTTTATACGAATCATCGGATATTTCAATTAAATGCCCGAAGATTATGGAACCATTCCTGAGGTACAGGGCATCCCTTGTCTTTTGCGCGTTAACGGCAAGGAACAAAGATAACAGTATAATAACAGAAGATAATTTTTTCATGATTTAATAATAGTTTCTGGGTTTAGCATGATTTTTGTTTCAGGTAGGGTGTTATCCAAACCTTAAACCATGAAAACAAAAATCATTCCAATACTTGTATCGATTAGTTTAATTATAGGATTCAGTTCCTGTGAAGATGCCCTGTATAAAGAATATACGGGATATAAGCCTGTATATATGTCATATGATGATTTGAGGGAATCTGTAAAAAGTACAGGTATCCGTGAACTGGAGAATCCCGGTAAGATTTATTATAAGGATAAATATATTTTCATAGTGGAGGAGTTAAAGGGGATACATGTATATGATAATTCTGACAACAGTTCCCCTGTGGCAGTTTCTTTCGTCGAAATTCCGGGAGTAATTGACATTGCCATATCAGGTTATTACCTGTATGCCGACAGCTATATTGATCTTGTGGTGCTGAATGTACAGGATCCGGAAAATATAAGTGAAACATATCGTCTGAAGGATGTTTTACCATATACTGTTCCGCCTCATGATAGTGATTACCCTGAAGGACGTGTTGACAGTGATGAAGGCGTTGTGGTGGAATGGCAACTTACTACCGTAAAAGAAAGAATACATTATAATCCGGTGATTTATCCAATTTTTTTCCTGGATAGTCCAAGGTTTTACACTCCCAATGCCATGTCCTCAGGATCTGTATCTGGTACAGGTATCGGCATAGGTGGCTCTATGGCACGTTTCGGCCTTAAGGATGATATACTTTATGTTGTTAACAATAACATGATGAAGATCTTTGATATATCAGATCCAGCATCACCCGTGAAGTATAATGATTTTTATGCAGGATGGGGCATTGAGACGATGTTTATGACAGAGGAGAATATGTTTCTAGGATCACAGACAGGGATGTTTATTTATGATTTGTCAATCCCATGGAATCCTGTCCAGGTATCCTTTTTCCGTCATGCAACAAGCTGTGATCCTGTTATTGTTGATAACAATCTGGCATATATTACCCTGCGCAGTGGTACTGTGTGTGGCAGCAATGTTAATACCCTTGATGTTGTTGATATAAGTAATCTTTCTGATCCTGAGCTTATTGCAACTTACCCGATGGTTAATCCCCATGGCCTTGGGAAAGATGGTGATATACTGTTTATATGTGACGGCTGGAGCGGACTGAAGATATACGATGCTTCAGATCCATATTCGATTACTGATCATTTAATCTATCATTATCCTTCCATAGATGCCTATGATGTCATTCCCCTGGGAGACATACTCGTTATGATAGGAGATGATGGGTTATATCAGTATGATTATTCTTCACTGGATAATATAACACTGCTCAGCTCAATTAAGACATCGGGTGATGAGTGATTATTTACTGGTGCAGTTACCTTTAATGGGATCTTAGAGATTCTGAATCTCTTGTTGGTCAGAGTTGGATTGCAAAGATGGGACTTTCTTAAACCTCCGAAAGGAAGGTCCTTTACACATTATACTCTTTAGAACTATTCTAAATTATAAAAACATGATTTTTCCCAGTTTTTCTGGCATTGAGCTGTTATACTTTTAACAGCTCTAAAAACAGACTAC
>Ga0307443_1000795_pt1 | contig 19681 bp, 17 predicted proteins | sample SalMarSW160220MG_FD_202148 | JGI IMG/M metagenome (GOLD analysis project Ga0307443, IMG submission 202148) | Salt marsh sediment microbial communities from the Plum Island Ecosystem LTER, Massachusetts, United States - SW1601-220 | ecosystem: Environmental > Aquatic > Marine > Intertidal zone >... | reverse complement strand
GGTCCACCTGGGCCCGCGATTTCCATTTTGCCAGCTCTTCTTCGGGCACGACAATTTCTGACTCTATTGCCGCGAGATATTCAATGCCCCTTCCCCTGCCCAGTTCTCTTGCCACTACGCTATAAGCACCATCCGCCCCTACCACAAATCGGGAGCGAAAAATATTGTCAGCAGTAGAAATCTCAACCCAATCACCGTTCACCTGTATTTGCGTTACCTTCTGCCCATCCATAAGCACAGCTCCAAATTGTTGTGCCTTCTTCACTAAAAAATGGTCAAATACATCACGCATCACAGTATATATCAGTGGCTGGCTATGTTGTCCCAGATAAGGGCTGCCCAGATTAAAAGTAAAGCTGAGCTCATAAATTACATTTTCCACTACTTCGGAGATATCGAAATCGAGAAGTTTCGCCGCCTTGCTCGTGACTCCGCCAGCACAACACTTATAACGCGGCAATTTCTCTTTTTCTAAAAGCAATACCTCTACCCCCCTCCTCGCTAGCTCGTAAGCCAACGTTGCCCCAGCCGGACCGGCACCGACAATGATTACATCGTAGCTTTGTTTCAAGAGCAACTACCTCTCTAAGCGAAGCAATAGAAAAACCTAGCTTTATTATATTATAACGAAGATAGGGCGTTTAACAACTCATCCCCTGCCCCACCTCTTGATAAGGAGGCTGTTCAAAAATCTCAGGACTCTCTAAGGTCATGATTTATGGCGTTATAAAGGAAATCGGTATTAAGGATATCCGGTGGCGCAAAATTCTAACGGGCAGTCGCTCCATTCTCCGCCTGGTCTCCTTGTGATAAACTATGAACACAATGAACCCAATGGGTAATCGGTGAAGAGTAAAGCGTGATGAGTGGAATCAAAACGCATAAGGACCTTGATGTTTGGAAGGAGGCGATAGCAGTGGCGAAAGAGGTCTACAAATTAACGGAAAGTTTCCCCCAAGAGGAAACCTATGGACTAACATCTCAAATGAGACGAGCAGCAGTCTCAATTGCGAGCAATATAGCTGAAGGTGCAGCCAGAAATTCACGTAAGGAGTTCATCCAGGCTCTTTATGTATCGTTAGGCTCTCTGGCTGAATTAGAAACGCAACTGGCGATAGCAAAGGAAATAGGGCTCCTCCGAGAGAACCCTTCACACCTCAACGATCACGCATCACTCATCACCGACCTAGATGCAAGCATCGTGAGGATAAGAAAAATGCTACTTGGCCTGATAAAGCACTTAAAAAGGGAATCCTTATGAACTCATCACCCATCACCCATCACCCATTACGCACTGTGAAGACCAGCCTTTGCTTCATTAAGGGCGGTTATGCCGATGTCTTACGGCTCGCCCGCCATCCCCGGCAAGGGCTTAATTCGCTCTACGGGGTCTCCCTTTATCGTAATGCCGTCTATCTTATGGCAGACATTGGGGTTACTGCCATCTTCGGGCCTGTGTTCTGGGGGATAGGGGCTACGCCCTATGCTGCGAAGGAGGTGGGTCTTGGCCAGCTTTGATTTCCACGGTAAAGATTTTTGAGTATGCTAAGATTAAGAGAGCGGTGTCATTAACATGAATTCAAAGGCGGTAGCTGTCACCGGTGGGGCTGGATTTATCGGCTCGCATCTAGCTGAGGAACTGATCAAGTGCCGGTGCAAGGTGATAATCCTTGATGACCTCTCTACCGGGAAGCTGGAAAACGTAAGATTGCTTACTAAAGGGAAAGGAACCCGTAATACACAGGATAAGCCCGGGGAAGGGTCTCGAAACCGTGTGGAATTTGTCCACGGTAGCATCACCGACCTTCCTTTACTCAGAAACGTTTTTCAGGGCATTGACTATGTCTTTCACCAGGCAGCCATCCCCAGCGTTCCTCGAAGCATAGAGACCCCTCAGGCTACTCACGAGGCAAATATAACCGGAACTCTAAATGTGCTTCTCGCGGCAAAGGATAATGGAGTTAAGAAGGTAATCTACGCCTCATCATCCTCAGTCTACGGTGACACCCCAACTTTGCCCAAAAAGGAAGATATGTCCCCTAACCCCCAATCGCCCTATGCTGTAACCAAGCTTGCCGGGGAATATTATTGCCGGGTATTCCGCCAGGTCTATGGACTTCCCACTGTCTGCCTCAGGTATTTCAATGTTTATGGACCGCGGCAGGACCCCAATTCACAGTATGCCGCTGTCATCCCCGCATTCATTCAAAAGGTGCTTGATAACAGACCGCCCATCATTTTCGGCGATGGCAAGCAGACCCGGGACTTCACCTATATTAAAGATGTGGTGGACGTGAATATTCTGGCCGCCGAAAGTGATGCCACCGGCGTCTACAACATCGGCAGATGCGAGCGCGTCTCCATAAACAGACTGGCCGAGCTTGTTATCAAACTCGTTGGGAACAGCGTCGAGCCAGTCCACCGGGGGCCCAGGCCTGGAGACGTCAGGCACAGCCTGGCGGATATTTCCAAAGCCAGGCAATTCGGTTATAACCCGAAGTATAGTTTAGAGGAAGGATTGCGAGAAACAGTCAGCGTGATGTGTAAAGGGTGAAGCACGGCAAGCCCATACCCTCCATGAGATTGCTCAAAAATCTCAGGACGCTCTACGGTCATGATTTATGGTGTTATTACAGGAAATCGGTATTAAGGATACCCTGTCGCGCAAAATTCTGGGGGGCAGCCGCTCCATTCTCCGCCTGGTCTCCCTGTGATAAACGATGAACACAGTATGAAAAACGCTTTGAGCTTGTTAAAGGCCAGTTTTTGCTTTATCAAAAGCGCTTATGCCAATGCCTTCCGGCTCGCCCGCCATCCCCGGGAAGGGCTTAAGTCGCTCTACGGGGTCTCGCTTTACCGCAATGCTGTCTATCTTATGGTCGGTACGGCGGTTGCCGATATAACTGGATTCGTGTTTTGGATGATAGCTGCCAGGTTCTATCCTGTTGAGGCAGTGGGATTGGGTTCAGCAATCATCTCAGCCCTGGGGCTCTTAGCTCTGTTCACCGAGTTGGGTCTGGGAATAGGGTTGATACGCTTCCTGCCCGGTGCTGGCAAAAATGGCAATAATATGATCAATACCTGCCTTACCTTGAGCGGGTTGGCATCAGTAGCCGTTGCCTTGATTTTCCTTGCTGGCCTTAACTTTTGGTCGCCAGCTTTGCTTGTAGTGCGTCAGCACCCTATCTTTTTCACAGCCTTTGTAGTTTTTGCTGTAGCGACAGCTTTACGACCGCTTGTAAGTAATGCCTTTCTGGCAAAACTCAATACTAAGTTTATAGTTATCGCAGCCATTATTGGTGGCTCATTGAAGATTGCTTTAATTCTTCTCTTCGCTATGTTCTTTAACGACGCCTTTGGAATCTTCGCCTCCACAGGTTTGGCTGTGGCTATTGCGGTATTGGTCGCTGGATTCTGGTTTCTGCCTAAAGTGCAAAGTGGATACCGTCCCTTTCCTAAGATTGAGAGAAGGGTGCTCAATGAGTTAGGCCACTATGCTGTTGGTAATTATGCTGCCAGACTCTTATTGCAAATGACTCCTCTCGTTCTGCCCCTTGCGGTGCTAAATATCCTGGGCGCTGAGATGAACGCCTACTTCTATATTGCCTGGACAATTGCTATTGCACTTAAAGTTATCCCGTCTTCCATTTTTAACTCATTATTTGCTGAAGGCTCTAATGACGAAGCGTCTATCCGAACTAATACGGCAAAATCGCTGAAGTTCATGTTCTTGCTGCTGCTCCCGTTAACTATATTAATATTGATAATTGCAGAGAAGGTGCTACTGCTTTTTGGTCAGGCGTATGCTGATTATGCTGCTCTGCTGCTGCGCATTGTGGTAGTGACAGTCATCCCCTGGGGCATCAACTATCTTTACGTCAGCATTGAAAGGGTCAGGAAGAATGTAAAAGGCATAATCACAGTAACAGCAGTGGTGACCTTCCTCAGTTTGGCATTGAGCTACCTGCTGATGCTGAATATGGGCTTGGTAGGCGTGGGAATAGGCTATGCAGCCGGGCAAACCATTGTCGCCATAGCAGTGGTCATTATTCTCTGGCGCCGTTATCATTCCCGTGCCGAGGTGAAGGATAAGGGAGGATAAGTTCATGAGGATTAAAGCGAGCGAAGGCAAAACAATCGTTGGAGTGGTTAAAGACGGTCTTTGCACTGGTTGTGGTACCTGTGCAGGCATCTGCCCCGTGGATGCTATTGAGATGGTGATTGAGCACAAGAAGGGGATTTATATTCCTCAGTTAGATGAGGAAAGGTGTAACCAGTGTGGCCTGTGCTTTAAGGTGTGCCCTGGTCATGCTGTAGATTTCAAGCAATTGAATTTAGAAATCTTTGGCAAGGAGCCCGATGATATTTTGATTGGCAACTATCTCAATTGCTATATCGGATATGCCACTGACTATAATATCCGCTATAACTCTTCCTCAGGAGGGCTGGTTACAGCGTTGCTCATCTATGCTCTGGAAGAAGGACTCATCGATGGGGCCCTGGTCACTAAGATGAGGGAAGATAGGCCACTAGAACCTCAACCGTTCATTGCCAGGACCAAGCGAGAGATAATCTCCGCCTCTAAATCTAAATACTGCCCTGTACCGGCAAACATAGCCCTGAAAGAAATCCTCAAGGCTAAAGCGGGAGAGAAGTTTGCTGTTGTTGGTCTGCCTTGTCATCTTCATGGTATAAGGAAAGCGGAGATAGTTAATCCAAAACTTAGAGAAAGGATTGTATTACATATAGGCATTTTTTGTGGGACAAGTAAGAGCTTTTTGGGGACTGAGTTTCAACTGCGGAGAATGGGAATCAAGGGGGAGGAGGTAGCAAAGCTCGACTATCGGGGTGAAGGGTGGCCAGGAAGCATGACAGTTGAGTTAAAAAGCGGTCAAAAAATACTGTCCCCATTGACCTACTACTACGACAGTAAGTTTTGTTCTTTCATCCCGTGGCGCTGCACCGTATGTACTGACCAAGCATCCGAATTAGCTGATATTGCTCTGGGCGATGCCTGGCTCTCCGAAGTGAAAGAAACCGATAAGGTTGGCACCTCAATTATTGTTTCCAGAAATAAAACAGGCGACGATATTCTGCAACAGGCGGCAAATAAAGCGGAAATTGGGTTAAGCCTCATAAGAGCTGAGAAGGTGATTGAATCGCAACGAGGATTCGCGGGGAAGAAGAAAGATTCCAAAGCGCGGCTCAACATGTCAAGGTGGCTCGGCAGAAAGGTGCCAGTTTTTAATAGCCAGCTCTTACAACCTTCGGTATGGTCTTATTTTGTGAGTGGATTGCTTTACTCGAAGACTTTTCTTGCCTCTAAACGCTACCGCTGGAGGCTGTTAGATACCTATTGCTCGCTGTTGAGCCATATCGGACGCCTCAAGTCTAAGCTGGAGCTTTAATTGATTTCGATTTTCTGTTTTCGGGAGTCCAGGAGTTGCTTCAATAATTTGCCATTGAGCATGGCTCGGTCTCTCATAAGTGCTGTCTGAGACTTCAGCTCTTCGTTTATCCTATCTCGCCTTGACCAAATATCGTTTATTTTGGCAAGCAGAGCCTCGCTATCCAGGTTTTCCACAAGGCAAACGGCATCATCCTGGCCCAGCATTCTGATTATATCCAGTCTTTGGTCTGAGGAATTGCATATAACGATAGAGGGAACTCCCATCGACATAGCATTGATGACTGAATGCAGCCGCTCGCCGATGAAGAAATCAAACTGACCGATAAGCCCCTTTAATTCAGCCGCGCTATACTCAGTGGTAATTAGCTTCACCGTGCCCTTATTCTGACACTTCTGGAAAATATCGTTAGCCACAATTCTATCATCGAGTTTCTCTCCCAAACCGATGCAATGAGGAACAAAAACGACGGTAGCGTCGAGTTTAGCTACGAGGTTATCAATGACTTCCGCAAACACCTCGGCGTGCTTGATATAACTGTGGTCAGGATTCTTGAACTGTGGAAAGGCCAGGGATGCTCTTTTCCGAGTCACGGTGATCCCGATGAGAGGTCTAGAACCCTTATGAATGCCCTCTTTCGCTAGTATATCCTTTATTCGCTCGGGCGGAGCAGGCTCAAGCAGGAATGCAGGGTCTCCCGTCACTGATATTCTGTTATTGTGCAATCCCATGCCCTTTACATGTTGATAGGAAATGTGCTCCCTGAGCGTTACTAAATCTATCTTTCTCAAAGCAGATTTAAGAAAGGGGTTTCCCAGGAACCCGAAGGGTCGTCTGAATTGTCCTATGCTTCCCCCATAAACCACCAGAGGTTTACCCAAAGCCCTGCGCAGCAGAGGCATATACAAGAAGCTGAAATATGGTGCAATTCCTGTCGCTCCTCCTATGCCAAACGTCCCGTTATGACCCACGAGAATCACATCCGATTCCACGTATTTCTTCCAGATTTCCGACTTCATCAGTTTTAGAGTCTTTGCTCCCAGGATTTTGTAAAGGACCAGAAAAAGTAAATGCTGAACGGTGACGAAGGTGGAAGCTAAAATCCTGAATACAGTGCCGTAATTTTTCGGATTGCCGAACAAATGCAAAGAATTCGTGACATCTATTACCCTGACCTTTGTGTCGTAGCGAGGTTGATCAATGTCAGGAACAGAGGAAAGCATGATTACCTCTACCTTCCCCAAACTGGTGAAGCTTTCCAGCATGCCCTCCAGGATGGTCATTTCTCCCTTATTAAGGCTGGGTATATTCTCAGCAATGAAAATCTTATACATTTCCCCCTGTCACTCTTTTGCCCGGGATATCAGCCAGCTTGTGGAAACGACCCGCTGAAATATATCGGCATCTCTGTAGCAACATTCCTGGCCTGTCAACCCGTTTCGTGAAATTCGGTTTCTCTTGTTTCGGGGCATACCTTCCTTCGCCTGCTTACGGACTCAATCATACTCAAGCCTCCTTATTCTATGCCAATTTGCCCAGTTTGCTCTGTCTTGCTCTACCCCCCGTACACCCTCCAAACTTGAAACTCGCCGTTGGCATAAAGCTCTGCCGCCGTAGAGTCAGCGCTCAGTCTGGCAAAGTCCTCCTCCGTATACTGAGAAACCTTATGCCTGGCACTCTCGGGAAGGACCATCGGAAAGATTACCCCCCCCTGGCAGGTGAGGAGATACCTATCTTGGAACTCATAACTCTCGGCGATTGAGGTGCTTTGGTCGTAGCCAAAGTGAGACGGTATCGGTTCGGGGTCTACACTTGCCCTGGGAAAGGGGCGCGATTCCAGACCGAAGTTGAAATCTTCAAATTGCCTTAAATGTGTAGGCCATCGCATGGCAACGACAGTACTTCTATCGCGATGATTGCCAAACCAGGCCGTCCCCGCGATTTCCATGTGGCTCACCTGTATGTTACGCCTTACCACCCACGGAGAGTCGTAAGCATTAAATATGCTCAGAACACCGGCAACAATAATCAAGATGACTGTGATAGCAATAAGGACTTTCCTTCCCATCTTCAGCCTATCCAGATGGAATGGTTGCTGCCTGGTAATGAAATCATAGAGCACCAGGCCACTGACAATAGGGGCTAAGATCAAGAAAAACCGGGAGATTCTTACCGGGTCATATTCGCCCGTGTAGCCAAACAAGGAGACTACTGAGGCACTAAGTCCAACGACAAATAGAACAGCATAGTTGAAATGCATGGGCTCGGGGGGGGCTTTCCGGCTTAGGCTCATTCTCAGGACTATCAAGACCGCAATCCCCGCGATAATGCCGTACATGAATATGGCGCCATACCTGGCGATGAACAGTTCAATGGTCTGAGCTGCGGTAATCCCGGCCATACCCAACATCTCCATTTGCTTTGTGAAAAGAGGCGTGTGAGTGCCATAAAGCAGGAAATAACGCACTGCCCCGAGGCGCCACATAATAACGGGATGAGGGAGAAGCCAGATGAGGAAAGCGACCAGGCTGGTGATAGGGATAATATAATCCTTGACTGTTATCGTGCTGCCCTGTGGAGCAATTTCCTTATGGCGGACAATTCGCCGGTAGAGAACCCCGGACAGGTTTAGGGTAAGAATAGAGGCGATAGCAAAGATGGCTGTTACCACATGAAAAAAGGCTATCACGAGTGCCAGCAAAAGCGATATCATGATGGTGGCGGCTTGCTCCGAGCGGACTTTTTGCCTCCTGTGGTAGAAATATAAAAGGAGCGGTACCATAAAAATTGACATCGTAGAGGGGTGTACAAGCGTGTGCAAGTAGGAGAACACAAGGGGAGAGGCAAAGGCTGTGATTAATATAATCTGCCCGCGGTGGTTTGCCACGACGGTGGCCAGAAGGTAGACATTGAGCAAATATATCATCGTGAAAAAGACAAACAGCAAGTTCGTGACCGCCGCATAACTCAGCCCGGTGATGTTCAGCAGGCTTACTCCCAGCAAATGAATAAGCGGATAGAAGTTTTCCTGACCTATATGCCCGGTTGCCATGATGTCCTTCATCCTCCCGACATGGTTCATAGCATCGCCAGCGGGAAAGAAGGCATATCCCCGAAAGAAGGGTAAGCCCAGGAAAACAGAATTGGAGAAAATGACAAGAAGAAGTCCCGCCAGCCACCAGCGGGATTTTTGGGCAGCAAAAGCTTGATGAAGGAGAATGCCGATACCGCAGGCAGTGCTAGCTATAAACAAGAACCAGAAATATGCGGGATAAGCATAGTAGATAGATAATTCATAGCCAGTGGCGAGAGGTGTCCTGGCGATGACAATCAAAGCCACGAAGACGGAGAGAAAACCTGTCGTAGCCAGGGCTTTGTCTATGTTTACTTTGCGTGGTAATGACCTCAACTGCCGGCTCATCAGATTAACAAGTTTATCTCACATTGAAATAACATGCAAGATATTCCGGTACCTCTCCACTGCCTTTTCAAAGGTGAATTCCGTCTCCACCAGGGCGCGGGCATTGCCGGCCATTTGCTCCAGGTTGGGGTCATCCAAAGCCCTGACGATGTTCTTGGCAATGCATTCGGGCGAGTTGTTTTCCATGATGAACCCCGTCTGGCCATCCTTTATTATATCAGGGGTAGCCCCCACTGGCGTTGCCAGGACCGGTGTGCCGCAGGCCATAGCTTCAAGCATGATGTTGGGTAATCCCTCCGTGTAGGATGGCAAAACTAACAGCTTTAGTTTGTTTAGATACCCTGGAAGCTCATCGTGGGGAACCCAGCCGGCATACTTGACATTGTTACTTGGTTTATTGGCATATTCTTCCACCTGGGGACGCAGTTGTCCGGCGCCAACTATGAGAAATGCCGCGTCGTATGTAGTTTCCATTACCTTCGGTATTGCCTCCATAAAGTTCAAAATCCCTTTCTCCTGGCTTAACCGCCCAACATAGCCGACCAGATTATCTCTCTCCCTTAACAGCTTGTCCACTTTAAACTTGCCGAAGTCAAGGAAATGCTTGTGGGCTATGGAGATTTTGCGTTTATATCTTTCTAAGCCAAATTGCTGGACAAGGATTGGCGAGTAAACAACTAAGTTATCACAAAGCTGATAGTTTAGTCGCTCAAGCACGGAAACAATGCCGTAGGTAATCAATCCACCCAGTCCCCCGAGGCTTTTCCCATAAACGTTGCGCGAAACTACTGCTTCCGACGAGGCGGCAACGATGATAGTTTTCTTTCGCCGCAGCTTGGCTGCCAGCATAGGTAACAATAAGCCGCTGCCACCGATGAAGAAGATGACGATATCTACCTGGGAAGCAACTCTGGCTAAGCGATAGGACATTTTTAGCTGGGCCGCCACATACTTTGTAGCCCTGGTCAATAATCTTCTTTGCAGGCGGCCGGTCAGCGGGTCATCTCTGACATTTGTGAGGTGAATTCTGGAGTCTGGCAGGTCGTGTTCGGGATAGTTACCGGTGATGAGAAATATCTCTTCGGTTACGGGCACAAGCACCCGGAGGAAATTGAATACCAAAATATGGCTCCCTTTCCTTTCGGCCACGGGCACGCTGAGAAGGCATATCTTCAGACCTGGCGCTTGTTGCTTTGCCATCCGCAAATACCATTACTATAACTCAGAATGTACAGCCCGCAAGAAGATATGTTTAACATTTGCCAGCATCTTTAATAACCTGGCAAACATACTCAATTTGCTCGGGACTTAGTCCTGACCCTGAGGGTAAATATAAACCTCTTTGGGAAAGCTTCTCAGCCACGGGATAGCTTTCGCTCTGGAATAAGTCCATCTTTAGAAAAGCAGGCTGTTGATGCACCGGGATAAAGAAGGCCCGGGTCTCAATCCCCCTATCTTTTAATCTTTCCATCAGCTCATCCCGGCTTGTGCCGAAGCTATCTTCTATCAGAATGCCATACATCCAGTAAACATTTTTCGCCCATTCCTTTTCCGGAGGCAGCCTGATCCCTTCGATATCCTTCAGCAGGCTATTATAAAGATAGGCATGGGCTCGTCTTCTCTCGACCAGTTCATCAATCCTCTCAAATTGAGCCAGCCCTATGGCGGCCTGAAGATTGGTCATTCGGTAATTAAAGGCGATGTCAGTGTGGAGAAATCGTTTCTCTCTGGAGTGGGCTAAATCCTTCAAAGCCCTTGCTCTCTCAGCAATCTCGGCATTGTTAGTTACTACCATGCCACCTTCACCGGTGGTGATAATCTTATTGGCGTAAAAGCTAAAGCAGTTCACATGGCCAATGCCACCGGCTTTCTTGCCTTTATATTCAGCACCGTGGGATTCAGCCGCATCTTCTATCACCCACAGGTGGTGCTTTTGGGCTATTTCCATTATGGAGTCCATGTCGCCGGGATGCCCATAAATATGGACGGGCATTATCGCCTTCGTTCTGGGAGTAATCCTGGCTTCAATCTGGCTCGTATCCATATTCCAGGTCTCCGGCTCGGCATCGACCAGAACAGGCTCGGCACCGGTATAAGCCACGGCAAAAGCAGTGGCAATCATAGTAAAAGTGGGGATAATAACCTCATCGCCAGCACCAATGCCCAATGAAACCAGTGCCAGATGAAGAGCCGTTGTCCCACTAGTGGTGGAAATGCCATATTTGCAGCCACAGTAGTGGGCAAACCTTTGCTCAAATTCTTCGATATACTTCCCCTGGGAAGAAATCCAGTTGCTCTTAAGGCAGTCAGCGATATATTCAAGTTCCTTGCCTCTGAGAAATGGCTCACAAACCGGAATCATTGTTTAGTTCCCTCCATCGGGCTCTCCTTCCAAGATTGCCACCAGAGTATCTTTAGATAACGTCCTTTGCTGGTGATTACAGGATGAAACCTGGCATCAGCTTTTTGGGAAGCAATATTATTTACTTCTTTCGTAAATTTAACCCTTTTTACCCCTTGTTTGGCTAAAAACGAATACCTATGAGCTATAGCATAGCTAAATAATCCTTTCCCTCGGTAAGACGGATCGGTAAAGGAAGCTCCACACAAGGTCTCACCCGCCTCAAAATTTACTTTGAAGGGAAGATAATCGATTTCCCTCTTTGCCGTTTTATTGAGAGCCACCCAGGTAACAGTGGCAAGCTCTTGCCCCACAAAAAAGCAGAAGGCTAAGGCGCCTTTCTCAAGTTTCGGCCTGAAGTTCATCTTCCTGAAGTCATAGCCCTGAGCAATTAGCTTATCTAATTCATCTGGAGTGACAATCACCTTTAAGGTGCAGTCTATCTTCGGCTTGAACTTAATCTCTTCGTCAGCAGGACTCAGTTCCTTCTCGTAGATATAGTAATTCCCGTAGCTGAAGAACAGATTGCCGACAAATGAGAAGCCTTGCCTGACAAAAGCCCACCAGCCTTCGCTTCGCAGTATGTATTTCGCTCTGTGATAGAGTATATCCAGGGGAACAAAAGCCACTTTAGCCACCGCCAATTTCCAACCGTTTCTTATCCTGTTCTACCCCTTCGTAGGGACCCTGCTTGACCTCGATAATCTTGCAGTCCTCCAGTATGTCAAAGCCGTGTCCCCCGGCAATGAGCAGGATGGTGTCACCCATATTTATGACTGCGCCTCCAATTTGCTCTCCGTTATCGTTATAGAAATTAACTCCCACACGACCATATTCTACATGGAGGACTTCCTGAATGCTATCTATTATTTTCGTGGAAGCTCTATGGATGTGGGGCTTTATCTTAAAACCCTGAGGATGCTTAAGAACGCCTACCTGGAGGGGGCTATCCTCGCCGGTGACAAAATTAACTCCCTCATTATCGAATCTAGCCCTTAAAATCAAAGCCAGCGTCTTGCCCTGCCATTCTATCTTCTCTATCATCGCTTACCTGTCCAGCTTGAGCATTCGGGACAGTATTCTATCTTCGCCGGGATAATTAGGAGCGTCCCAGGGAAACCTCTCACCTTTAAGCCACCTCTCCCACCGAGTTAAATCCTCTTTGACCATTATCTCCACCAGTTTATCGAACTTCACCTGCGGCTGCCAGCCCAGTTTCTCCTTCGCTTTGGAGTAATCCCCTTGCAGAAAATCGACATCTAAAGGGCGGAGAAACCTCTTATCCAGTTCGGTATATTTCTCCCAGTCTAAATTGGCAACAGTGAAAGCCCTTTCCGCAAACTCCCTGACTGAATGGGCTTCGCCACTGGCAATAACATAATCATCTGGCTCATCTTGCTGAAGAATGAGCCACATTGACTCAACATATTCAGGAGCATAACCCCAATCCCTTTTAGCTTCTAAGTTTCCCAATCTTAGCTTGTTATCCAATCCCAGAGCAATTTTGGCTACGGCATTAGTAATCTTACGAGTAACAAACTCCAAGCCTCTCACGGGTGATTCATGGTTGAAGAGAATGCCATTGCAGGCGAAGATGTCATAACCTTCCCGATAGATTCTGGTTACCCAGTACCCGTATAATTTAGCCGCGGCATAGGGGCTGGAAGGTTGAAAGGGGATGCTTTCCGCCTGAGGGGTAGTACTGCCACGACCATAGAGTTCGCTGGTTGACGCTTGATAAAACCTTATCCTGGGGTTTATCTCTCTAACCACTTCCAGAACTCTCGTTACTCCCAGCCCGGTGATTTCCCCGGCACCCACCGGCTGCTCAAAAGAAGCCGAAACAAAGCTTTGTGCAGCCAGATGATATATCTCGTCAGGCTGAGACACCCTGACAGCCTCAACAATCGACGAGGTATCCAGCAAATCGGCAGGAATTAAGTTTACTTTGTCGAAAATATCCAGATATTGCAGCCGCCAGAAATTCGGTGTGGAAAGCCGGCGATAAGTCCCATAGACCTGATAGCCCTTATCCAGGAGGAATTGGGCTAAATAGGCGCCATCCTGCCCGGTTATGCCTGTTATCAAAGCTCTTTTCATGGTTTCTTACACTTACCCTGCTTAGTTTTAAAAATTATAACTGAGTTGAAGCTTGATTAACAATATCTTCGTATTGCCGGGAAATTTTAGCCCATGTATTATGAGGGGGGGCGTAGGATATTGCTCGGCCTGAATTAGCTTGGTGGTAAAGCCTGGCTATCTCTTTACTTATAGTCGTAGAATCTCCTATCGGCGTGAAAAATGCCCCTTCGTAGCCTTGTAAGCATTCTCTCATGGCATCAAAGCTCGAGGTGACGATGGGCTTGCCATAAGCCATAGCAATCTGGGCCACAGCACTCCCGGCGCTGGCGAAAATATCGGAGTAGGGTAATACAACTAAGTCCGCTGCCGAGAAGTATAGCGGGACCATTTCGTCAGGAATGAAATAGGCATCGAGGGTTATTTTGTTCCGGTAACGTGATGATTCTATTGCCTTGCTCAATTCATCCTCATCGCCCCAGTCTTCGCCAGCAATAATAAGCCGTGAATTACGGGCTATAGCTTCAGGGAGAGCAGAGAATGCCGCCACGAGATAAGGAACACCTTTATACTTTCTGATTAAGCCGAAGTTAAGGATGACAAATCGCTCTTCAATGCCTAGCTCCTTCCTGGCTAAATCTTTGTCATAATCACGCTTATAATCCTCATACAAACCGAAAGGCTTAACGAAAATCTTGTCCTTGTTAATGCCATAAGTTTGGGCTATCTGGTTCTTTGCTGAAGTTGAGTGGGCAGTGAAAGCATCAGCGGTTCGCATTAGCAACTTGCCTGCTGCTTTGGCATAAAGCCTGATAGGCAGGCTCCTTGCTTCCAGTGGGTCCATGGTCTCATGCATTTCCAGAATCAACGTGGCGCCAACCCTATATTTGTTTGCCAAAGCCAGAGATAGCTGCATATGGGCCACCGCTGAAGTCCACCACAGCATTATGATAGCATCTGGCTTATGTCGTTTGAGAAACTGGCAGGCTCTAAACCAGCTTCGTGGTGAGTTCCAATCCATACCATCATAAGTGTCCACGCTTTTGGCAAACTCTATAAGATAATCATCCCTGCCTATGTGTTTATGCCCCGGGTATAAGAACTCAGGGAGCAGCCTCTTCAGTAGAATAACCGAGACCTCATTTTGTTTCGCCAGGGCATTAGCTAGGAAGGTCGTATGGGCTGTTATACCGCTGAAAAACCTCTTAGACGGACCGACTACGCAGATCGCTGCCCTTCTACCACCCTGGGACTCACCAGCATCATCAGGGTCATTTTCGATTTTGCCTTCATGACCGCTCATTGTCTGCCAAATCTGTCCCTGATCAATTTCCGGCCGATTCGGAACCCATCCCTGAGGGACTGTAGCTTCTGTTTTGTGGGGCGGCGGCGGTAGGTAATGGGTACCTGTGTGATGGAATGACGGCCACGGGCGAGTTGAATAAACAGCTCGGCTTCGAGATCAAACCCGTCGGCGGAAAGCTTCAAGCCTTTGAGGATTTCGCCGCGGAAACCCCATAAGCCGGTGCACAAATCGCTGGTTTTACACTGATAAAGAATATTCGCCATCAGGGTAAGCAGGTGATTGCCGATTATGTTTAGCCGGCTCATGGCACCTTTCTCTATTTTACCTTTCAACCTTGACCCGATGACGACATGGGAGCCATCTTGCAACAGGTCAAGCATCACGGGAATGTAGGTGGCGGGGTAGGTGTAATCAGCATCTATCATAAAGATGAAATCGGTATTGCACGCCTTGAAGCCGGTCATCATTGCCCTCCCTTTACCCCGCCGGGGCTCGACAATCAGCTCTGCCCCCCTTTCCTTGGCAATCCGTGCTGTGTCATCGCTGCTGCCGTTATCAACAACAACCACTCGCACCTTGTAGCCTGATTCCTCAAGCCACTCCTTTGGTATTTCGTCAATAATCAGGCCTACAGTCTCGGCTTCGTTGAGAGCGGGGAGGATTATAGATACTTTTGGCTGGTTCATGGTGTTGACACTATACAAGGTCTCCAATTTGCATCACCTCCTAATTAGCTATCGGTTCTGTTTGCTCAACCGCGGCCGGTCTTACTCAGTCTGTCGCCGTCTTACAGGTTACGGTATTCCCGTAGCTTATACCTGCCTCATTCTCCGCGAAAGCTCGTACTCTGTATGAGGTGTCAGGCTCCAGGTCTTCTATTGTTAAACTGTAAGTACCAGTGCCGAACTAGCCAGTTTCATCGCGCCTTCAGGGGTTACTATCTACGACAGCGTCGTACAGGTTACAGTATTCCCGTAGCTTATGCCTGCTGCATTCTCCACGAAAGCCCGCACTCTATACGAAGTATCAGGCTTCAGGCCTTCGATGACGAGGGAGTAACTGCCGGCGGTGTCGAACTCGCCATCCTCAAAGACGGAAGATAGTATAATAACTACGCCATCACAATAGGCAGTATTTCCTCCTGCTATCACATGCGGCGCATATACAAGAATCGACGTACTATCACTTCGTATTGTTCGTGTAGCCGTCAGAAATTCCCACTCCCCGCTACCTGTGTGGTATGCTGAATAAGTCCCACCCCAAGACGACAATTCCACAAGTGCTATACGAGTTACCTCCGTACTATCGCACCACACCCAGGCTCCCACTGTGACTGTCTGCTGGTTATATTCATCCTGTGCAAATGTCTGCCGTACCCATGTATTTGATGTGGCATCGCTTGTTACCTCCACAGAATGAGAGCCAACGTTAACCTGCTCTGTACTACAATTATACGAGCCTGGATTTGATATATCCCATCCATCAGGCGGGTCTCCCTCCTCAAAGGAAGGATTTACAAGGGGAATGATAGTGATATTGAGTCCAGTATCCCCGTCTGTCCCCTCCGCGAAGACGAAACCCCTCCTGGATAGGGGCCCAGCCTCAAGACTGTTTACCGTTGCATGAGCCGTCAGGGAATTCGTTGTATGGTCTGTGCAGTCGTGGGTAACAAGCGTAGATGTGGACTGACAAGAAGGGAATATAGTTATGCCTACTATTATCATTATAGCTATAGTACAAACTCCGACCATTCGTGCCAACTTTTTCTTACTCATTCTACCCTCCTTTTATAGTGTCTACATCGCTCTGGCATACGCAAAAATTGGACTACCAGCATTCACGATGAAAATAAGCAGTCCAACCTTTTGAACCTTCCCCACTATCGAACATCTCGTGCCCCACTATCGAACATCTCGTGGTGCCACATATCATACAGGAATTAGATGGAACCTGTCAATACCCCCAGCTTACCCGGGGAAATTCAAAAATCAAAGGTCAAAATGACAAACCAAAACGCAAAAATGTAGTGGCAGGCTTTAGCCTCGTGCAGGGGCCAGATCGCACGACCTTGGAAGGTCGCATCATCATCTATACGAAGCTAATCGCCAATATCTCTCACTAGATGTTCCTGTATCAAAACTGATAAAGATATAATCTTCATAAACAAATACATTCTTGAGCCATCGGAAATCATCATGTGATATGCTTCGAGTAGCTACAACCTGAGGCGATGCTGGGTCGCTAACATCCGCAAGGGTAAGAACATGAATTCCGTCTGGCAAGCCTCTTGTTACCAAGAAATCCCCAATCCAATCCATCCAGTATCCAAAACTCAACTGGTCAGTGAAGAAGTGTCCTATTAGAGTGGGTGATGCAGGATTGCTTACATCCCATACTCGAAGCCCACTATCAGGGTCATGTGAGCCTGTAAATACAATATCACCCTTCTTAGTAACATGAGAATTCTTGGTATTCTCTCCCGCATAACCCACAACACTCATATCTGAGGGGTCAGATACATCCACCACAACAATGCCATATTCATCCGTGTCTGCCAAATAATTGGTTATATAAGCATAATCCCCATCAACATGAACATCGTGGCAGCCGTAAAAATAAGTTGTGCCTGAAAGCTCATCAAGAACTGATAAATTGGTGGGATCGGAGATATCAACCGAAATAAACTTGTGTCCAGAGTGGTCGCAGACATATAAAGTGTCCCCCACTAGATACATGCCATGACCATTTATAGGTAGAGTTTCAAGACATTGAGGATTTTCAGGGTCTGAAACATCCCATACGGAAATAGGGTCAGTGTGCCCACCAGATACAAAGATATAGTCTCCCTTTTTGCGTATATCAACGCCTCTAACACCCTCGGTTTCCGAGAGCAACACTGGGTTAGAAATATCAGCTACATCATAAATGACCATTAGTTCGGAGCCGACTGATACAGCATAGAGAATCCCATCCTCTACCCATACATTACGAGCATTATCACCAGTTTGTAATGTGCCTAAATTCTCACTTTCCCAAACTTTTCTCAAACTGGTGGCGGAGGGTATACAAGCACTCAGAAGCAAAACTGCCACTATTACCAATGCAAGTGGAACTCGTCTCATAATCCACACTTCCCGCTTACTTGTAGTCTTTTAAAGAAGCGAGCTCTTTCCTCAAGCACGGTCGCCAAAGTATAAAGTATAATGAATAGACTTGGCAAAAGCCTTGCTCAATTTCATCGCCACTGGCGCTTAATTTTACCACCAGCCTTGCATATTGAGCATCTGCCTCTGGTTTCGGGAAGCTTTATCTCCAGCATTGGTTAGTCAATAATCCAAAGTCAGGAGTTGGATTAATCAAACGGAGTTTACCCTGAGCAGTATGAGATTCTGAACCCCGACAAGTCGGGGCTCAGAATGACAGGTGGATGCCGCTAAAGGCGCCCGCACAATGGCTGGTTGACTTAGCTATGCCGACAAGAGTAAGATACGGGAACTTCAGGATGAAAGCTAGACAAGATAAGGATCTCTGGCTCATCGGTATATTGACCATCCTGCTTGTCGTCGCCATTGCCTTTTTCCCTTCCACCATAGCTCGGATTATCCTGGGACTTCCGTTTTTGCTTTTCTTCCCCGGGTATACTTTGATGGCAGCGCTATTTCCTAAGAAGGAGAGCTTGGGTGGGGTGGAAAGAGTGGCTTTGAGCTTTGGTCTTTCTATCGCTGTAGTACCGCTGATAGGACTTGTCTTGAATTTTACCTCCTGGGGGATAAGACTTACCCCCATCCTTATTTCACTGGCGGTGTTTATCATAGCTACATCGGGCGTTGCCTGGTACCGCAGGGAAAAGCTTGCCCCGGAGGAAAGATTCACGGTGTCATTTAATGTCAGGCTGCCTTCATGGCAGGGGCAGAGCCTGGCCGATAACGTCTTGTCACTGCTGCTGGTGCTGGTAATAGCGGGGGCGCTAGCGACACTGGGATATGCGATTGCTACACCCAGGGTCGGCGAGAAATTCACCGAGTTCTATATCTTGGGCCCCGATGGTAAGGCTGAGAATTATCCGACGGAACTAAAGGTGGGTGAGGAAGGGAAGGTGATAGTGGGAATAGCGAACCATGAACAAGAGTGGGTGAGCTATAGGGTGGAGGTATGGATAGGTGGGGAGAAGGCAAAGCTGAGGATTGACGGGGAGGACCGGGATGAAATAATGGTTGAGCTAGAGAATGAAGGGAAATGGGAACAGGAAGTAGGCTTTGTGCCTCAAAAGGCAGGCGGGGGACAAAAGGTGGAGTTTGTATTATACAAAGATGGGGAGCCTTATTTTGAAGAGCCGCTACATCTTTGGATAGATGTTGATGAAGCTTGAGCGCAATGATGCACATGGCGGCGAAGCCAAAGTTACGAATGAAGATGTAGCGGCGAGGTTTATCCTCGCCTCTCAACCCCCGGAGATTGCCACATTGTCCCGATTCATCTCTCCAACCTCGCTAATAGCTGCAAATGCTGGATATTTCTTGTGGTCATCACATTCGATATAATATTGCACGCTGCAGTAATTCCTTTTGCAAAAGTTTTTCTTTGTGCTTTACCACAAAGCGGTCACTGCTGCAGTGCTTTTACGTAATCAATGACGGAAAAAAGAAAGACCTCAGAATGACACCTCGAATGCATATTCATCTTCTTCATAGCCTGGCTTTACTTCCTTCTAAAGTTTTAACCAGCCCAAATCATAATAGTTTTTGGGTCAAATTTTTGTGATTTAACAACTCCTCCCCAGGTTAGATTTTAGATGGTTTAACCCCTTGACATCCCTTTGAAATAGTGATATTCTTATACTAGCGTGTCACGTATGCTTTATTAAAATGCGAACGGGGCTATCGCTCAGTAAGGCGTTGGTGAGGCCTGTATATGGAATACAGGGGAGCAATTCACCAGTTTTTTTCATCACTTACCTCCTTTCTTTTCAATATAGGTGGCGGGAGCAGCTCAAACTCCCGCCACCACCTCTCTAGGTATTCCCAGCAGATAACTCACATACGTTCATCACTACCCATTTCGTAATT
>Ga0307443_1000785_pt1 | contig 19851 bp, 18 predicted proteins | sample SalMarSW160220MG_FD_202148 | JGI IMG/M metagenome (GOLD analysis project Ga0307443, IMG submission 202148) | Salt marsh sediment microbial communities from the Plum Island Ecosystem LTER, Massachusetts, United States - SW1601-220 | ecosystem: Environmental > Aquatic > Marine > Intertidal zone >... | reverse complement strand
CTTATTCTTAATAAATTTCCTTATTCAGAACTTAAAGAAACTAAAAAGACAGTTATTGAATTAATTGACGGGACAAAAAAGAAATAGAAAATTTATCTATGCAAAGAGTAGATATTAAAATAGGTTTTCAATGTAATAATCGCTGTAAATTTTGCGTTCAGGGAGACAAAAGAGATTATATGTCAGCCAAGGATAAAAAAGAAGTAGAAAATTCCCTAAAAGAAGCTTATGGTCAAGGCAAAAACGAAGTTGTTTTTACTGGTGGGGAACCAACTCTCCATCCTCATTTTTTAGATTTTGTCAGTTATGCCAAAGAACTTGGCTTTGAAGGAATTCAAATTCAGACTAACGGTCGAATGTTTTCTTATAATAATTTTTGTCTTAAGACTATAAAAGCCGGAGCGACTCAATTTTCACCGGCTGTCCATGGTCCTAATCCTAAAATTCATGATTTTTTGACCAGCGTTAAAGGCAGTTTTGAACAAACTGTTCAGGGAATTAAAAATTTAAAAAAGTTAAATCAATATGTTTTGACTAATACAGTCATTACTTCAACCAATGCTCAATATCTCCCTCAAATAGCCAAACTTTTAGTTAATTTAGGCGTTAATCAGTATCAATTTGCTTTTATTCATATTAGCGGGCGAGCGGCTGAAAATAAAGATTGGATTGTTCCTCAAAAAAGCAAGATTATCAAATATGTTAAAAAAGGATTGGATATTGGCATTAAAGCCAATAGAAAAGTAATGACTGAAGCAATTCCTTATTGTTTAATGCAGGGTTATGAAAATTACATTGCTGAAGAAGTTATTCCTCCTTCAGTTGTCTATGATGCCGGCTTTGTTGTCGAGGACTATGAAAAATATCGCAAGAATAAAGGAAAAGCCAAGGGACCTAATTGCTCAAAATGTAAATATAATAAAATTTGCGAAGGTCCTTGGAAAGAATATCCAGAAATTTTTGGTTGGGAGGAGTTTAAGCCAATAATAAAATGACTAAAAGACTATATTTCGCCAGTTTAAATGATTGTAATGAAGATTGTTTATTTTGTACCCGACGCGGCGATGAGCCGCCGATTAAGTTTATTAAGACCAAAAAAGCAAAAGAGATTCTTTCTAAAAAGAAAAAACAGGGCTATCAAGAGGTCTATTTTGATGGCGGAGAACCAACTCTAAGAAAAGACTTAGTTGAATTAATAGAATTTGCTAAAGATAAAAAGTTTAAAGCGGCTAATATTCTGACTAATGCTGTTTTGCTTTCAAAAGAAGGATTAGTTAAAGATTTATTGTCTGTCAAAAATACTCAAAATTTTACTTTATCTTTTTCTATTTCTCTTCATTCTCATAAAAAAAATATTTCTGAAAAATTAGTCGTTAGAAGGAATACTTTTGATAAAACTATTAAAGGGGTAGCCAATCTGATTAAAAATGGCTGTAATAATCTTTCTATCTATCACATTATCACTCAATATAATTATCGGGATTTACCAACTTTTGTTGATTTTATTCATAAAAAATTTCCTTCAATAAAAAATATTACTTTTTCCTTTATTTATCCAGCTGGGGCAGCTCTTAAGAATAAAGATATTTTTCCTCAACTTTCTAAAGTGGAGTCATATTTTCAAAAGGCCTTAGATTTATCTAAAAAATATACCATCAATTTTTCTATTAGCACTTGTGGGACTATCCCTCTTTGTTTTTTAAAAGGATATGAAAATGTTTTATTAAAACAACAAGAATTAGACCAGCCAGAAAAAGTAGGTCTGGTTGATGCTAATCAAGATGTCCAATATCAATTAGCCAGCAAAGAATTTCATCAAAAGACAAAAATAAAAGCTCCCTGGTGTTATAACTGTTTTTATAATGATAAATGTGGTGGTATTTGGCGAACCTATGTTGAAATGTACGGAATTAACGAGCTTAAGCCAGTCTTTAGAAAAAAATCACCACAAGAACAAGGCAATGTCTTTTTAGTGGTAACTGGTTGGTCTTGTAATAATAATTGTATTTTTTGTTCTACGGTGGCCGACAGAGATGTTAATAGAACTAGTCAAGAGATAATTTCTGACTTAAAAAGGGGATTTAAAAAAGGATATAGAATTCTTGAATTTATTGGCGGCGAAGTAAGTATTAGGCCGGATTTTTTATTTCTGATTTCTTCGGCCCAAAAAATAGGGTTTAATGATATTAGATTAACTACCAATGGTCGATATTTTAGTTACGATGATTTTACTAAAAAGGCTGTTCAGGCAGGTCTTAAGACAATTAACTTTTCTCTTTACGGCCATAATAAAACTCTCCATGACGGAGTGACTCGAACGCCTAATTCTTTTGAACAATGCCTTCAGGGAATTAAAAACGCTCTTTCGTATCCGGAAGTTGAAGTAATCGTTAACACAGTTATCTCAAAGATGAATTATAAATACATTGAAGAGATAGCTAGGTTTTTAAAAGAGTTAGGCGTTAAAGAATGGCATCTCTTGGAATTATTGCCTGATGGCCGGGCAGCTAAAATATATGATAAGATTTCTGTTAATTATAAAGAATTGTCTCCTTATTTGAATAAGATTTCAAAATTGGCAAATCTTTTTAAAAAAATTGATATCTTTGACTTTCCTTTTTGTCTGTTTAAACCAAAAATTTTTAATCTTAAAAATGTAGTCTTTTTTACGCCAGAACATAGATATGAAGATATACATCAAACAGGCTTTGCGCCAAGTCGGGTAATCAAAAAGAAGATAGCTAAAAAAATTATTTATCAGGATAAATATAAAATAAAGCCGGATATTTGTCAGAAATGTAGATATTTTCTTGAATGTGGCGGCATAGCTAAACCATATTTTAAAAAATACGGCGATAAAGAAATAAAAGAATTAGTGAAAAAATATCATCTTGACAATGCCTAAATTTCTTAAAAATAATTATTATACCGTCGGCAAGAGTCCTTTTGTTTATGCTGGTTATAATTGCAACAACCAATGTATTTTTTGTTTTGAGGCGGATAGGGAATTTCCTCACAAAACTACCAATCAATTAAAAAAAGAAATTGAAATCGTCAGAAGAAAATTCGATTTCATTAATTTCATGGGGCAGGAGCCAACATTGAGAAAAGATATTATTGAATTAATTGGCTATGCTAGAGATTTAAATTTTAAGGAGGTTGGTATTACCACTAATGGTCGGATGTTTACTTATCCAGATTTTACCAAAGATATTTTTAAAAATGGCTTAACTCAAATTGTTTTAACGGTTGTTGGCAGTACTTCTCAAATGCATGATTTACATACTTTAGTCAAAGGAAGTTTTGATCAGGCCCTAACTGGCATTAAAAATATATTATTGTACAAAAAACCTAATTTTAGTTTTATTATTAATGTTATGGTTACTCAAAAGAATTTTAAGGATTTGTTAAAAATAGTTGATTTTTATGCGGATTTAGGTATTAGAGAAATAAATATTGGTCATGTTATGCCACTTAATAAAAGAATAGTTCATTCTAAAAAAATAGTTGCTCAAATGAGTCAAGTAATTCCTTTCTTAATCAAATGTCAGGATAAATATGGTCAGCAGATAAAATTTTTATTTGTTGAATATCCAGCCTGTGTTTTTCCTAAAAAGTATCGCCATTTAGCCTTTCCTTGTTTAGAAGAAAATCCTCAAAAAAATAGAATTAAATTATGTCAAAAATGTCAATATAAAAATAGTTGTACGGGAATAAGCCAGGCCTATTTAAATCTTTATGGAAGCCAAGAATTTAAACTTTAATTTCAACTAATTGGAACTTGACAAAACTAATAAATATGGTAAGCTCAAAATAAAGTTTGCTTAACTTATTTAATAGTACATTTAACAATTTAATAAAAAAGGAGGAAAATCATGAAAAGGTTATTTATTTTTCTGTTGATATTATGCTTTTACTTCTTAGGAATCGGGATACTTAATGCTGCAGATACTCCAGGCACTCTCAAGTGGATGTTTCAAACTGGAGGTTGTGTGCAATCCTCTCCCGCTGTCGACTCCAATGGCATAATCTATGTTGGCTCAAATGACCACAATGTCTATGCTATTAATTCTGACGGAACTCTTAAATGGCAATTTGCTACAAACGGTGGAATACATTCTTCCCCAGCTATTGACTCCAACGGCATAATCTATATTGGCTCAGGCGATGGCAAACTTTATGCCATTAACCCTGACGGAACCCTTAAGTGGAAGTTTACTACTTTAGCAGGGATAGATTCTTCGCCAGCCATAGGTCTTGATGGCACTATTTATGTTGGTTCGTATGACCACAATGTCTATGCTGTTAATCCTGACGGAACGCTTAAGTGGGAATTCTGGGCCGGTTATAAGGTCTCATCGTCTCCAGCTGTAAGATTTGATAATATAGTCTATGTTGGTTCGGACTGTGACAGGCTTTTTGCTATCAACCCAGATGGAATTTGTGTCTGGAATTTTATAGGATTAGACATACGTTCTTCTCCGGCCATAGATTCTAATAACATAGTCTATATTAGCTCGGCTAATGATAGAATTTATGCCTTTAATCCTGACGGAACCCTCAATTGGGAATTTGCTACTGGGACTGGCTGGGATCTTGAATGGGCGATATCCTCTCCGGCTATTGGAACTGATGGAATAATCTATGTTGGTTCATATGATAAAAATGTCTATGCCATTAACCCTGACGGAACTCTCAAGTGGAAATTTACTACTGGAGCTAAAATACGTTCCTCCCCGGCCATAGGCCTTGACGGTACAGTCTATATTGGTTCGCGCGATGACAAGGTCTACGCTATTAATCCTGACGGAACTCTTAAGTGGCAATTTGCTGCCGTGGCCGTATATTCCTCTCCGGCTATTGGAACTGATGGAACCATTTACATAGGGGCAGATGATGGGAAACTATATGCAATATATGGAAATTCAGGAGGATTAGCGGATTCACCCTGGCCAATGTTTTGTCATGATTTAAGACATACTAGTAGCGGTGGCAATGACACTCCTGATATTCCTGATATTCCAGAAAGCGGAGACGATAACAATGGCTGTTTTATCGCTACGGCTGCTTACGGTTCTCGATTTTAAACCCCATGTAAAGATTCTTAGAGATTTCAGAGATAAATATCTTTTTTCCTCTTGTGTTGGCCGTATGCTTGTTAAATGTTATTACAAATATTCACCTCCCATCGCAGAATTTATCATTGAACACGAAACCTTGAAGACGGTGGTTCGAGTTAGCCTAATTCCCTTGGTAGCTTTCAGCTATGCGGCACTGCATCTTACTATTACGGTAATTATATTATTTATCTTTTTTATTGAAATTTCGATTCTCATTTTACATTACCGAAAATTACCAAGATGAATTCTTAAAAGAGGCAGGAACTAATAGTACTGCCTCTTTTTCTTTTCTTGCTGTTTATGATTAACAGTATTAAAATACATTGAGGGGTAATTTATGAAAGAAAATCATAAGATTAAAAAAACAGTCATTATTGTTGGTTATCAATGTAATAATCGTTGTCAATTTTGCAATGATGCCAATAAAAGAGAATTGCCTAATAAAACCACTGAACAGATTAAGAAAGAGATGATTGAAGCGAAAAAGAGAGGAACAACTTATTTAGAATTAATTGGCGGGGAAACAACTATTAGGCCAGATGTTTTAGAATTAATCAGCTTTGCTAAAAAATTAGGTTTTCAGACTATTGCTATGTCAACCAATGGCCGAATGTATTCTTATTTGGAATTTACCAAAAAAATGATAAAAGCCGGTTTAACTGATATTGTTTTTTCTATTCATGGTCATCAGGCCAAAATTCATGATTATTTGACTCAATCACCAGGCAGTTTTAAAGAATTATTAAAAGGGTTAAGTAATTTTAAAAAATTAGGTTTTAGAAAAATTGGGTCTAATACTACTATTGTCAAACAGAATTATAAATATTTGCCCCAGATTGGCCAGTTTATTTGTCAGCAAGGAATCAGGAATTCCGAATTTATTTTTGTTGACCCTAATTATGGAGGGGCTTATGATAATTTTGATAAATTAGTTCCCCGAATTTCTCAAATTGCTCCTTATGTTAAAAAATGTTTAGATATCGGTAAAAAAAATAAAATTTCCCATTGGGCCATTAGGTATGTTCCCTTATGTTATTTTCAAAATTATCTTGATCAAATCAGCGAGTTGCGAGAAGTGAAAATTTTTCATACTGAACATCTCGCCCCGGATTTTGAGAATTTTGATGTGGAGAATTCTAGGCGGTCAATTGGTAGAATAAAAACAAAGAAATGCCAAGGATGCAAACTGTTTAATTTATGCGAGGGAATTTGGCAAGAATATTATAAACATTACGGAGACAAAGAATTAAAACCAATATAAAAATAATGGATATTTGTCTTTGGGATAAATGTAATAATAATTGTTTAATGTGTACTAATCCAGATAGACCCTGGCTTTCTCTAAATGGTCTTCCTGAAGAAGGTTATGATTATGAAATATTAATTAAAAGAATTAAGAGACTCAAAGAGAAAATTACTTCTTCTGATGCGATTATCTTAACCGGCGGCGAACCAACTCTTCATCCTCGTTTTTTGGATATTTTTAGATTTATTTGTCAGAATTTTCCTCAACAGGAAATTAGGATTTTGACTAATGGTCGTCGCTTTTTTTATAAAGATTTTACTAAAAGTGTTCTGGAGGCAGATAATCTTAATATTGCTGTTTCTTTGTATGGTCCGACAGCTAAAATTAATGATGGGATAACCAGGGTCAAAAATAGTTTTAAACAAACAATTAAAGGTTTGGAGAATTTACTGCTTTACAAAAATAATAATCAGATTATTGAAATAAGAACAGTTATCAGCCAGCTTTCTTATCAACATCTCGGCCAGATTTTAGATTTAATTAAGAAACGTTTTTCTTCAATTGATAGAGTTATCCTTATTTTTATGGAAATTGAAGGTCAGGCAGATAAAAATTTTAAAACTGTCGGAATTTCTTACTCCCGAGTAAGACCATATTTAGAAAAATTATATCCTTTGCTAAACAGTTTTAAAGAACTGCGGCTTTATCATTTTCCTTTATGCACTCTTAAATCAAAATTTTGGCCATTTGTTTGGCGGACTCTACCAACCGAGGAAGTAGCTTTTGCTTCTTCTTGTAATCAATGTCAGTATAAAAAATACTGCTTAGGTATTCATAATGGTTATTTAGAAAAATTAGGCAGTAAGGAATTTAGCCCAATTAAAGAAAATCTTTTTATTCAGGAAACCAGCGATTTTTATCATCCGATTAAGGGAATAAATAAAAAATAATGATTTTTGATATTTTGTTTTTACCTCTCCTTTTTTTTATTAGTCTAGTTATTAGTTATGAAGATGTTAAATATGGCAAAGTGAGAAACAGGTGGATTCTTTTAGGACTTATCTGGGGTTTAGCGGTTATTTCTTTCTTTTTTATTTGGTATTTTATTGCTTCACCAGTCAGCCATTTTTTTTATTTTAATATTTTAAAATTATCCACTGGTTCGCTGGCCCCGGTTTTTACTGTTTCTCTATCTTATCTTGGCAAATGCTTGGTTAATTTTAGTATCGCTCTGATAATAGCCTTTTTGATGTGGCGATTTAAAGCTTGGGCAGCTGGCGATGCTAAGCTTTTTATGGTTTACTCTCTGCTTATTCCTTTAAAATATTATTGGAAATCTTATTTAGCTTATTTTCCTTCTTTTGTTTTGCTAATAAATATTTTTATCCCTATTTTTATCTATTTATTAATTAGATCTATTTTCCATTGGTTTAAATTTGTTCATTTTAAAATAACTAAGCCGTCGACATCTTCTGTCGATAGGGAAAAAAGTATTTATTCAGTTAGCCCGGCTGAACGAGAAAAAAAGAAACAAGCTAAAAAAAGGGCACGAATAGAAAAAATTAAAAACATGTTAAGTATGCTACTGGCTTTTATTGGTATCTTTTTAATTTTTGGCTTGTTTCAGCGGCCAATCCAGGAATATTTTTCCATTGATATTTCCTCTTTGCAGATGTTTATATTTGCTGCCTTAATAATTTTTAGCGGACAGTTATCTAAAGTTTTTCAAAAACCTCTTACTTTTAAGATAATTATTGTTGTTTTAATGATTATTCTTGGTTATGGATTTATTTCTTCTCCTCAAGCGGCTGGCCAGATTCTTTATCAAAGCGTGAAGATGATGATTATTTTTATAGCTGTTTTGACTTTATTTAGAAAATTGATTGATTTTTATATTCTCAAAACTAGCCTTGAAGAAATAAAAATAGAGGACCTTAAACCAAAAATGAGTTTAGCTGAAGAAACCTTAGAAAAATTAAAAAAAGACAAAGAGTATTACGACAGATATATTGGCGTTATTTACCCTGGCGGTTTAAGTTTAGAGCAGGTAGAAGCAATAAAAAAATGGTTTCAGAAAAGTCAGAAACATCAGACAGAGACAGTCAATATTTATAAACCATTCCCTTTTGTTATCTGGATGTTTATTGGGTTGATTATTACTTTACTCTTAAAAAGTTCTTTACTCCATCTCTTTTTAGAAAACTAATAATAGCTGTGGATAACCTTAAATGACTAAGTCTAATAAAGCATGTTATACTTAAAATATGCAGAGAAAGTCTAAGGGATTAAAATTAATAGTTTTATCAGGGTTAGCCATATCTTTGTTATTTTTCTGCTGGTATGGGTTTGTCTTTTCTCAAGGGGACCCTTCAAGTCCGGCACCTCCTCTTTCAGGCACGAATTTTCAGGTTTGTACCGGGTCAGTAGCCCAAGATGCCTGTTATACTGAAGATAGCTCGATCACTAGGTTAAACTGGAATTACTCTTCGCCAATAGACCCAGTTACTGGTTCGGGTGGTTATGGACAAATGGCTTTTTGGATTCAAGTAGATAATAATGGTAATCTTAATGACGGTAGTTTTCCTTCCCCCGAGATTGACACTGGTTGGATAATCTCTTCTAATCAGTATTATGATATTCTTCCTGGATTTCTCAATCCTAATACCACTTATTCCTGGAAAGTAGCCGTGGCTGACGCTAATGGTTCTTGGAGTGGTTGGACATGTGCTGATACATCTTTTACCACGGTTAGTGTATGCGCGCTTTCAGTTGTTCTGTCGGCTAATCCTTCTTCGGATTATGCTCCTTTGAATGATGTTGATTTAACCGCTACCGTTACCAGTAATATTCCGGGTACTATCAATTACATTTTTTATTGTAATCGTTCTGATCCCGGGACTAATATTACTTCTGGTTGGACGGCTAAGTATGATGGAATTACTGACAATTCCAAGACAGCTGTTGACGTTTGTGATTATTCAACATTTGGCACTTACACGGCCAAAGTTATTGTAGAACAAGGTTCAATGGCTGCTGAAGATAGAGAGACCATTAGTGTGTTCAATAATCCCCCAACAGCTTCTAATCTTCAAGTGGTGAAAGGAGATTATTCGACTAATCCGGCCCATTATTTCTCCTGGATTTATACTGATCCTGAGGGAAGCAATGAGAGTAAATTCCAATTCCAGGTAGATAACGACAGCGATTTCAGTTCTCCAAAGATTGATCGGACGGTTACTGGCGTCTGGTCGAGCGGAGATTCCAATAACCAAATAGTAGTAGTGGCTGTTTCTCCTGGTTTAGACCAAATTGGCTATAACACTCCTTATTATTGGCGAGTTACGGTTTGGGATGCATCAGGAAGCAGTTTTGGCTGGGTTCAATACAACGACCCAGCTGACGCTGACGACGATGGCAATTCATCGACATTTACCACTGAACTGCATCGTTATCCTTCGTCAGATTTTAATTGGGCTCCTCAACAACCCAGCCAGGAAGAAGATGTTCTTTTTGCTGACCAGTCAACTTGTTATGATATAAATAATAATCCGACTGCTTGCGTTGGTTGGTCTTGGACTTTTGAAGACGGCAATCCAGTTAGTTCTAACGCGCAAAACCCAATTATCCAATTTACTTCTGATGGTTCCAAGCAAGTTACCTTGCAAGTGACTGATTCAGATAACTTTTCCTGTCAAATTTCTAAATCAGTTGGGGTTCAAGCAGAACTGCCCGGCTGGCAGGAAATTTTACCTCAATAAATCAGGGACTTTAGGAGTCCGACTCCTCAAAAGAGAGTCGGATTCCTTATTGATAGACACTAGAAAGAAAATCCACTTAACAATGGATTTTTTCTTTTTAGATTTAGTGGTATAATAAAGGTAATGTTGAAAAATAATATTCAGAAGAATCATCTTGGTCAACAAGCTGGTTTTACGCTAATCGAATTATTAGTGGTTATTTCTATCATGGGTTTACTTTCTACTTTGGTGTTAGCCAGTCATCATAATAGTCAGAAAAAATATGCTCTTTCCCAAGCCACTCAACAATTAATTTCTGATTTAAGAAAAGCCCAGAATATGGCGATGAGTGGCGTTGATATTGAAGGACAGTATTACGGATATGGTGTATATGTTCGTCGTCAGGATTCGGATATTTCTTACATATTTTATGGTGATAAAACATTACCTGATGGTAATAATAAGTATAATAGTGGCACTGATGATGTTCTTGAGACAGTCAATTTACCTAACCAAATTAAGATTCAATCAACCAATCCTGCCTCAAAAATAGATGTATTTTTCAGACCGCCAGACCCAGTTACTTATATTAATGCTCCTTCTGGTGTAAATCCAGGGACAATTACTTTAGAACTTGAAGGCGCTTCTTTAACTAAGACAGTTACGGTGACCACGGCTGGCTTGATTTATGGTAATTAAAATAAAAGGGGATAAGGCTCCTATTGGGAGCCTTACTCCCAGAATTCTACTTATGTCCAATCATCATCAGAATGGCTTTACTCTTCTTGAGGTAATTATTACTATCTTTATTGTGGCCATTGGCTTGGTGGGGATTTTAAGTTTGGTTAACATTTCCCTAAAAGGACCTGCTTTGAGTAGGGATAGATTGATTGCTTCTGGCTTAGCCCAGGAAGGCATAGAGATTGTCAGAGATATCCGGAAATCTAATATTGAGTGGGGTGATTGGGAATGGTATGGTTCCATAGCCACTAGTACCAGTCAAAGTTATCGCGTTCAGTATAATAGCACTAGTTTAACAACACCTTATTCCGGCGCTTATTTAAAAACAAATGCTAATGGTCTTTATCAGTATGATTCTGGAACAGATACCCTTTTTAAGCGTAAGGTAACTTTGACTAAAGTTTCTTACAAAGAAGTCAAAGTAGTCGTTGAAGTAAAATGGCAAACCAAAGGTAATTCCCACGAATTAATCGCTGAAGATAGATTATGGAATTGGAAATAGTAAAGGACTGCCCCTGAATGTCGTATTAATATGAAAAACAAGGGATTCACTTTAATTGAACTACTTATTGCTATGGCTGTTTTTAGTTTGATTGTTGTGGCTATGTCGGCCACGGCTGTTTCTGTGATTAAAAGTCAGCGCAAGGGCTTTGCTCTTCAAAATAGTCAGGAAACAGCTCGTTATATCTTAGAATCAGTCAGTAAGGAAATTAGAATGAGTGTGATTGATTCAGACGCTGGAGATGGGCTGTCTAGTTTAAATATTACTAATGCCAAAAGTGAAGACGTTGATTATCGGTTTATTAGCCAGAAACTGCAGCGTCAGATAGATGGAGGCGGCTGGCAGGATTTAAATCCCACTAATCTTGAAGTAACTGGTAGTTTTTATGTTAGGAAAGATGATCCTAATAATCCCTTAGATCCAGAACGGGCAGCTGTGACTATTGTTATGAAAGTAAAAGCCACTGGGGGTAAAGCGGAAAAAGAGGCCGAGATTTATTTACAGAGCACTATATCCTCAAGGGCATTTTAAAAATGAAAAAAAATATTATTCAGCAACAAGGAGCCATTTCAATACTTTTAGCTGTTTTGCTTTTGGCAGAACTATCGGTCATTGGTTTAGGTATTGCTACCTTGACAGTTGGACAAATAAAAATGTCTGGACAGGTAGGACAATCCGTGATAGCTTATTATGCGGCTGAAGCCGGGGCGGAAAAATGCCTTTATCAGGCGAGAAAAGGAACAGAAGGATGTGCTTCGGTTGGAGGACAAATATCTGGCAATTTAACTGGCGATTTAAGTGAAGCTACTTATGAGGCTGAAGGTAATGGTGAGGTTGGTGTTTACCCGACTCACGGCACCATTACTTCCATTGGCCAATTCGAAAGCACTAATCGGAAAGTAGAATTAACCTGGTAGGGACAGTCCCCGAGGGACACTCCTTAAGGACTGTATCTTAGGGACAGTCCCTAAGATACAGTCCTTCTCTTTAGAGAGAATTTATGCTTAAGTCCAAAGAGAGAATTTTAAACATATTTATTATTTTAATTATTGGCGGTCTGGGGGGTATTTTAGCTGACCAATTTCTTTTGCCTTATTTAGCCACCATCCCGCCTTTTTCTAAAATAGAGTTTATCCAACAGGCCAGCAATGGAACAACCATTATTAACCCAACCGAGAAAATTATTATTACAGAAAACACGGCGCTGGAGCAAGCCATTGATAAAATCAGCCCTTGCTTAGTAGCTATTCAGTCATATCAAAACAAAAAATTGCTCAGTCAGGGGACTGGTTTTATTGTTACCGGTGACGGATTAATTATTACGGCTGGTGATTTAATTCCGCCCAAGGCTGACCAGTATTTAGTTTTTCGTAATAACCAGTCCTTAACTGCTCAGTTGGTTAAAAAGGACTTTGAAACTAATTTAGCTCTGCTTAGAATAGAAGAAACTAATTTGCCGGTAGTTTCTTTAGATAGTTTAGAAAATTTACATCTGGGCCAGCGGATTATTTTAATTGGTCTTCAGCCCCAGAAAGATATTTTTTCTCGCTTTGTTAATTTAGGGATTATTCGCAGCATTAATCAAGAGATATTAAAAATTAATTTGGCCGAGGAAAATACCTTAGCCAATGGCAGTCCTTTAATTAATATCAAAGGCGAAGTTATTGGTTTGAATTTAGTTGACTACCAAGGTCTGCTCAAAACCATCCCATCTAATAAAATAAAAGAATTTATTGGTTTTTAAGGACTGTATCTTAGGGACAGTCCCTGGGATACAGTCCTTGAAAAATAATTGAATATGAATCTATTAATCACTGGAGGAGCCGGCTTTATCGGCTCTAATTTTATTCGCTATATTCTCAATCAATATCCAGATTACAAGATTATTAATCTGGACAAGTTAACTTACGCTGGTAATCTGGAGAATCTGCGGGATATTGAAAATAGTCCCAATTACGCTTTTGTTAAAGGGGATATTTGCAATGAGAGGATAGTTGATAAACTAGTTTCTCGAAAGCCAGATGCCATAATCAATTTTGCTGCCGAATCTCATGTCGACCGTTCTATTTTAGGACCAGATGAATTTTTAAGAACAAATGTTTTTGGCACTTATACCTTATTGAAAACAGCTGAAAAATATAAAATCTCTCGTTTTATTCATATTGGGACTGATGAAGAATACGGCGCTATCGAAAGCGGCTCTTTCAAAGAATCAGATGTTCTAAATCCCTCTAGCCCTTACTCAAGTAGCAAAGCAGCCGCCTCTCTTTTAGCTCTTTCTTATTTCAAAACATATGAATTGCCAGTGATTATCACCCGTTCCTCAAATAATTTTGGTCCTTTTCAATATCCTGAAAAATTGATTCCCCTTTTTGTGACTAATCTTTTAGAAGACAAAAAAGTGCCTGTTTACGGCGATGGCCAGCAAATACGCGACTGGCTTTATGTGATAGATAATTGCGCTGGCATTGATTATATTTTGCATCATGGCCAAATAGGCGAGATTTATAATATTGGCGGCGGCAACGAAAAAACTAATTTAGAAATCACCAGAATTATTTTAAATCGCCTGGGCAAAGACGAAAACTATATTGAGTATGTTCGGGACCGTCCTGGCCATGACTGGCGTTATGCCTTGGATTCCACTAAACTGCGAAATTTGGGCTGGCAGCCGCGATATGAATTTGAAGAAGCCATGGCCAAAACAGTTCAATGGTATCAGGACAATCCTCAATGGTGGCAGCTTCTTAAAGTCAGGTGAGATTCCAGGGACTGTCCCTAAGATACACTCCTTAAGGACTGTATCTTAGGGACAGTCCCTGGGATACAGTCCTTGAAACCTTAAAAATTTAATAGAGGAGGTGAGCGATGAGAACTATTCTTCAGAAGGTGGGAGAAATTATTTTCCAGCACCTGGCTAATTTAGTTACAGCTATGGGTATTATTTTAACTGCTTGGCTGAATGTAATCCTTTGGAATCAGCCAGCCGAACACAGTTTATTAATCCTCTTATTTGCCGTCGGTGTCGGACTTTCCGATTTAGCAGACGGCTGGCTGGCTCGGCATTATCAAATAGCCACTTCCATAGGCGGCTTTTTGGATAAATTTCGAGACAAATTATTTACCTGTTCTCTTTTTGCTTATTTTCTTAGAGAACTTTGGCGCTGGGCTGACGGAATTTGGTTAGCTCTTATTAAAGGACTAATTATTTTGACTTTAGCCATTGAACTCTTTTTGGTGACTGTCTGGATTATTGGACTTGTCAAGAAACTTGATATGAGTTCTCATTTGGCCGGTAAGATTAAAACAACTTTTTGCTTTGCGGCCATTGGCTGGTGGTTCTTTATAGAATGGTTAGGAAACTTGCTCCAGCGTGATTTTAAAAACCACCTCTCTTTCGTCTTGATTTTCTTACTCTTGACAGCTTCAATTTATGGTATTTTAAGCATTGTTGGCTATCTCCAACGCTATCGTTCAATCAAAAATAGCCGCTAAGGCCTTGTTAAAACAACGAGGCCTTTTTATGTAATTGTTGACATAATAACAAAATGATGTTATCCTATCTTTAGTTTCAGTTCTCGAAAAACCGAATAATTGAAGTTAATGGCTACTTTTGAAAGGAACTTAGGATGAGATACACCAAACTAACTTCAAGAGAATTAATCAAGGAATTCCATAGTCCAGATTTAAGCCGGGATTGGAAACTGCTTCATCTTTACGAAATGGGGACTATTCTTCTAGAAGGTAAGGAAGAAGTCAAAGAAATAGAAGCTCTCTTCCGGGAATTATTAGCCGGTAGCGATAAGCCCGACAACTGTCCTGACGACTATCAAACGATTATCCTTCGTTATCTTCTGGCTCTGGAGTCCATAGACAGGGAAACTTTTGATATATTAGAGGCTTTTTCTAAAACTTCTCGGAAAAATAGAATGATTTATAAGAAAGCTGAAGAGCTGGTCATCTAAGCCCGTTAGAGCCAAACAATCGAAAACGCCCCATCAAATTTTTAGATGGGGTTTTTTATTATCCACTTTGCCTGGTTTATTTTTTAAGATAAAATAAAACAGAGGAGGAATTTTTATGAATCAAAATATATCTTTAGCAAAATATTTATTAGTTTGCGCTCTTGGGTTTGGGTTGGGCGGTGCTTTATGGGGCTGGGTTTTGTATAGCGAACTGCCTGATTTAGAATACCCCTTTCACTTTATGGCTATTGTTATTATGGGTCTATTCGGCGGTGTTTCTTTGGTTTGGTTTAATAAACGTGTCAAGCAAATTTCCAAGGCGGTTTTAGCCGGATTTTTAGGCTGGACTGTTGGGATTTTGTTGGGGGTGGTATTGCTTTATCCGCTAGCGCTTGCCGGAGGACTTTTTTTGAGTATTGTTACGCCATCTTTTTTGATAGACGCAAAATTTATTAACTTAGAACCAGATATCGCAATAGCTGCCTATTGGTTAATATTCCTGATTATAGGTGCTATTATCGGATTATTTTATGCTTTATTCCTTAAAGTAAAAAATTGGTCCTTAATTTGGCGAGGCGGAATCGGCTTTGCTTTGGGCTCTTTAATTAGTCCGGCAATTGGCAATCTCTTGGGTAATGTCTTTGATTCTCTTTTGATTAGTTATCTGATTACTTTTTCTTTAATCGGTATAATTTTGGGATTATTTTTAAGTTGGGGAGTGTATTTATCATTGCGAGGAGCGAGCAAAGCGAATTAGAGATCCTTCGCTTCGCTCAGGACGGGCTTCGCAATCTCGTAGATTAACGGGATTGCCACGCTTGCCTAACGACTCGCTCGCAATGACGGTTTTTATGGAGGGATTTAATTTTAAAAAACCAGCTTATTTTTTATTGGTTTTAATTATATTTTTAGCTGGTTTTTTTGTTTTGGCTCCATTTGCCAAAGCCGAATCTCTGCCGCCAGCCATTAATTACGCGCCTAATTTTTGGTTTGATTCACAGGAGCAATATTATCCGGTTAATCCCCTGGATTTTTATTTTGAAAGCGGGGTAGAAATTAATGGGGAAATAGCCGTTAATAAATACAATCAATTATCTTTGGAGGCAAAATTAAGAAATATGACCGTTTTTTATCATATCCTTGATTATGGCAATCAATGGGTTTATCAATATTGGTTCTTTTATGTATTCAATGATTATCAAAAAGTAATTAAAAATAAACATTATGGTGACTGGGAAGCGGTCTTTGTTTTTGTGGACAAAGAATCAAAACAAGTTATTAAAGTTATTGGTACAGCCCATCAGAGAAAAATTTTTGATACTGAAATTATTAATCCGGAAAATGAGCGTATCTGGACTTATGTTGGCAATGGCTCTCATGCTAATTGTATAGATGAAATAGATGATGGATATTGTGATTACAAAAGATGGAAAGTTTTTGAAAAGTGGGACAAAAATGGTCGCAAGATTTTTTATAGCGATTATACATTAAAAGAAATAACTTTTGATTTTATTAATAGTTTTAAGGGAATAGTTAGTTTTGAAAGATCATCTGAATTGGGAATAAATTTATTTGAGCTAATAAAAATTAAAGGAAAAGAATTCTATATTTCTTGGGGCGGTAGCCCGCCGACTCACGCTTGGGCTCAATCAAGTTATGATAATCCCGAAGAAATTAGGCCGATTAGCTGGGAATATGCCTTAGAAAAAGTCAGTCAAACAAAAGATAAAGTTGTTGGATTTTTTAACGGTTTAGCTGCTCAAATTGGCAATCTTTTTAAAGAACCGAGTTATCAACAGGCAGGCATTAGCGGTTCAATAATACAACCCGAACAATTTGAACAAGGGTTGCTCGTAGAACAAGGACTGCCTTTAGTTAACTTAATTGATTCAAATAAGGATAATCCTTTAAGCCCAGGGCCAGTTGCCGAAAAACCAGCTGTTCAAAAATCAGAAGAGGCGAGTCCGCCTCCGGAAATGTTACCGCCAGTAAAGAGATCGGAGCCAAAGCCAATTAATCTGGAACAAGAAATAGAAGAAGAATTAATTAATCAAGCAGAATCACCGATTAAGCCGCCGACTTTTATTGTAGGCGGAGGCGCGCCGCCAGCTAAAACCGAAACTAAAACCGAATCAGAACCAGAACCAGAGTCAGAATCAGAAGCGACTACCACTTCCCCTTTGCCGCCTAAAATAATTTCACCTAACGACGGAACTCTTTTAAGCCAAGTAGATGATTATGCTACATCAACAATAGTTGTTGATATTAATTTAATCGGCACTTCTACGCCAAATTATTCTATTTTCATTTTTGTTAATTCAACTTCAACTCTGCCGAATTATTTAATCCCTGCTGACAATCAGGGTGATTGGAGTCAAATTATCACTCTTGAGGAAGGCGTTAATACAATTAAAGTTAAAGCCCAGGATGCTAATAACAACGAAAGCGAAGAAAGAGCTTTATTCCTAATAGTTGATACCATTCCCCCAGCGACTATTACTGATTTATCAGCCAGTTCAGGAGCCAGCCGGGGCACTATTGATTTATCCTGGACTGCTCCGGGTGATGACGAATCAACTGGCGCTTCCACCGAATATATTATTAGATATACCACTTCTTCAGAAATTACTTCGGCTAACTGGGATTCAGCCATTGATATTACTAATGAACCAACGCCTTCTTTAGCCAGCACTACGGAAAATCTAACCATCGGTGATTTAGAAACCGGCCAAACCTATTATTGGGCCATTAAATCAAAGGATAAAGCAAGCAATATTTCCGAGATTTCCAATTGTGCTTCAAGTAGTCCGCTGGCTCGAGCCGAAAATTTAGTTATTAGCGAGATTCAAATATCTAGCGGTTCTTCGGTCGGGGATGCGAGTGACGATTTTATAGAATTATACAATCCTACTGATAGCACAATTAATTTGAAGGGTTATAGGTTGGTTAAGCGAACTAAAAATGGAACAGAAGATACTAATATTAAAGTGTGGCAGTCAGATATCTGGATGCCAGCCCACAGCTATTATTTATGGGCTAATAGTGGATATACTTCCTTGGTGATGATGCCTGATGCTACTTCCACCGATAATATTTCTCCAAATAATAGTATAGCTATTCGTTATGGTCCAAAAGATACGGGCACTATAATCGATAGTTTGGGTTGGGGAGAATGTCAGAACGAATTTGTAGAAGGAGATGCGGTAGCGGCTTTATCAGATGCCTGGAGCCTAGAACGTAAAGCCAGAGCTACTTCCACGGCCGAACTTTTAGCGGTTAATGGTTCGCATCATTGGCTGGGTAATAATTGGGATAGCGACAATAATAGTTCTGATTTTATTTTGCAGACCAATCCCAATCCGCAAAATTCATTGAGCTTGACCGAACCGCGCAGCAGTTTTGCTGGTTTGGCTGACACGGCCTGGCCAATGCTGCAGCACGATGTTCAGCACACTGGTTTAAGTTCTTATGTTGGTTCAGCCACCGGCACGCCGACCAGCACGCCTAAATTGGGATGGCCAGTTAATTTAGGCGCGACTAATCCGACTTCGCCTGTAATCGGCTTAGATGGTTCAATCTATATTGGCGCGGGAAATGGAGATTTGTATAAAATAACTACATTTGGATCAGTAAGCATATTTTACGATGCTGGAATTAGTGGAAGTATGAAAATGCCGGTTTTGTCTTCAGACGGAGTAATTTATGTAGTTTATAATAATTATCCTTATGGTAATTATCTTTATGCTTTAACTTCTGAGGGCCAGCTAATTTGGAAATATTTAATAAGCGCGGATCCTTCTGAACCAGTAATTGGTCCTGACGGTACGATCTATATTGCTGATAATTTCTATTTACATGCTTTAACGCCTAATGGAGAAAAGATTTGGTGGAATTCAGAATTAAGTAATGGTCGCTGGATTCGTTCTCCTGTTATAGATTTCAGCGGTGTTATTTATACTGTAGGAAAAGTTAGTGACTGTTCTGGTTGTAAGTATGTTTATGCCTTAAATCCAAAAGACGGCACTTTTCTTTGGTTAGATAATCCTAGGGGGTCATATAATACAGCCCTTAGTTTGGATAATCAGGGGACGCTTTTTGTCGGCGGCAGTTCTGGGTTATATGCCTTAAATTCTTCAGATGGCAGTAAGAAATGGGATAGTCCAATTGGCGATATTAAGTATTCAATTCCGGCTATCGGTTCCATTGGTTCTAATGGAATTATTTATGTAAGCAGTCAGGATCATCAGCTTCATGCCATTGATTCTAAAGGCAAGGAGCAATGGCCGTATAACATGGTTAATACTCAAGACGAAATCAGTGCTTCACCGATTATTGACGCGGCTGGGACGATTTATATCGGCTCTAACAACAAGATATTCTATGCTATTAATCCAGAAGGTACGGTTAAATGGCAAGCGGAGTTGAGTGATAAGATTCAATACGGAGCAGTGATTGGCTCTGACGGTACTGTCTATGTGGTTACTGTTGATGGTTATTTGTATGCTTTCGGAGAGTGATATTTTTTACCACTCTTGATTTA